>Ga0210022_1000065_pt1 | contig 71284 bp, 74 predicted proteins | sample CryGeymeta201520_FD_183984 | JGI IMG/M metagenome (GOLD analysis project Ga0210022, IMG submission 183984) | Groundwater microbial communities from Crystal Geyser aquifers in Utah, USA - Crystal Geyser metaG 2015-20 (SPAdes) (version 2) | ecosystem: Environmental > Aquatic > Deep subsurface >... | reverse complement strand
CAATCTTTTGGACGGGTTCTTATCTGTTCAGTGCCTATCAAACGGCTCTAAAATTTCAATTTTCCGGTTTCTGCGGCGCAACCGCGACATATATATCGCGCCACTGGTTCTTGCTGCGTAACATCAGATTTTAATACAAAAAATTGGACACAGGCCAAATCCCGCCGCCGCAGGGCTTTTTAAAAGTCGAAAAATCTCCAACACGAATAAGCAAATTCCACAAATTTTACTGGGGTTATCCGCGCCATTCGTCAATTCGCACTATTTGCGATAAAAAGCATCGTGACTTTAAGAAACCCCTGTCCCGCGCCGACGGATGGAAGGGGAAAGCAAGCAACTGCGCCGGAAATTGATAGCCAGTTGATAAAGAGCGGAAAGTGGCTTTCAGTGTAAAATAGAGACAACCAAACAGAAAGCGAGAAACTATGAAAATTGTCACCGATTGCGCCGCAGATTTGGGCGCAGAAGAGTTGGAAGCCCTGCAAATTACTCAGGTGCCGCTTTACATTCAATTCCCCGAAGGCGAAGTCAGCGCGTCAGACTTGAGCGCGGATGAGTTTTACAACCGGCTCGAAGCCATGCGCCCGGTCATCCCAACCACCGCCCAGCCATCCAGCGGCATATTCGAAAACATCTACCGCAAACTGGCCGAAACCGGCAAGCAAATGTTCTCGGTTCATATTTCTTCCGGGCTAAGCGGAACCATCAACGCGGCGCGGGTCGGCGGCGAGGCGGCCAAGGACGTGGCAGACGTTAATTTTTGGGATACGCTGACGCTTTCGGGCGGCGAACGTTTTCAGGTGCTGGCGGCGGCGCTGGCCGATAAGGCCGGTTGGACGATGGATAAAATCCAGACACGCCTGACCGAAATCCGCGCCAACACCGAGGTCATCTACACCCTCGAAACGCTGGAATATCTTGCCCGCGGCGGGCGCATTGGCCGCGTACAAGCGCTGATGGGTTCACTGCTCAAACTCAAACCTGTCATCCGCGTTGATCGTAACGATGGCAAATACAGCACCGTCACAAAAGCCCGCACCATCCCTGCGGCGCTTGAAGCGCTGACCGACCATCTGGTACAGACGTACGGAAAGACACCCGTGTGGGTGACGGTTTTGCATGGCCGTTTTGCCCAGGGCGCAGAAATGCTCTCCGAAATGGCCGAAGAACGCTTAAACGTGGCAAAAATAGAAGTCAAGCGCATTTCGCCAGTGCTGGGCGTGCATACCGGGCCTGGGATTGTCGGCTGCGCGGTTGTGCCAATGAAACTGATGGATGGGCTGGAGTAGCCGCTGACGCTTTCTGCTTTGTTACAACGTTGGCGCAGCGACCCGCAAACCGCTGAAAATATCGCCGCGTGGCGGGTCACCCCTGCTCACGCGGCGGATTTGCATCCCCTGCCCGCTGATTTACCTGCGGCGCTGGCAGATAGTCTTCGGGCGCAGGGAATTGACCACCTTTACAGTCACCAGGCCGAGGCGTGGAACGCCGCCCGCCACGGCGCCAATCTGATTCTCGCCACCGGAACCGCATCCGGCAAGACGCTGGCCTATAATTTGCCTGTGCTAGCCACCTTGCTGGAAAAACCATCCGCCCGCGCCTTGTATCTCTTTCCAACGAAAGCCCTGGCGCAAGACCAGTTGGCAACGATCAATGAGCAGTTTTCAACAGAAAGCGGGCAACTGGACAGCCTGCGCCCCTGTATCTACGACGGCGACACACCCCAATCTCAGCGCAAAGTGATACGGCAAAAAGCGCGCATGCTCTTCAGCAACCCCGACATGCTACATACCGGCATTTTGCCGCACCATACCACCTGGGCCGAGTTTTTCAGCGGGCTGAAATTTGTCATTCTTGACGAAACCCACACCTATCGCGGCGTATTCGGCTCACACGTAGCCAACGTTCTCCGGCGGCTGAAGCGCGTGGCCGCGTTTTACGGCGCGACCCCGCAATTTTTACTGGCTTCAGCCACTATCGGCAACCCGCGTGAGTTGGCCGAAAACCTTATCGAAGCCCCGGTAACGCTGGTGGATGGCGACGGTTCAGCGTGCGGAGAGCGTCATTTTTTGCTTTATAACCCGCCCGTCGTGGACGAAACCCTCGGCCTGCGGAAGGGAATTTTATCCGAAGCGGCGCGCCTGGCGCGAGACCTGTACGCGGCAGAGGTGCAGACGGTGGTCTTCGCGCGCTCACGCCGAAGCGTGGAGATGTTGCTGACCGATTTGCAAACGGGTACGCGCGACATTCGCGGCTACCGCTCCGGCTATTTACCCGGACAACGCCGCGAAATTGAGCGGGGTTTGCGCGCGGGAACGGTAAAAGTTGTCGTTGCTACCAACGCCCTCGAATTGGGCATTGATATCGGCGGGTTGGGCGCGGCATTGCTGACGGGCTACCCCGGCTCCGTCGCCAGCCTGACTCAACAGGCCGGGCGCGCCGGGCGCGGAGCAGAAAGCGCCGCCGCCATTTTGATCGCTTCAGCCAACCCGCTTGACCAGTTCCTGGCGCATCATCCCGATTATCTCTTTGGGCGCGCGCCCGAACAGGCGCTGATTGACCCCAATCACCTGCTGATTTTGCTCAATCACCTGCGCTGCGCCTTGTTTGAGTTGCCTTTCGCGCGCGGCGATGCTTTCGGCACTGTTCCCGCCCAAATGCTGGCAGAATTGCTCCAGTTTTTGAGCGCCAACGGCGAGGCGCACGCCTCCGCCGAAAAAATATTTTGGATGGCCGATGCCTATCCAGCGGCGGACGTCTCTCTGCGCTCGGCCTCGCCCGAAACGGTTGTCATTCAAACCAGCGAGGCGCACCCGCAAACCATCGGCGAGGTGGATGGCGCCTCCGCACTGTGGATGGTGCATCCCGGCGCGGTTTACCTGCACGAAGGCCAGCAATTTTTTATTCACACGCTCGATCTGGAAAAACACCTGGCGCTGGCAACCGCCGTCAGCCTGGAGTATTACACCGAGCCGGTCAAACAAACCCGTGTGACGTTGCTTGCCTGCCGCGAACAGACCGCCGAACACGGCTGGGGCAAAGTTCAGGTGACCGCTCAAGTGATGGGCTACAAAAAAATCCGCTGGGGAACGCGCGCACCCCTGGGGCAGGAGCCGCTCGACCTGCCTGCGCAAGAAATGGAAACAACCGCCTTCTGGCTGGGAATTGCGCCAGCGCTGGTAGATGCGCTCAGCCGAGACGGCCTGTGGACAAACGCGCCCAACGAGTACGGCCCCGAATGGCCGTCACTGCGAGAACGAGTCCGCGCCCGCGACGGCTTCCGTTGCCAGAACTGCGGCGTGGCTGAAAGCAGCGCACGCCAACATGACGTGCACCACAAAATCCCCTTTCGCGCCTTTTTGCGCAGCGAAAGCGGCGACCTGATAGCGCGCCGCCGCCAAGCCAATCAAATGAGCAACCTGACGACGCTTTGCCCGGCCTGTCACCATCAGACCGAGCAAAATGTTCGCATTCGCAGCGGGTTGGCCGGGCTGGGATATGCGCTGGGGCAGTTGGCGCCACTTTTTTTGCTGTGCGACCCCGGCGACTTGGGCGTTCACATCGAAGCGCAGGCAAGCGAATCTTTTCCCAACCCGGCGGTCATATTTTACGAACTCATCCCGGCGGGGATTGGCTTCAGCGAGAAATTATTTCATCTGCGCGCTGACCTGCTGAAGCGTGCGCTGGAAGTCGTGCGCGCCTGTCCTTGCGCGGACGGCTGTCCGTCCTGCGTTGGCCCCGGCGGCGAAAATGGCGCTGGCGGCAAAGCCGAGTCGCTGGCGCTGCTGGAAAGGCTAGTGCCGGAACTTTCCGGTACTAGTGAAAGATGGAGCGTAGGTAGAATGCAGAACGATGAATGAAACCTGGTAAACTGGGAAACTGGACAGCTGAATAACCGGACAACTGGACAACTGGAGAAAAAAAATGAACCCCGTCCTCCGTCAAAAATTGACCAATTTTTTAAAATATGTCGTTCCTGGCATGTTTTTTGGCGCGATGGCGCTGGGAATGTTGGGCGCGCCCGCAGTCGTCGTTGGAGTAACAGCCAGCCTGTCTTTTCTGGCAGGGGCGTTTTTTGCGCTGTTGTACGCATCCGTTCCCGTGCGCCCGGAGCGCAACGAAACCGGGCTGACGCTGATGATGCGTCAGGTCTACGGCTATTCATTGACGTTTGTGCTGTTTCTCGCCTTCCTGTGGATTTTTGTGCGCGCCTTTAATTTACACTGATGCTGTGGCTATGTCCGGCGAAACGCTCGACAAACTTACCCGTCTGTTAAAAAAAGCCAGCGACCTGCCCTCGCCGCCGGTCAAACCTGCCCGCGCGCGCCCCGCCCTCGAGCAGAATCTGCCGGGAGCGTGGGAAGACAATCGGCGCGGCGCGGCTTTTGTAGCGCGGCAGACTTTTTCGGCGCAGTATCAGCACGGGGTCGAGCCAATTACGCCGGACACCCCCTTGCAGACGCTGGCCGCCTGGGCGCGTGATGAGCGTCTCGGCGGGCTGAGTCCCTCCCAATTCGCTTTTTTGGATACCGAAACCAGCGGGCTGAGCGGCGGCACCGGCACCTACGCTTTTCTGGTGGGGGTTGGCCGCTTTGTCGGCGATGAATTTGCGCTGGCGCAGTTTTTTCTGCCCGACCCGGCGGAGGAACCCGCCCTGCTGCAAGCGCTGACGGATTTTCTGGCGCCCTGCCGCGCGCTGGTGACGTTCAACGGCAAGGCTTTTGACGCGCCCCTGCTGCGGGCGCGCTACCGCCTGCACGAGATGCCCTGCCCCTTTGATGATTTTTCCCATCTGGATTTGCTGCCGCTGGCGCGCCGTCTGTGGCGCGACCGCCTGCCCAGCCGCACGCTGAAATATCTGGAGGAGGAAGTGCTGGCCGCGCCGCGCTCCAGCCAGGAAGTGCCGGGCTACGAAATTCCCTGGCTTTATTTTGATTTTCTACGCACCGGCGCCGCCGCCCCTCTGAAAGGGGTTTTTTATCACAACGCGATGGACGTGGTGGCGATGGCAGCGCTGTTACATCTGACCGCCGGTTGGCTGCACGACCCGCACCGCGCGCAAATTGAACATGGGCTGGATGTGATTGCCCTGGCGCGTCTGTTTGAAGACCTGCGCCGCTGGGAAGACGCCGCTCAACTGTATGAGCGCGGCCTGGCCGAAAATTTGCCCGAAGCCGATTTCTGGCAGGCGGTCAGCCGCCTTTCGACGCTGGAGCGGCGCCGAAAAAATCTGACACAGGCCGTGCGCTTGTGGGAGCAGGCCGCCGAGGCCGGGCACGTTTTTGCCCATGTGGAACTGGCAAAATACGAGGAGCATCAGCGCAAGGATGATTTGCGCGCGCTGGAACACGTTGCCGCCGCGCGCGCCGCGCTGGAAACGGCCAACCTGCCGGAGTACCAAAAAAAACACTGGCTGGAGGATTTGAATCACCGCCAGGAACGATTGTCAAAAAAGACAAATTTGTAACTGATTTCTTGCCAAAATTAAAATAATTTTCGTGGCTCTGTGTAAAAAGTGTGCAGGCTACAAGGCCTGGTCGTTCAAAGAACAAAAATATTAACGCGAATTTTCCAAATTGGGCGAATAACGCGAAAAAAAAATCGCGTCATTCGCCCAATTTGCGTAATTCTCATTGAAAGGGTTGGTTTATTGCACTTAGTCTACACATGAGCCATTTGCGTTACTGCTCAGCCAAGGTATCATTCTCCCAAAGAACATCGGGACGATGTGAGGAGCGCTCCTGCCCGCCTGCCCCGATGCTCTTTCGGGGTTGCGACGAAGAATTTTCCCGCAACACGGCAAATCCTAATGAGCCTATCTTCTTTACTTTACAAAAGTCCCTGAACATGGGAAAATCACACTACTTATCTTGAGAGAAGGAGAGTAACCTACATGAGTAAACGTCAGGAACTACGCGCAAAACGCGAGCATCAGGAACAAATTCAGCGCATTATTATCGGTTCGATCATTATTTTAGGAGCGGCGCTATTGGCCCTGGCGCTGATCTGGCCTAACTTAAAACCTATCGGTGAAGTCACTGTCCCGGCGGCGAAGACCCGCCCGATGGTGGATTTCAACACGATGGGCGATAAAAACGCCCCGGTGACGATTGTGGAATATTCCGATTTCCAATGCCCCTACTGCGCCAACTTCAGCAATCAGACCGAGCAGCAGCTGATTGACGCCTTCATCGCTACCGGCAAGGTGCGCTTCGTCTACCGTTCTTACGGCGAATTCATCGGCCCGGAATCGCGCCGCACGGCTGAGGCGGCCTACTGCGCCGGCGACCAGGGTAAATTCTGGGAGATGCACGACATCATCTTCGCCAATCAAAATGGCGAAAACGTGGGCAACTTCAACGACCGCAAAATCGTTGCCTTTGCCGAGAAAATCGGCCTGGATATGGGGCAGTTCAATGACTGCTTCAATAGCAACAAATACGCCGACCAGGTGACCCAGGACGGCGTGGACGGTCAACAGGCGGGCGTGAAAGCAACGCCTTCCTTCACCATCAACGGCACACTGTTCGAGGGCGCTCAGCCGATTGGCGCTTTCCAGACGACGATTGAGGCCGCGCTGGCCGCGGCAGGCAAGTAACCGACGCTGCGTTTTACGCTACAAAAAAGAGCTGTCCCACAGATTGGGCAGCTTTTTTTTGTAGCGCAACATTTATGTCGCGGTTTTCAGACTGCGCCGGATATTTATTTTCTCAGCGCGCCAGCAGCCAGACAATCAGCGGGGCGATTGCCAGGGCGGGCAGAAAATTTCCCACCCGGATTTTTTTAATCTCCAGCAGGCTGGAAAGCCCCAGCCCAAAGAGAATCACGCCGCCGGTGGCGGTCATTTCGGTAATCATGGCCTCGGTGAGTAGGCTTTGCAGCATTCCCGCCAGCAGGCTGATGCTGCCCTGATAAATTCCTACCGGGAAAATGGAAAAAAGTACGCCAATGCCCAGGGTGGAGGCGAAGGCGATGGAGATGAAACCGTCCAGCACCGATTTGATGGCGAGCGTCTGATAGTTGCCGGTCAGGCCGTCTTGAATGGAGCCGAGAATCGCCATCGGGCCGGTGCAGTAGAGCAGAGATGCGGCCAAAAAACCGCGCACAAAGCGGCTGGAGCTGCCAGCGCTGGTGCCGGAGAAGCGTTTTTCGAGCCATTCACCCAGGCGCGCGATGCCGTCTTCGATGCGCCACCACTCACCGAGCAGTGCGCCGAGAATCAGTGCGCCGAGCACAATCAGCGCGTTGCTGGTTTTGAAGAACATTTGCAGGCCAATCGCGGCGGTGAACAGGCCCATGCCGTTGACAACGGTTTCTTTGAGCCGTTCCGGCAGGCGCGTGCCAAAAAAAATACCCGCCAGACTGCCGAGCAGAATGGCGGCGATGTTGATGAGCGTTCCGGTCATGGCAAATCCTTGGCGATTTTGGTCTGCGCGCCCGCCGAGGCGTTTTCGGCTAATTCCAGCACGAAGAGCAGCGAAGATAGCCGATTGAGATAGGCCAGCAGATGCGGATTTTCCAGCCCGCCACCGTGGAAAAGTTCCACCACGCGGCGTTCGGCGCGGCGGGTGACGGTGCGCGCCAGCGCCAGGGCGGCGCTGGAGGGGCGCTCGCCGGGCAGAATAAATTCGCGCGGCATGACAACGGTTTTTTCCAGCGCGTCGCTTTGGGTTTCCAGCCAGGTAACGCGGCTGGCGTCTATGGCGCGAAATCTGGCCTGATTTTCGGGCGTGGCGCTCACTTCGGCCATCAACTTGTATAAATCGCGCTGAATTTCGAGCAGAATCGGCGCGGTTGGCTGCGCCTGGCAGGTGGCGCGCGCCAGGCCGATAGCGGCGGTGGCTTCGTCCACTGCGCCGAGGGCCTCGATGCGCGGGTCAAATTTGGTGACGCGGCCTTCGCCGAGCACGACGGTCGTGCCTTCATCACCGGTGCGGGTATAAAAAGGGGACATGGGCGGTATTATACCCAAATCTCCCAACTTTCGACCGCGGCATGAATGTCGCACCCCGCAAAGCAAATCAGAGATTTGCCCCACGCGGTATAATGAAAGCAGGAGAATCCCCTCATGTTTGTCCTGATTCGTAAAGATTGGCGCGCCCATCTGCTGCCGCTGACAACCATTGGCCTGGCGCTGGCAATGCTCATTTTGACGCCGCTGTGGGCCTGGCAGTGGTATCACAGCCCATTTTTGGGCGTTTTGCTGGAGCCAAATAATGTTGTCAGTCAAATTATGCATAATTCCTGGCCAGCCGCCACCATGGGAATTCAGTGGTCCGACCAACTGGTGGCGATTAACGGCCAAAAAGTAAGCAATACAACTCAAATACAAAATCTGCTGAGTCAGGGGAATAGCGAAACATCCATGGTCACACTTTACCGTCGGTCCATGGATCGGCGCTTCACGTGGCCGGTTCTGCTGATTTACCCCAGCTTGTGGGATTTAATCACCCTGTTCGTCATGCCATATTTGGTTGGGGCGGTGTTTTTGGGTATCGGTCTGTGGGCCTACCGTCTGCGGCCCGATTTTCGCCCGACCCGCGCTTTTGTCATTTTCACCGCGGCGGTTTCGCTGCTGACCACCACTTTTTTGGACATGAACACCACGCATCACGCGGTTCTGCTGTGGGGGCTCAGCCTGCCGCTGGCCGGGGCCTCGCTCACTTACCTGGCGTTGGTTTTTCCGCAAGAAGTGCGCTGGGTGCGCCGCTGGCCGAGACTGCCCTACCTGGCGCTGGTGATTGGAATTGCGCTCGCCGCCTTGATTACCCGCGACACCCTCTGGCCGCCCACTCCCTGGGCCTACATTGACTCGTGGCGCTGGGGTTACATTTTCATTTTGACCGGCATGATTTTGCTGGGGATTTTCCTCATCGGGCGCGTGCTGGGCAACAGCTCGGCCATGGTGCGCCAGCAGAGCCGCGTCATCATTTTCGGCGCCACCCTGGCCTTTTTGCCGATTATCCTTTTTTATTTTATCCCGATTGTTTTTCAGGGGAAAATTCCTGAATTTCGCGCCGAATTTCTCTTTCCGCCGCTGATTTTGCTGCCGCTTTCGGTGATGTACGCCATTTTGCGCTATCGCCTGCTGGATGTGGACCGCTGGCTGGGGCGCGCGCTGACTTATGTGCTGACAACCGGCGCGGCGCTGGCGGCTTTTTTTGTCCTGCTGACCGGCGCTTCGCTGCTCTTTCAGCAAACAATTCAGGCCAGTGACCCGTTCATCGTCGCCGCCTACCTGCTGCTGATGGTCATCGGACTGTTGCCGCTGCGCAACCTCGTTCAGCGCGCCATTGACCGCCTGTTCTACCGCTCGCAAGCCGATTATCGCCGCGTGCTCAGCCACCTGTCCAATGAGTTGGTCACTACGCCCAACCTGGAACGCACGCTGACCCTGCTCGAAAGCGAACTAAACAACGCCCTCGCGCCCGAAAAATTCATCGTCTTTCTGTTTCAGGATGAGCAACAAATTTACCTGCCGCACGCCACCCGTCAGCAAACCGGGCAAATCTTCCGCCTGGAAGACCCGCTGCCGCAAAAACTCGCCGGGCGCAGTTCCCCCTTCTGGCTCTCGCCCGAAAGGGAGACGCCGCCCGAATTCGCCAACCTGCAACGCCTCGGCTATCAGGTTTTCGTCCCGCTGCGCTACGAGGGGCGGCTGAGCGGCTTTTTGGCGCTCGGCGCGCGTCGTTCTGGCGAACCGTACAGCAGTGATGATTTGGAATTTCTGACCGCTGTCGCCGGGCAATCGGCGCTGGCGCTGGAAAACGCCCGCCTGTTCGTCAACCTGCGCCGCACGCTCGACGAAACCCTGGAAATGAAGAGCCTGATGGACGACATTTTTGCCTCCGTCGCCACTGGCATCATCACCACCGATGTCAACCGAAAAATCACGCTTTTCAACCACGCCGCCCAGGATATTTTGGGCGTCACCCTGCTGAATGCGCTCGGCAAACCGCTCGGCGATGCGCTCCCTGGCACGGCGCTCGAAACCATTGCCGGAAACGTGCTGCAAAACGGAACCACCACGCATCTTTCGGAACTGACGCCGCACAGCGCAACACGCGGCGACCTGGTGTTGCGCCTTTCCGCCTCGCCACTCAAAGATGCCTATCTGGTCACCAAAGGCGCGACGATTGTCTTTGAAGACCTGACCGAAACCCGCAAAATTGAAAAAGAGCGCGAGGTGTTGCGCCAAACTTTTGGGCGGGTCGTCGCCCCGCGCGTGCGCGACCGCCTGCTCGCCAGCGCCGGAAACCTGCAGTTGGACGGCGCGCGCGCCACCGTCACCATGCTGTTTGCCGACCTTTCGGGCTTCACCTCCTTCAGCGAAACCCACCAGGCCGAGGAAGTTTTCCGCGTGCTGAACACCTACCTCGACATTGCCGCGCAGGCCATTCTCGAAGAAGAAGGCACGCTCGATAAATTTATGGGCGACGCGGTCATGGCGATGTGGAACAGCCCCGACCCGCAGCCCGACCACGCCCTGCGCGCCTGCCGCGCCGCGTTGCGGATTGTGGAACGCGCGCGCGCCGCCCACAGCCAGTTTTCCGACCTCGATTTTCATCGCATCTTTCGGGTGGGCGTCACCACCGGCGCGGCCATCATCGGCAACGTGGGCACCCGCCAGTTATTCAACTACACCGCCATCGGCGACACGGTCAACATGGCGCAGCGCCTGCAAGCCAGCGCCCAGCCGGGGCAGATTTATCTGCACAAGGCGACCTATGAGGCCGCCGCGGGCAGCCTGCTGGCGACGAAACTGGACCCGCTGACCGTGAAGGGGCGCGCACAACCGGTGGAAGTCTACCTGCTGGAAGGATTGAAATGAAACCCGCCTATCACCGCGCAATTACCGAACAGGCCCTGCACGCCTTTCTGCCGCCCGAAACGCTGAACATCATTCTGCGCGCCAATCTGGGGCAGGATGCGCTGCGCTACCAAATCGGCCACGACCACTTTCATTACGACAATAACGCCTTCGCCGCCGCCGATGCCTACGTCGAGCAAATGCGCCAGTCGGCGCGGCGGGCTTTTCAGCGCGGAGAATCTGACCAGGCCTGGCAATTTTTCGGCAGATTGACGCACACCGTGCAGGATTTCTACGCCCACAGCGATTACGTCGCCCGCTGGCGCGAGCAGACTCCCGGCGGCGAACCCGCCCAGATTCCGGCGTATCCTGCTTCCGGCTTCGAGGGGAATCTCCGCTCCGGGCGACTCTACTACCCGTTGGAGATTCTCAGTTTCCTGCCGCCGCTGCGCCCACTGATTCTGCCGCTGCTGCCGCGCAATTCGCACGCCTGGATGAATTTGGACGACCCCGGCCAGCCCAATTTTGACTTTGCCTTTGCCGCCGCCGTCAAGCACACGGCGCTGGAATATCACCAGATAGAAAGTTATAATCAACCCCATGGACACAAAAACTCAACTGACTGACGCTGTAAAAGAAGCAATGAAAAGCGGCGATACCCAGCGCCGCGACACCCTGCGCATGGCGCTGGCGGCCATCAAGCAAATTGAGGTGGACAAACGCATCAGCGTGGATGAAGCCGGCGTGTTGGCAATTTTGCAAAAGGAAATCAAAACCCGCCGCGAAGCGCTGGAAGAAGCCAAAGCCGCTGACCGCGCCGATTTGGCCGCCGCCGCGCAGGCCGAAATTAACATTTTGAACGTTTTCCTGCCAAAGAGCCTTTCGGCGGACGAACTGCGCGCCCTGGTACAGGCGACGATTGCCGAAACCGGCGCCGCCGCGCCCGCCGACATGGGCAAGGTAATGAAGGCGCTCCTGCCCAAAATTGCCGGGCGCGCGCCCGGCGACCAGGTCAGCGCGCTGGTGCGGGAACTGCTGGCCTCCTGATGCTGCCGCGTTTACGCGAATTTCCGCGCCACGACCTGTTTGCGTTTTTGCTGCTGATTGCCACCAGCCTGGGCGCGGCATTTATTCTCATTTTTCCGGCGGTCAGCAACAACAGCAGCCAGACACTCACTGCGGGGCAGGTTGCGCCACAGGATTTTGAAGCGCCTGCCGGAATCGAATACATCAGCACGGTGCGCACCGAACAGGCGCGCCAGGCCGCTCAAAACAACGTCAGCCCCATTTTTACCGACCCCGACCCAACCATCGCCCGCCGCCAACTGACCAATCTCATCCGCACCTTGCAATTTATTGACGGCGTGCGCAATGACACCAACGCCCTGCCCGCCGAAAAACGCGCCAGCCTGGCGGCGTTGGCCGAAGTTCCGCTTTCCCCCACCAGCGTGGAGGCCCTGCTCAATTTTTCTGACGTGCGCTGGCTGAGCGTTCAACGCGAGGCGGCCACCGTGCTGGAGCGCGTGCTGCGCAATCCGGTGCGCGAGGAACAACTCATCGCGGTGGAAAAAGGCGTGCCCTACCTGATCAGTTACAGCCTGAGCGAAGAGCAATCCGGCGTGGTGGCCGAACTGGTGATTCCATTCATCACCTCCAACAGTTTCTACAGCGAAGAATTAACCGCCGCCGCGCGAGTGCGCGCCAGCCAAAACGTGGAACCCATCACCCAGCGTTACCTGGCGGGCGAGATGATTATTCAGCGCGGAAAAGTGCTCAGCGAAGCCGACGTGGAAGCACTGCAAAAACTGGGCTTCATCCGCTCGCGCAATTTGACTTCGGAATATCTGGGGATTGCCAGCCTGGTGGCGACGCTGACCGTTTTTCTCGGCCTCTACTTCCACCGCCGCCGCCCGCTCTATTACAACGACAGCCGCAGCCTGGCGCTGGTGGCGCTGCTCTTCATCGCTTTTTTGGCCGCCGTGCGCATCGTCGTCCCCGGGCGAATTCTATTGCCCTACGCTTTTCCACTGGCCGGCTTCAGCCTGCTGATTGCCACCCTGTTTGGGCCGGGCAGCGCTCTGATTCTTTCGGTAGCGCTCAGCATCTTGGCCGCCTACGGCTTCCCCAACAGCCTCGAACTGACTCTCTACTATCTGCTGACCTCGCTAACCGGCGCGCTGGCGCTGGGCAAGGCACAGCGCTTTGGCGCATTCTTTTGGGCCGCGCTGGTTGCCAGCCTGACGGGCATGGCCGTCATCAGCGCCTATTTTCTGCCCGGCAACGAACTCGACCCGCTCGGCCTGCTGCAACTGCTCGGCGCCACCCTGCTGATGGGGTTGCTTTCTGCCAGCGTGGCGCTCATGCTGCAATATCTGCTGGCCGAATTTCTCGGCCTGACGACCGCCCTGCGCCTGGTGGAAATCTCCCGCTCCGACTCGCCCCTGCTGCAATTCTTCCTGCGCAACGCCCCCGGAACCTACCAGCACAGCCTGATGGTTTCCAACCTGGCCGAACAGGCCGCCGAAAAACTGGGCATGGATACGCTGCTGGTACGGGTGGGCGCACTTTACCACGATGTCGGCAAAGCCATGAACCCGTCATTTTTCATCGAAAACCAATTGCTCAACAATCTCAACCCGCACGACGACGTAGCGCCCAGCGAAGCCGCCGCCGCCATCATTCGCCACGTCACTGACGGCGTGGTGCTGGGACGAAAATATCGCCTGCCCAAACGCATTCAGGATTTCATGCTCGAACATCACGGCACACTGCTGACGCGCTACCAGTACAACAAAGCCGTCGAAGCCGCCGGGGGCGACGCCAGCCAGGTGGACGAAGAAAAATTCCGCTACCCCGGCCCGCGCCCCCATTCGCGCGAAACCGCCCTGCTGATGCTGGCCGACAACACCGAAGCCCGCGCCCGCTCCATGCGCCCGACCACCGAAGCCGAACTGCAGGAAGTCGTCCAAAAAGCGCTCGAATACTGTCAGCGCGAAAATCAGCTGGCCGACACGCGCTTCACGCTGAAAGATTTGACCCTCATCACCGAATCCTTCGTCACCACCCTGACCGGTCTCTACCACCCGCGCATCTCCTACCCCGCCCCCGCCGAAAGGAAAACAGCGTGATTTTCATCGAAACCCGCGAAGACCTGACCCCGGCCATTCCCTTTGAACTGGTCAAAGCCACCGCCCGCGCCGCGCTGCGGCAACAAGATGCGCCCGCCGAGGCCGACCTGACCATCGTCCTGACCGACGACGCGCAGCTGCACGAACTCAACCTGCAATGGATGGGAATTGACGCGCCAACCGATGTGCTTTCCTTCCCCTCCGAAGAAACCGACCCGGAAACCGGATTCCGTTACCTGGGCGACATCCTCATCTCCACGCCGCGCGCCGCCCTGCAAGCCGCCGCCCTCGGCCACCGCCCCGAAGACGAGGCGCAGTTGCTGGTTGTTCACGGCATTTTGCACCTGCTCGGCCACGACCACGCCGAACCCGCAGAAAAAGCCCGCATGTGGGCGGCGCAAACCGAAATTTTACAAAAACTTGGCCTGGAAAATCTCAAAATTCAGGAATAAGATGCTGAGCTTCTTGAAGTCGCGCCTGCAATCTTTCGGCCACGCCTTTCACGGCTGGGGCTATGTTCTGCGCACCCAAAAAAACGCCTGGATTCACGCCTTCGTCTCCAGCCTCGTGATTCTGCTCGGCCTGTGGCTGAGCCTGCCCGCCCGCGACTGGGCCGTGCTGATTCTCGTCATGGCAATGGTCTGGTCGGCGGAATTTTTCAACACAGCCATCGAAGCGGTGGTGGATTTAGCAAGCCCGACCCACCACCCGCTGGCAAAAGTCGGCAAAGACGTGGGCGCCGCCGCCGTGCTGATTGCCGCCCTGGCCGCCGCATTGATTGGCCTGCTCTTGCTTGGACCGCCGCTTTTGGAGAAAATTCTATGAACGCTTCCTTTCGCTTTGGAACCGTTGGCGCGCCGATTGCCACCCCAAAAAAACCGGGCGGCTCGGTCGGCGCCGTCCAAACCATCCGCGCCCTGGGCCTCGACGCGCTCGAACTAGGCTGGGTGCAAGCGGTGCGCGTCAGCCCAGAAACCTGCGCCGCCATCCGCGCCGAGGCTGCCGCGCAGCAAATCGCCCTCAGCGTGCACGCGCCCTACTTCATCAACATCAACGCCAGCGCCGAGGAATGGCCCAAAAGCCGTCAGCGCCTGATGGACGCCGCCTTCTACGGCAATCTAGCTGGGGCGACCGACATCATTTTTCATCCCGGCTCTTACTTTGAGCAGCCCGCCGCCGAAGTGCTGAAAATTGCCCTGCCGCGTTTGCAAGGCTGTCTCGAAGAATTACGCGCCGCCGCCAACCCGGTCATTTTGCGCCCAGAGACGATGGGAAAAAGCGCCATGCTGGGCTCGTTTGAAGACACGCTGGAAATGGCGCGCCACCTGCCCGGCGTTTTGCCCTGCCTCGACTTTGCCCACCTGCACGCGCGTCCCGGCGACGGCAGCCAGAACTCCTACGAGGAATGGATGCCGCGCCTGGAAACCTACGCCGCCGCCCTGGGCGCGGAGGCACTGCGCGGGTTGCACATTCACCTTTCGGGCATCGAATATGGCCCCAAAGGCGAGAAAAATCACCTGCCGCTGGAAGAATCTGACCTGGATTTTCGCGGCCTGTTCCGCGCCCTGCGGGAAAGCGGCGCGGGCGGGCGCATTCTGTGCGAAAGCCCGCGCATGGAAGCGGACGCGCTGTTGATGCAGAAAACCTGGCAAGAGACCGCATAAAAAAACGCGACCTGAATCTCGCGCTGCATCAAAAAATCCCGCCAGCATTGGCGGGATTTTTTGATGAAAAACCATTTTACATCTAAATATATTCTTTGAGATTGTGTTCCACCGCGTAGGCGGCGGCTTCGGCGCGGTTGTTGACGCCCAATTTGGAAAGAATGCTGGAAACATAGTTGCGCACCGTGCCTTCGCCCAAAAAAAGCGCCTTGGCGATTTCGCGGTTGGTTTTGCCTTCAGAAACCAGCAAAAGGACGTGCTTTTCCTGCTGGCTGAGATGCGAAAAAGCCGAGGCTTCTTCGTCTTTGACGGCCTTACGCACTTCCTGAAAGACGCGCTGGGTGACTGCCGGGTCGAGCAGGGCCTCGCCGCGGCCCACCGCTTCCAGCGCGCGCACCAAATCCTCGCCGCCGATTTGTTTTAGGATGTAGCCAGAGGCTCCGGCGCGAATCGCCGAGAAGAGCATTTCATCTTCAGCGTACGAAGTCAGCATAATCACTTTGGTTTCAGGGAAGGTTTGCACAATTTCTTCACAGGCTTCGATGCCCGAAACCCCCGGCAGGCGAATATCCATCACCACCACGTTGGGGTGCAGGTTGGTAACTTGTTCAATGGCTTCACGGGCTGAGCCTGCCTCACCAATTACTTCAAAACTGGGGTGTCTTTCCAATAAAGCTTTCAGCCCCAAACGCACAACTTCGTGATCGTCCACGAGCAGAATCCGTTGTTTTGCCATTCTTTTTTCAGACCTCCGTTATGATGAAGCGGAAGTATAGCCGAGCCAAGATTCTAACGCAAGGGCAAGATCAAAAAAGCGACCGAAAAGGTCGCTTTTTTGATCTCTAAAATGGGTAAACAAGGCTTCGCCTCTCTGGTGTAGTGGCGTAATACAAACTTAACCTTGCGCCACGCTGTGCAGTTTGTCACCTCGAAAATCCACGAACCGGTAGCCTACTGCCCGTTCAGTGAGAATGTATTTTGGGTTGGCCGGGTCTTTTTCCAGTTTTTGGCGCAGATAATTAATATACAGACGCACATAGTGCGGTTCGTTGTTATATTCGTAGCCCCATACTTTTGCCAGCAGCTGGTCATGTGAAACCACCCAGCCGGCATTTTGCACCAGATGAAAAAGCAGGCGATATTCGGTTGGGCGCAGCCTGACAGTTTTCCCTTCCAACCAAACTTCACGGCGGTCAAAGTCAATTTTCAAGCGTTCGTCAATTTCCAACAGGCCGTGCATCGAGCCGCTAACACCTTCCGTGCGGCGCAAGACGGCTTTCACGCGGCTGACCAACTCGCGTGGGCTGAAAGGCTTGGTGACGTAATCGTCCGCGCCCAGCTCCAGGCCGCGCACGCGATCGTCTTCTTCGCCCTTGGCGGTCAGCATGATAACGGGCACATTACTGATTTCTCGCACAATTTCCAAAACATCAAAGCCGTTCATGTCAGGCATCATTACGTCCAACAGAATCAGGTCGGGAGTCATGTCGCGCAGTTTTTGCACGGCTTGCTTGCCGTTGAAGGCTTCGCCGACCAGGAAGCCATCATGCTCCAGATTCATGCGAATAAAGCGCACCATGCGCTCTTCATCGTCTACAACAAGGATTTTTCTATGCTCAGATTCTTCAGGCATGGGTTTTACTCGCGGATGAAGGAGACCAATTCTTCTTCGTCATCTCCGGGAAGCAGTTCGATGAAACTAACACGCGTCATCGGCCAAATAACCTGGGTGACATTGGCAAGCAAGTAAATCAGGTCTTTACCGTCACGCCGCCGGGGGTTTTTTACCAGAATGATAGTGTCATTGGCGGCGGGAAGCTGCTCAATTTCACCCAATACTGGGTCTTCGTTGGCGATATGAATTAATACGGATGGCATGAATTTGCTCCTTAGGCCGATAAAATGACTTGCATCTTTAGCTTTCCCAGAGCAATCACATCGCCATGCCGCAGAGGGGTCTCGATGTTAGGCATCAGGCGGGTCCCGTTTAGGTAGGTTCCGTTGGACGAGCCAAGGTCCATGACGATGGCTTTTCCGTTGATACTTTTGATAACAGCATGCAAACGAGAAATACCGTGGTCATAGGCCCGATATGGCGTCAGGTCAACATCAGGCATAATGGGTTGATTGTCGCTGATACGTCCCAAGGTAAATTCAGTGCGATCACTAATCGGCAACATTTGCCCGCTATCAAGTAAATGCAGGGTAATCCAGTCGCTTCCAATCTGTTGAGGGGCACTTTCGATTGGATCTGTACCGAGGTCGCTCTGGTCACCAGTGATTTGCTGCGTCTGTTTCGACTCAAATTCAACGATTTGCATACCACATTCGCTGCAGAAAATCGCCCCAGAGGGTTCTTCATGTTTACAACTGGGGCAGATGATCATTTGCGACCTCCTGACGGCAGGAGCAAGGCTCTCGTACCGTACTTGATTTGTTTTTCACCGGACTCGGTGAAAGATTGATTTTTCTCGATGTTTTCCACTTCGAGCAAAATAGTATGCGCCAAGGCTTGTTCTCCCTGCCCAAGCAAATGCGTTGCCAGGCGTTGTAAATTTTGTGCGGCTTTGGCATACTCGCCTTGTTTTACCGCCGCGCGTGCTTTTTCCTGAATGCGATAGAGCGTCAATTTGGAAAGCGCCTGTACCAACGATTGTGGCGGCGTTTCGGTGTGTGTGTCGCGCTGGGCGCTGATAACCACCTTAAGTGTAATTTCTGGAACCGGGGGAGGAAGCAAGGCCGAGATGATTTCCACCCTGCCGCGCAAAAGGTCTAATACCTCGCCGTCCGATTTTGCGCCAAAAATCTGCATTTCCAGAATAACGGAAAGCGGCGTATTATGCAAAATGGGGCCTACTTGCATTTCTGCGCCAATAGCCAGTGGCCCAACCTCAGGTTGCAGGCGGAAAGCGTAATTAATTTGAGCCTTGGGGGTTTCTTCCAAATGTAGAAGAACGTTTTCTGCAAAAGAATGTGATAAATGGCTAAATTTCTCGTTTAGCAGGCGCTCAATATCTTGCGGATGTGAGACGTACATGGAATTGCCACCGGTCAGCGTGGCTAGTTGGTCGAGAAAGACATCATTCCAGTTACTGCCAATCCCCAGCCCGCTGATGCCAATTCCATCTTGAGCGGCCTGCTGCGCCAGATTGTAGCAGGCCTGTTCATCGCCATACGTACGGCCATCCGTCAACAGAATAACGTGATTGACCATTCCCTTGCCAGAATAGCGGCGAACTTCATCCAACGCAGATTCCAGACCGCGCAAAATTTCGGTGCCACCCGAAGCCAGCAACATTTGCACTTTATTTTCAGCGCGGTGCAGATTGAGTTGACGGCTGGCGACCACAATCACTTCGGCGCGGTCATTAAAACTGATAACAGAAAAAATGTCCTGCGGACGCATCCGACGCAATAATTGCGCCGCTGTGGCTTTAACCACATCCAGATTGACACCCTTCATTGACGTGGACGTATCCAGCGCCAAACAAATATTCAAAGGAGGTGTGCCATTATCCTCTTCTGCATTGGCCTGCGAAAATTCCAGCAGGATGTAGAGCAGTTGGGTCTCGCCACCGCTGGGAATTTGTTTGCGGCTGATGAGAACGGAGGCATTGACCGGGCTGTCAATTTTTTCTTCAACTTCTGGCGGGAGCGTGGCATCGTACGATGCGCGCCGCTGTGGATCTGACAGCACCTGATAGGCCTGTTGCACATCCAGAAAAATTTCCGTTTCCCCGGCAGCGACGTTGGTGTCAGGATGAAGTTTCTTGGCAGATTGCAGGTAGGCGTGGCGTATTTCCTCCTGCGTAGCGGAACGCGGGAGCCCCAGAATGGAGTAAAAATTTGGCCCTGAAGCCATATTTTTCATTTATTTATCCCAGCAATTGCACAAGCACTGCACTGATATTGTCTGGCCCGCCGGCGGCATTGGCGGCGGCGATCATATTTTGACAGGCGCGCTGCATGGTTGGCCCTTCGTTGAGGATACGGCGCAATTCGTTATCGGAAACAACACCCCATAGCCCGTCGGTACAAATCAAAAGATAGCCGCCTACCGGGAAAGGCGTGGTGGTGATGTCAGATTCGAGCGTTTCTCCCTGTCCCAATGCGCGGTAAAGCACGTTTCTTTGGGGATGTACCGCCGCCTCAGCGGCAGTGATTTGCCCCAACTCTTCCAGGCGGCGCACCAGTGAGTGGTCGCGGGTGATGGCTTCCATGCGCTGGTCGTTGTAAATCAGGTAGGCGCGGCTATCGCCAACGTGGGCGATAGTCAGCTGTTGCCCAACAATCAGCGCGGCGGTAACGGTAGTCCCGCTTCCAGGCGCTTCGTGTAAGACCGCTTTTTGCGCTTCAGATGTGGCGGCTTGGAGAATCTCTTGTAACGACTCTTCCACCGGTGTCCCTGTCAGGCTGAAAAGCGAATCGTGAAACTTCTTGAGCACATAGCCAGCAATGACTCGAATGGCGGTGTTGCTGGCGATTTCGCCGTATTGGTGGCCGCCCATTCCATCCGCAATGATGTACAGACCAAAAGGCGGGTTGCTGGTGTTTCCGGCAATGGTGGTCGAAAGGCAAAACAGGCTGTCTTCGTTCAATTCGCGCTGACGCCCAACGGATTGAGCGCTGGTCGCAATCAGTTGCATTGGCTCATAGCGATGGGCGCTGAGCGCTTTGATGGACTGCAACTGCGCGTCTGAAAGCGGCGCAGTGACGATGTTGTCCAGCGCGGGTTTTTCCGGTTCTTTTTTGTTGAAAAGACTGCGAAGTTTATCAAAAAATTTAAGCACAGCGCCAACTCCTTGAGCAAATTTTAGGCCAACAATGCGTAGATGTAGTGATCATGCGAGCCAACATAAATAATATCGTCATAAGCCAGCGGCGCGGCAGTGATGGGGCCTTTTGTGGCAAATTTCCAGCGCAGGCGGCCTGTGCGATATTCCAGGCAATACAGATTGCCATCTACCGAGCCGCAGTACAGCGCATCGCGGTAAATAACAGGGGAACCGTTAACCTGATGTTCGGTTTTGTAGCGCCAAATTTCTTTGGCGCTTTTGGCTTCCACCGCATAAATATAACCATCCGCTGAGCCGGTAAAAATAATACCATCATTCACAATGGGCGAAACAATGGATGGTTTGTCCATTCGAAAACGCCACAGTAAAAAGCCGGTGCGGGCATCCAGCGCGTACATGTAGCCGTCCATGGAGTTGAAATAGGCGACGTTATCCTGCACCCAGGGCGATGAAGTGATGTTGCGCTTGGCTTTATAGCGCCATTTGATTTGCCCGTGAAAATTAAGCGCAAAAAAATCACCCGCTTCATTGCCAAAAAAAACCAGGTCGTTAATGACAAACGGGGTACCGCGAATTTCTGCACCGGTGTCAAATGTCCAGGCGCGGCGACCGGTTGTCAGGTTGATGGCGTGTAAAAATTTGTCGTCCGAGCCGATGAACAAGTGGCCTTCGGCAACGCGCGGCGAGGAACGCACCCGATCATCGGTGTAATACATCCACGCCACCTTGCCAGAACGGGCGCTGACGGCATGAACACGATGGTCTTCAGAGCCAAAATAGACGATATCTTCATACGCGGCAGGACGGCTGACGATGCCACCCTCGGCAGCATACTTCCAAATAAATTCACCAGTGGCGGCGTTGAGAGCGTAGAGGTTATTGTCGTAGCAACCGGTGTAAACAGCGCCGTTATACACCATCGAACTGCCGCGAATTTCATCTTCGCACTGAAATGTCCAGATGGGTTTGATGCCGCCAGCCTGAATAACAGGCGCAACTGGGGCAACATGCTGGAGCATGCCCGTTTTTTTTCCGGCGCTCATCAAAGCGCTTTTAAAGTCTTCAATACGTTTGAAACGATCTGACGCATTGTATTGCAATGCGGTATTGATGACTGCCTCAATTTCAATGCTTACGTTAGGATTGATTTTGCGCACCGGGCGCTCAGCAAACGAGAACGGCGCTTCCAGGCGCGGGTCGCGGCGGGTGAGCAGGTGATGCATGGTTGCACCAAGGGCGTAAATATCTGCTTGTGTGTTGGCTTCGCCGCGATATTGCTCCGGCGGTGAATAGCCTTCCGTGCCAATCATCGTGCCTTTTTGACCGACCTGAAAAGATTTGGCGATGCCAAAATCTACCAAAATAATGTGATTGTGCTGGTTAATCATCACATTGGATGGCTTCATATCACGGAAAATAATCGGATCAGGCTTGTGGCCGTGCAAGAAGGCAATCACGTCGCACAGTTCAATTCCCCAGGCAAGCACCTGTTCTTCCGGCAAAAAGCCTTCGCTTTGCGCCAGAACCGTTTCCAAATCTTTGCCGTTGATAAACTCCAGGACCAGATAGGAGCGGTTTTCAAGGGTGAAGTAATCGTAAATGCGGGGAATGGACGGGTGGCTGAGTGTTGCCAAAATATTGGCCTCGCGCTCAAAGTTTTGCACAATCGTCTGCCGGACCAACGGGTCAGGCGCCTGGTTAATCATCTCTTTGACCGCCACCAGTTTGACGACATTGGGAAAGTGCAAATCGCGGGCGCGATAAACTGACCCCATACCACCCACACCAATCACTTCTTGAACCACATAGCGATTGCCAAGATTGGTTCCAGAAGCGAGCTGTCCGGTGGTAGTGCGTTTTTCTATGCCAACAGACCCATCAATGTGCTTTGTTTCCATAACCACCAAAAAGGCTTAACAAAAAGGAATGAGAAAAAAAATAGATGGGAGGGATTATAGCCCATCCCGCTCTTGAATGACAACATTCACCCAAAACGCAACGATTTTACATGTCTGGATAAGTGCGCTAAAAAACTTGGAGCGGGAGTTTCCTCCCGCTCCAAGGGTGTGTCTGACTGAAAACTATCCGCAGGATGAGCCGAACAGGAAGGGAAAGAAATTGCACCACGCGCCGCTGCTATCCACATACCACAAGAATGCGGCGCAAGCGCAAACAGCGCACAACAACACCACACCCGCGAGGATGGCTGGGATGGGCAAGCCGCCTTTTTTTGCGGACGGGACGGGTGTGTAGGCAGGCTGCGGACTGGCGGGAATTTGCCCGGCGTAGACGGGTTGCGCTGCTGGCCGCACTACGGGCGCTGGTGCGGCAGGAGCAGGCATTACGCGGGCGGAAGAGGACGAAATGATGGTGGCGTTTGGATCAATGACTTGCACTGCCTCATAAAGCAGGTTGATTTGTTCGCCGAGTGAGATGATATCGCCGGGCTGAAGCACTTGCTGGCCTGTCAGCCGGGTTCCATTGACAAAAGTACCGTTGGTTGACCCCAAGTCGGTGACGATGTATTTTCCACCCTGAAAAACAAACTGGGTGTGTTTGCGCGAAACCTCCGCATCGTTGATGGCAATTGGATTGGATGCTTCGCGGCCAATTGTCAAGACGTCGCCTTCGAGCGGAAAGGTCTTACCGGGGGTTGGGCCGGAGTGCATCACCAGTTGAAATTGAGCCATTTCTCCTCCAAAAATGAATAAGAAAAGCAATTGTGATATGTAGTGTAATGATTTTGACGGGAAATGTCAAACGCTTTTCCTATCTGCACGCGAAGGTTGTCAGCGCGGAATGGGCGGAGTGCAAAATCTTCGCGAAGCGCCCTGCAAAGGGCCTGATTTTGCTCGAAAGTCGGGAGACTTTCGACTCTCTTTCTGACATGGTTTGCGCGCACACCACCAGGACTTTCCCCTGGTGACACCCCACATCTTTGTTTTGCCTTGCAAAGCGGCATAAATGTCGCAGTACGCAGGCGGCATTTATGCCACTTTTGACTGCAGAGACGATTTGGCAACTTGTGTTGTGGGTAATCACCAGTTACTGCGTTACCTGTTCAAAGACATCTAAACATCTGGGGCGAATATTTCGCTGAAAGCGGCCACGACCGCGCTTTTAACAGTTTCCATATCTGGCGGAGTTTCCAGCAAATCGGCCAGGCTGATGACCGGGTAGTCGCTCAGCCCGCACGGAATAATGCCTTGAAAATACTCCATTTGCGGGGCAACGTTGAGCGCAAAACCGTGCCGGGTAACGCCGCGCGCGTCTACTTTAACGCCGATGGCGGCGATTTTGGCCGGTTTGCCCCTGTCGGCTGGGGCACAGCGCGGGCAACGGCTGGCAATTTCCGGCTGAATCCAAACTCCGGTGTGACCGGTCAGTTGTCCGGCGGCCAATCCCAGCTGCGCCAGCGTCACAATCAGCATTTTTTCCAGGTTTCGCAGATAGCCAACGTAATCGGCGCGCGGTGTGGCGTCTTCCATGTGCGAAGAGTCGAGTTGGAGCAGCGGGTAGCCAACCAGTTGTCCGGGGCCGTGATAGGTGACATCACCGCCACGGTCTACCCAATGAACGGAAATGCCGCGCCGCGCGAGTTCGGCCTCGTCCCACAGCAGGTTGGCGGCCTGACCGCGACGGCCAAAGGTGTAGGTATGCGGGTGTTCGACCAGCAGTAATGTGGCAGGACGCAACCCAAGCGCAATTTGTTGCGCCAGGTCGTTTTGCAGCTGCCAAGCAGCGCGATATTCCATTTGTCCGAGGTCTTGCACGAGAAATTTCACAGGTGAAGCAATTCTGACAAATCGGCGGTGCTGGTCAGCAGAGTGGTTGCTCCCATGCGGCGCAGTTCGTTTTTTTCGCCGAAGCCGCATAATACGCCGACGGTTTGCGCTCCGGCGGCTTTTCCGGCGCGAATATCTACCGGTGTGTCGCCAATCATCAGGCAGGCTGCCGGGGCGACGCCCATTTTTTGCGCGGCGTAAAAAATAGGGTCGGGGTAGGGTTTGGTATGCGCGGCGGTGATGGCCGTGACGATGACGCTAAAAAACGGGGTCAACTCAAATTGGTCGAGAAAGGCGCGGGTGGAATATTCATCGCGCGCGCTGACGACGGCCAGCGGGTAGCGCCTTTTGATTTTTTCCAGCATTTCTTTAACGCCCGGGATGAGCAGAAAATGTTTAAGCGGGCGCGGGCGGCGGCGCACGAACCATTCAGAAAGCCGGTAGAGTGATTCGTCAATTTCCAGCGTGTCAGGGAAGCCAATCAGGGCGTTGCCGGGGGCCTCTGCCCACATGATGAAACGCCGCGCAGCGCGGGCAGAGTCTCTTTCTGGCAGCCAGGCGCGCAAGGGGCGGAAAAGCGGCTCCACTTTTTGCACAAACTGGTCGTCGGTATCGCTCAGGGTTCCATCAACATCAAAACACAGGGCTTGAATGCGGGTAAGGTCGAGGCTCATGGCTGCTCCATGCAAAAAACGGCAAAAAACAAGATGCTACTATTCTAACCCAGCCCGGGCGTGAAAACTGAGCGAAAAAGTCAATTGTGCTATACTGGCAAAAGATTTCCGCTTGTCAAAAGAGCGCATCAGACGCAATTTTCTCACAGATAGGGGCGCGGAAATCGTGAGGCAGGTATGTCAACCGATCAGCGTTCCGTTGTTGAATTACTCTACAAAGTTAGCCGTGAATTTGCCAGCGCCATTGACCTGAAGTTGGTGCTTCAGCGCGTCTTATTTTCGGCTATCCATAATGTTGGCGGCGAGCGCGGCAGCATCGTGGTGATGGACGATGGCGGCAAAGCGATCGATTCGGCCATTGTCTATGGCAATCAGGTGCGCGAGTCAAACACCATTCAATTAAAAGATACTGTTGAACGCGGCCTGGCCGGATGGGTGGTGCGCAATTTGCAGGCCGCGCTGGTGGCAGATACCAGTAAAGATTCGCGCTGGCTGCGCCGTGAAGACGATTTGCAGGAAGGTTCCGGGGCGAAATCGGCCATTTGCGTGCCGCTGCTGGCGCGCGAAAAACTAGTCGGCGTACTGACGCTGGTTCACCCAACTCCCAACGCGTACAGCGCCGAACATCTCGAACTGATGCAGGCAATTGCTGACCAGGCGGGCATGACCGTGCTCAGCGCCCGTTTATATGCCGAAAGCCGACGTCAGGCGCGGGTGATGACGGCTCTGGCCGAAAGCGCGGCCAGTATGAACACATCCCTGCAGGTGGCGCAAGCCTTTGAGCACATTCTCAACCAGACGCAACAGGCGCTACAGGTGGAGACGGTTGCATTGTGTCTGCTGGATACGGCCGGTGAATTAACCTTTCGCGCCGCCATTGGGCAAGGTGCAGCGCATATTCGTAATTTGCGCATGAAAGCCACCAGCGGTATTGCCGGACGAGTGCTGCACGATGGCCGCGCTGTGATTGTGCCACAAGTGGGCGATGATACGCTCCTTTCGCAGGCCGAGCAGGCGATTGGGCGGGTGCGCGCGTTGGCCTGCGCGCCGATTCACGCCCAGGGCAAGGTGATTGGCGCACTGGAAGCCTTCAACCCGGCCAATAAACTCTTCGACCCCGACGCGCTTTTGGTACTAACCGGGCTGGGGAGCCTAGCCGGAACCGTCATCCAAAACGCGCAACTCTTTGAACAGCTAGACGCCACCCGCCGCCGCTATCACGACTTGTTTGAAGACAGCATGGACGCAATCATCATCACCGACCGGCAGGGCCGCATTCAAGAAGCCAACCATCAGGCCGTTACTTTTTCGGGTTATAGCGCCGCAGAATTGCGCGAATTTCTTATCGAGCAAATCCACGATGTTAATTTTGAGAAAACTGGGCGGCAGTTTGAGAAAATCGTCTCTGCCGCTACATCGTACGAATCCATCCTGTTTAATCGGCAGAAAGACAAACGTCCGGTGCAGGTTTATGCCCGCAACGTGCTTTTTGACGACTCCGAAGGCATTCAGTGGATTTTGCGCGACATCACCGAGCGTAAAGACCTGGATGCCCTGCGCGAAGACCTGGCCGCCATGATTTACCACGACCTGCGTTCCCCGCTTGGCAATATCCTTTCCAGCGTGGAAATGCTGCAGGTTTACATCGCCCCCGAAGAACGCGGCAACGCGGAGACCATTTTCCGCATTGCCCACCATTCGATCGACCGCATCCAACGCCTGGTCAGCAGCCTTTTGGATATCAACCGGCTGGAGCAAAATCATCCGGTTGGCGAGCGAACCCTTACATCGGTGGAGACTCTGCTCAATGACACCTTCCTGGCCGTGCGCCCTGGCGCTGATGGACGCAGCCAGACGTTACGCCAAAATTTTGAACCCAACCTGCCCCCGGTGGCGGTGGATGCGGATATGATTCGGCGGGTGCTGATTAATCTAACCGAGAACGCCATCAAATACACTCCTGTGGATGGACAGGTAGAAGTTGGCGCAAGCCGTAATGGGGCTTTTATCCGTTTTTGGGTGCAAGATAACGGCCCTGGCATTTTTGAAGGCGACCGGGAGCGCGTGTTTGATAAATTTACCCGCCTGAAGAACAGAAATGGCCCCGGCGGTCTGGGCGTCGGATTGGCGTTTTGCAAACTGGCCGTGCAGGAACATGGCGGCACAATATGGGTCGAACCAGCGCCCGGCCAAGGTTCACGTTTCGTTTTTATCCTACCAATTTCATGAGGAAACTATGCAGACGATTTCCAGTCATCTTTACATTGAAGACCAATACCCCGGTGTGACGCTGGGAGCGGTTGCTGTACCGCACGGCCTGATTCAAATTGATGCGCCGCCCGCGCCGGAAGATGGGCGCTCATGGCGGGCGACACTTTTGGGGCTGAATAGTGGTGTGGAGCGCTTGCTGGTCAATTTGGACTCACATCCCGACCGAACACTGGGCGTGCGCGCCATGGATTGCACCGTCATCGCTCATGAAAAGACCGCGCAAGCCTTTCGCAACCGTCCCAACACGCTCAAGGCGCAAAACGAAGAAACTGGCGCCGATTGGGAATCCGTGACCGGGCTGGGCGGAATTCGCTGGGCGCTGCCCGAAATCACCTTTACCGAGCGCATGTCCATTCAGTGGAGTCACATGCCGCTGGTGCTGGAACACCACCCCGGCCCGGCCGCTGGCGCCTGCTGGGCTGTCTTTCCGGAGCAAAAAATCGTCTTTGTCGGCGATCTGGTGGTCAAGAATCAGCCGCCCTTCCTTGCCAACGCCAACTTGTCTGATTGGCTGGACTCGCTGGCAATTTTACTTTCTCCGACGTATGCCGGCTACACCCTCGTCAGCGGGCGCGGCGGCATTGTTCCGCTGGCAGCGGCGCAGATGCAGCAAGTTTTTCTAAATCAAATCCACAGCAAAGTGGAAACGCTTGGGCAAAAACCATCCACGCTAGAGACGCTTGAAGCCATGATTCCGGCGTTCCTGGCCGAATTCAACCCGGCAGCAGACCATCTCAAACAATACACGCAGCGTCTGCGGCATGGATTGCGCCAGTATTACTATCGACGCTATCACCCAACCGCCTTGCCGGAAATTGAAGAAGAGTAGAGGCCATTGTGACTGAACATTTTGAACCCGTCTTTGAATTAATCCGCGGCAAAATTGTCGAATCGGTACATTATGGCGCCGCCGCGATTGTTGATTCGCATGGCCGCCTGTTGGCCTGGCTGGGCGACCCGCAAACTGTCACCTTTTTGCGTTCCACCGCCAAACCGTTTCAGGCCCTGCCGTTTATTGAGCGCGGCGGCCATGAAAAATTTGGCCTGACAGCGCGCGAAATTGCGCTCATTTGCGCTTCACACTCTGGCACCGATGAGCACGTTGCCGCCGTGAAAACCATGCAAGCCAAAATTGGCGTGACGGTAGATGACCTGAAGTGCGGTTTTCACTATCCATACCACGAAGCCACCGCTGACGCCATGAAGGCGCGCGGCGAGTTGCCCACGCCATACCGCCACAATTGCTCCGGCAAACATACCGGCATGTTGGCGCACGCCAAACTGCGCGGGTTGCCAATTGAAAATTACCTCGACCTTGACCACCCCGTTCAGGTCAGCATTTTGCAGACCTTTGCTGAAATGTGCGATCTGCCCCAAAAAGAGGTGGAACTGGGCATTGACGGCTGCTCCGCGCCTAATTTCGCCGACCCGCTCTACAACGCGGCGTTGGGCTATGCGCGTCTGTGCGACCCGTTTGGGCTGAGCGCTGCGCGGACGCAGGCTTGCCGAACGATTACAAGCGCCATGACTCATCACCCCGATATGGTCGGCGGCCCGGAACGCTTTGATACCCGGTTAATGGAAGTTGGCCGGGGGCGGATTGTCGTCAAGGGCGGCGCGGAGGGCTATCAGGGCATTGGCCTGCTCCCCGGCGCGCTCGGCGCGGATTCGCCCGGAATCGGGATTGCCATCAAAATCAGCGATGGCGATTCGCTGGCGCGGGCGCGGCATGGCGTCGGGCTGGCAATTTTGCAGGCGCTGGGCGCGCTCAACGCAGCGCAACTGGCCGAGATGAGCAGCTATGGCCCTGGCGTAAATCTGTACAACTTCCGCAAATTGCAGGTGGGCTTCAGCCGCCCAGCGGTTAAGTTACAGAAAGCATAAGACAAGATGCTGAAAGAAAAAGCGCTGGCGGTTCACACGGCCCTGCTTCAATTTTATGGCGAACCGCTTTGGCGCAACCCGCTTCCGGCGGTGGACGAACTTATTTCCACAATTCTCTCGCAGAATACCAACGACGTGAATCGGGACAGGGCGTTTGATGCGTTGCGGCGGCGCTTTCCCAGCTGGGAAGCCGTCCGCGACGCGCCCACTGCCGAAGTGGTGGCAAGCATTCGGCTGGCGGGATTAGCCAACCAAAAAGGGCCGCGGCTACAGAAGGTTTTACAGCAAATCTCTGCCGAGCGCGAAAATTTCGATCTATCTTTCTTAAAACAAATGCCGCTGGAGGAAGCCCGCGCCTGGTTGATGAAGTTCAACGGGGTCGGGCCAAAAACAGCGGCGATTGTATTGTGTTTTTCGCTGGGAATACCGGCGCTGCCGGTGGATACGCACGTCTACCGCGTCACCGGGCGGATTGGTCTGCGTCCGGCGGAAATGAGCGTGGAAGCGGCGCATCCGCATCTGGAGAGTCTCCTTCCGCCGAAGACATATTACGCCGCGCACCTGAACTTGATTCGGCTGGGACGTGAAATCTGCCACGCCCGCAAGCCGAATTGCCCGGCGTGTCCGCTGAAAATGTTATGTGACGTGGGACAGGCTATTGTTTGAAGCCCACCAAAATCAAATTCTTCTTGCACTCATTGAAGGTGCTTAGAAAAATTTGCTCCGAAATGGGTGCGCCTTGCTGGTCAAAAAGCTGTATCCATAAAGTGTGGTTGGAAGCCACTGGCGGAACACCAAAAATAAACTCAAAGCCGCTGGGGCCATAATCGGTGGAACTACCGGTGAGGGTGACGATGGGCGGGTTGAAGGATTTTCCAGGAATATATCCACCCAGGTGAATGATGTAACCTTGTTTGTGCTGATTCTGCGTATCGAGAACGCGTCCGGCTACAATCAAATCACCGCAGGAAGAGTTGGGCTTGAGTGTGGTGCTTTCAAAATACTCTACACTGGCAGTATAAGTGCTATTGGCTGGGCGCAGGGTATTGATAGGCAGGAGCGTTTGCGCGGGCGTAGTCGCTTCGATGGTTGCGCCCAACACATACGGGGTGTTGCTTGGCTCAAGGGTAAAAGTGGGCGGCATTGGCGAAGCAGTGAAGGTGGGCGTAACGGGTTTTGGCGTCCAGGTTGGCTCGAAAGTACGTTGCAGCGTTGGCGTCAGGGTGGGAAGCGCCGGCGGAAATGGGTTGATGCTGATTTGTGGGTTGACGAAGATGAGCGTATAGATGCCGCACAGAAAGACGGTAAACATCAGCGCAAACAGGGTCAGGGCGTTGAACAGCCCGCTATTTTGTTGCTTTCGCTTGTTTCTTGTCGGTTTTACAGGCATTGCAGTCATTCTCCTGTTAGGGCGCCAGAATAATCTGGCTATTTTGGCGGCGGTTTGTCAGCCAGTCGCTGACGGCGCGAGATTGTAACGTCAGCAGCGCATCGGGGGCGAGCAGTCGGTCGGGCTGGCGTTCCAGTACCGTGATGACGTGGTAACCAATGGCGCTTTGGATGACCGGGCTGACTACGCCCACTTCCAACGCAAAGGCGGCAGTTTCGACCTCAGGCGCGAGCAGATAGTTGCGTGGAAACCAGCCGATATCGCCTTGCGTTAGCGGGTCGTAAATGGCGGCCAGGTCATTGAAGTTTGCGCCAGCGGCTAATTGGTCGCTGACTTCTTGCGCATCAGTTGCATTATAGGTCAAAATTTGGCGCACATGCGCTTGTTCTGTCTTTTGGGGGATTTCGGTTGCAATTTTGTCACGCATCCAGGCGGCTTCAGCATTGCGCCGGAGCGCCAGCCGAAAAGATTCCTCGGTGTAACCCTGAGATTTTTGCCAGTCGAGCAAGGCTTGTTCCCCGCCCATTTTGGCCGCCAATTGGTCGCGGCGAGTTTGTAGCGCGGCATCCTCCAGGCGAAAACCAGCCTCGTGCGCGCCCTGCGCCAGGAGCGTTTCTGCAATCAATTCGTCGAGAACGGCGCTGGTAGCGCTTTGTTCGTCAATGGTCTGGCCGAGCGCAGTTTGCGCCTGTTGGTAACGCGTCAATTCAGCGTTGAATTCGTCCAGCGTCAATCTTTCACCGTTGATGACTGCCGCCGCAGGGATGGGTGTGGGTGTGGGCGTGGGGAGCAGGGGCGTCTCGGTCGGCGGAAGCGGCGTTGGGGCAATCGTTGCCAGCGGCTGACAGGCAGTCAGCAGAAAAAGAAGGACCACAATGAAAATTTGTCGCATAGCGCCCAATTATACCCGTCCGGTCTGAAATGGCATTCTGTTGTTTTGCCTGCCCGCCAATTGGCAAAAATGGCTTAAAATAGAGTTGTGTCTTAAATCTGGAAAGCCCACCGGGTTAGGAGATAGCCGTGAAAATTATAGACAAAACCCCATTCCGCACAGAAACTGGCGAAATCTCATTGGTTGACCGTGTTCAAGGGTCAATCAAGTATGGCTTCAACTGGTACCCACGCCTGCAAGCGCAAGATAAAGTCATCCCTGTTCTCGAAAGGATTTTGCCGCAAAACTTCATTCTTCTACGCAATATCACGTTGGGCGGTACCGATATTGAAATGGCCGCGTTGGTGTTGATTGGATCGCCGGGTGTTTTTCTCATCAATGTTTTGCATGAGCGTGGCATTTACCGCGCGCGCGAAGGTGAATGGGGCACCATCTCCTCGGGTAAATTTGTGCGCGAGCGCACCAATCAACTGACGCGCACACAACGGATGGGCAAAGCTCTGCAAGTTTTTTTGGAACATGCCGGCTTGCAGGGCATGGTCAGCACGGAAGCAATCTTGGTGACGGCCAATCCCGTTACCCACGTTGAGTCGGTGCGCCCGATTGTACGGATTGTGATGAGCGATGCGCTGGAACGCTTCGCCGCATCACTATCGCAGGGGCGCTCCACTCTCAGCCCAGAAACGATTGCCGCAGTCGCCCAGGTTATTCTTACCGGACGCGGAATCAAGCAGGCGGCCAGCGCCGCCGCGCAACCCGCCGCCGAATCAACTGCCCAGCCGGAATTCTCTGCCGCTTCAGACAATACTGACTCGCTGGAGTTCGATTTCAAAGACGAGGCAGAAGCGCCGCTCGAAGAAGCCCCCAGCCTGCCAGCCTCTACCGCGCCGGCAGTATCTCCCCAAGGAAATAACGGCTTGTCCACCGCGCAATGGGCGTTGTTGATTGGTTTTGGCCTGGCCGAATTTTGTCTGGTGGCGGGCGTCATCACCTTCATTATCTTCTACACCCGCTAAACTTCATGTCTGAACCCTTCCTCAGCATTGTCATTCCTGCTCACAACGAGGAAAGCCGCCTTCCGCAAAGTCTTCAACAGGTAGCCAATTTTCTTGAGCATTTGTCGCACCCCGCCGAAGTTATTATCGTTGAAAATGGCAGCGCTGACCAAACGTTGCGCGTGGCGCAAACTTTTGCCGCTCACCAACCCACTTTTCGCGTTCTTCATAACGAACAGCCCGGCAAAGGACGCGCCGTACAGGCGGGCATGTTGGCCGCGCAGGGGCGTTACCGCTTTTTTGCCGACGCCGATTTTTCGATGCCGGTTGAGCAAATTACGCGCTTTCTGCCTCCAGCGGTGGATGTTCCCATTGCCATCGCCTCGCGTGAAGCGCCCGGCGCAGTACGTTACAACGAACCGGCGCACCGCCATTTTACCGGGCGCGTCTTCAACGCCTTCATTCGCAGCCTGGTTTTGCCGGGGTTGCACGATACACAATGCGGTTTCAAACTGTTTCGCGCCGACGTGGCCGAAGACTTGTTTCACGCGCAAACGCTGATGGGCTGGTCTTTTGATGTGGAACTGCTTTACATTGCCAGCCTGCGCGGCCTGCCCATTTTGGAAGTTCCCATCCCCTGGTACTACAACCCTGAAAGCAAAATCAACATTCTGCACGATTCCTGGCGCATGTTCCGCGACCTGTTGGTGATTCGCCGCAACGGACGGCTGGGCGTGTATGCGTGAAGCGCCCGGTTGGGGGCTGGAGCAAGCCTTGTGGCAGCAAAACATTCAACTGGTTGGGGGCATGGACGAAGCCGGACGCGGCGCCTGGGCCGGCCCGGTGATGGCGGCGATGGTCATTTTACCCGCTGATTTGCAGATTGGTCTCCTCTTGGACGGGGTGCGCGACTCGAAGCAGATGACGCCGCGACAGCGTGAGCGCGCCGCGCTGAAGATTAAATCCGTTGTCCGCGCCTGGGCGCTGGGCGAAGCCTCCGCCGCAGAAATTGACGCGCTGGGAATTTTGCCGGCCACACGGCTGGCTTTTTGCCGCGCCGTGGAAGCCTGCCCGCTGCGCCCGGAGCATTTTCTGCTCGACTACATTCCCTGGCCGGACTGCCCTTTTCCGGGCCCGCGTCTGGTGCGCGGCGAGAGCCAATCGCTCAGCATTGCCGCCGCTTCGGTGCTGGCAAAAACCAGCCGCGACGCGGTGATGATTCAGCTGGATGAGCAGTATCCCGGCTACGGCTTCGCCCGTCACAAGGGCTACGGCACTGCCCGACATCGCCAAGCGCTTCTGGCGTTGGGCGAGTCGCCCGTTCACCGGCATTCGTTTCATTGGAACAAATTGCAGCTGACGACGTAGGGGCATAGCAATGCTGCGCCCCTACGTCGTCAGACGATGGTCTACCACTTTCAGGTAACGCGCGCCCAGTGAGAAAAGCGTCAGCCCGTAGGCAACGACGCCCAGACCGGCCAGCCATTCCACCAGCGAGGGACGGTACATGGTGTAAGCCATCGCTGGCGCACCGGGTTGATACGAAACCAACACCAGCAAGCCGGAGAGATTGGTATCCCAGCGGTACGCCACCACGCCGCCAACCACCAACGCCAGCGCAATCATCCGCAGGTTTGGGTTTCGGCGCAGTTTTGAGGTCAGCAAAACGATGATGGGCGCCACTGCGCCGAGTAAAATTTGTATCTTCTCAAAAAACAGGGGAAACGTCCCGAAGGTTTGAGTGGCTCAACCAGTTTTTCGAGGAAGCCTTCGGGACGGTGTTGTTCCATCCCCAAAATATTGGGAAGATACATGGTATTTTCCTTTTAGTGGGTGATTTGAACGGGAATTGGGGCGGTGCGAAAAACGCCACACGACAGGCAAGCCGAGAGCAAATGGCCGTCGCTGGAGCGGTGCGTTTGCCAGCAGGGAGCATTGCCCTGTGGAGCCGGGCAGGTCTTCATGGTTTCGAGCGAACAACCTTTTTGCTCCCAACAGGGCCGCTGCCCTGCTCCGGGTGATACAACGCCAGAGCGGTTGGCGCTTCTCGTTGCCAGCGCTCATCCAGCCGGCGCAGGAAAATGATCAGTACGGCCATGATGACCAGCGGCAGGCCAATTCGCGCCAGCAATCCAACCAGCAGGGCGAGTGTCTCGTTCATTTTGGCCTCCTAAAAAACGTGAGCGGGCGTCTGAGAACGGCGCACCCATTCACCAACACATCGGAGATAACCCAATCTTTGGGACGTGAAAAACCTGTATGCGCCCCATGTAATTTGTGAAATGTCCCACTAATGACATGGGGTGAATCCCCCATAGAAATAGCCGCCAGTTGCAACTGGCGGCTATTGAAAACTTTCCCAGACGGTTTACATCCGGGAGAGCTGACGGCGCAGCGTGGCGTCAGGCCTGAATGATGCCCTTGCGAATGGCATAGCGCACCAATTCGGCGCGCGAGTGCAGGTTAAGTTTGCGCATGATGTTTTCGCGGTGGCGCTCCACGGTGCTGACGCTGATGACCAGCGCGCTGGCAATCTTATCGTTGGAATCGCCCTCGGCCAGGCGCAACAGCACTTCCTGCTCGCGGGCGGTCAGGTCATTTTCGCTATTTTCGCTGGCAGTATGCGGTTGGGTGAGAAAGTCGCGCACAAGCAGTTTTGCCAGTGACGGGTAAAGATAGACTTCGCCGCGCGCTACGGTGCGGATGGCGGTCAGCAATTCTTCGGGAGCGGCGCGTTTTGGGACGTAGCCGCTGGCTCCGGCTTCCAATATTTTAAAGAAGTATTCTTCGTCTTCGTGAATGGTCAGCGCCAGGACGGCTGTTTCAGGACAAATTTTCTTGATTTCGCGCGTAGCGGCAATGCCCGAAAGGTCGGGCAGGCCAATATCCATCAAAATGATGGTTGGGCGCAGCGACTGTGCCAGAGCGATTGCCTGAGCGGCAGTGCTGGCCTCGCCTAAAATTTCCACATCTGGCTCACTTTGCAGCAGCATTCGCAAGCCAGAGCGGACCACGGCGTGGTCATCCACCAGCAGAAGTTGAATTTTCACATTGAGGCTCCATTTCTTTTTGCTGGTAGGGAACCTGGACTTCCACCAGTGTGCCGCCCCCAGGCCAGGATTGAATAGAGAATTTACCCCCCAGCAGGTTGGCGCGTTCTTCCATACCAATTAATCCCAACGAGAAGCGGCCATGTTCGCGGCGGATGTTTTGTGGGTCAAAGCCGTTTCCGTCATCGCGCACACTGACAGAAACTGCATTCAAGCCAAACTCCAGTTGGATGCTAACATATTTAGCCTGGGCATGCTTGAGAACGTTGTTGAGCGCTTCCTGCACCACCCGGAAGAGGGCGATTTTTACCGATGGCGTAATTTCATGCTCTGCACCGGTGACATCCACGCGGAATTGGATGCCAGCGCGCTCGTGGAGCAGGTTAGCGTACCAGCGTAAAGCGGCAGGCAGACCCAGGTCGTCGAGGTGCGAGGGGCGCAAATCGGCAATGGTGTGTTGCAGGCCTTCCAGCGATTGGTTGAGAATCTCCTCCAGCGAGGGGAGAATTTTTTTGTGCGCCGGCTATGCTGGCCGTGGGGCCATCGCCCAGTTGTTTTTTCAAACTGCGTAACCCCAACCCAATGGCAGTCAGTGATTGACCGATATCATCATGCAAGTCGCGGGCAATGCGTTGGCGTTCGGATTCCTGCGCCGTGAATGATGCCGAATGCCACCAACGGGCGCAAGGCATGACGAAGGCGTTGGTCGGTGGTTTTTCCACCTTCCAACGCCACTTGCAAGCCCATGCTAAAAAAGGCCAACCCATAAAAGAAGTAAATGAGCACCAGCGCAAATTCGTTCATACTCTCGGTCTCCTTTTATGGGTTGACAAATGTTATTCGTTTTTGCGAATTCTTGTTCCGCACGAGCGGCAGAAAACATCGCCGGGTTGGGCGCGTTTGCCACATTGGCCGCAATAGATCTGTTCGTCTTCTGCGCTCTCGCTTTCAGCGCCGGCGCGGTGCCGGGTGCGCGGCGATTTAGGTTCGGCGCGGCCCGATAGCCAGTACCACACCCCGCCGCCTACCAACAAAATCAGCCCCAGCCCGCCCAAAATCCACGGTAAAAAGGTAGTGAAAGAGCTTTGTCCGGCCACACCGTTTCCGGCCAGGTCGCCGCCCGCCGCTTGGACAACGCTTCCCGAGGCGCTGAGGGTATCGTCGCTCTTTGAGTAGGTGATTTTCATTTGAAACGGCTTGCCGCCCGGCACCGCGTGAAAAACGCCATGATGGTAGATGAAATTGTCAGCGGCAGGAGCGACATCTGGCAAGGTCGGGTCAGTTTTTATCTGCGTTGCGCCGGTTGGTTCTTGCAGGCTGATCTCCAACTTGGTTACGGCGTAATCGCCCGGCCAGGTGAAGGTGTAATCGCGCGCGCTGGCGTTTTTGTTGAGCGGCGCATAATACTCAATGTGGTAGACCCCGGTTTGGTTGGCGGTAAAGCTCAGCGTGGCCCATTCCCCGTCTTTTGTGAGCGGAGCATACTCCACGTTGACCAGATTTTGGTTGACCTGTTGCGCAACGGCCAGTAAATCAGCATCTTTTGGCAAGCGGATGCTGATGGGTTGAGGAAAACTGGCGCTGGCTGGAACTTGAAAGTCATAAATGACCAGCATGGCAGACTGGTCATATTCCGGCCATAACTGTACCCGCAAAAAATCGAGGCTGATGACTGCCTGCGCCGAAGCGGGCACAGCCGTCAGCGCTAACAGTAACGCCAGAAAAATACTGATGAAAATTGTTTTTCGCATTCAAAACCTCCGAGAGTAGACTCTTTTTATACCAGTCGCTACAAATTTCATTTTGTAGCGGCGCGGGATAATTCTACTCTGTTTGCACGCTGATTAACTGCCACATCACCCAGTTGACCGGGGTGGCAAGTCCTTTTTCGCGCGCGGCGCGTACCACGGCCCCGCAAATGGCGTCAATTTCGGTTGGCGCGCCGCGGCATACATCTTGAAACATGGAGGAGCGATTGGCGGCAGTTTTTTGGGCAACTTCCTCCGCCGCCTGAACCGGGTCGTCGAAGGGCAGATGCGCGCCGCAAGCCGCTGCCACTTGCGCAGTCTCGCGCGCCAGCGCTTCCATCACCGCCCGCGCGCCGCGGCGTTTGAGCAATTCTCCGTTGGGGATGCCCAACAACGCCGTGAGCGGATTGATGGCCGTGTTAATCACCAACTTTCCCCAAACCAGTGTTTTGGCATCCGGCAGAATGTCCACCTGAAAATTGGCGCGGCGCAGAAGGACTTCCAGCGCTTGCAGGCGGGAGTGCGCTTCGAGTGAGAGCAAGCCCTCGCCGCCGGAGCGCGTCAGCCCCGGCCCAAGCAGCGTTGCCCCGCTGGTGGTGACTCCCAGCGCCACCCGTTCTGCGCCCAGCGATTCGATCAGAGTCTCACGGTTGCCGAGGCCATTTTGCAGGGTCAGCGCCACACCATCGGGGGCAAGGCAAGCGGCCAGCTGCCGCGCGGCGCGCCCGGTTTGCCAGGCCTTCACCAGCACCAGCGCCAGCCTCGCGCCGCGGCAATCTTCCGGCGTGGAGACGGCGTGCACCGGTTGACAAATTTCGCGGCCATCGGGCAAAATCAGGCGCGCGCCGCTTGTATTCAACGCCGCCAGCCCATTTTCCCAGGTTGCCAGCATTGTCACAGTCACTCCGGCCTGCGCCAGCCGGGCGGCAAACAACGTCGCCAGCGCGCCGGAGCCGACAATCAGAACGTTATTTTTCATTTTGGGATTCCTGCGCCCCCAGAAAAGTGTGCCATTCGGCTGCGTTCATCTCTAGCGAGTGTTCTGCGCCGGGAAATTGGCGCGCCTGCACCTCGCTCATGTATTCTCCAAAAGCGCGGCGCATTTCGGCGTTGAGATGGGCATATTGCTTGACAAATTTTGGCGTAAAACGCTCGAACAGCCCCAGCAAATCGTGCGTAACCAGCACCTGACCGTCACAATCAGCGCCCGCGCCAATGCCGATGGTGGGAATGTTGATGCGCTGTGAAATATAGGCTGCCAGTTGCGCCGGAACCGACTCCAGCACCAGGCTGAAGCAACCGGCTTGCGCTAAAACTTGGGCGTCTTCCAGCAGACGCTGCGCGGCCAGAGCGGTTTTGCCCTGGGCGCGGAATCCGCCCAATTGATGCACCGATTGCGGCGTCAGGCCGAGATGCCCCATGACGGGGATTCCCGCCGCGACGATGGCGTGAATTGCATCGGCGCGCTCGCGGCCGCCCTCCAGCTTGACCGCATCCATGCCGCCCTGTTGCAGAAAACGCCCGGCGTTGCGGGTGGCTTCTTCTGCCGAAACCTGGTACGACATGAACGGCATATCGCCGATCAACAAGGCGCTTTTTGCGCCGCGCGCAACCGCCCGGCAGTGATGGAGCATCTCTTCCATCGTCACCGGCAGGGTATTTTCGTAGCCCAACACGACCATGCCGAGTGAATCGCCCACCAGAATCGAATCAATCCCGGCCTGGTCAAGCGTCAGGGCGGTGGGATAATCATAGGCGGTGAGCATGGTAATTGGCTCGCCGCGCTCTTTTTTTTGCTGAAAACTGAGCGTGGTGATTTTTTTACGGGCAGAAACGGGTGCAGAAACCGTGGTTGTACTCATGGTACCCTCCAAAAGGTAGAGTCCGGTAAATTTTTGTCCCCCGTGCAGGTTAAAGTCACGTTTGCAGAGCAATACGCGCCAGCCAATTATACGCCACCTTCCATCCCGGATGAATCTGACCTATAATCTTACGCAGGACGCAGAGCGCAAAATCTTCCGATTTTGCGTGAAAGTCGAGAGGCTTTCGACTCCGTTATCACTGGCGTTTTTTCAAGAAGGAGTGACATATGAAACGAATTTTCGGTTTTCTGATTGGCACGTTTGTTGGCGGGCTATTTGGCGCGGCGACTGCCTTGCTGCTCGCACCCGAATCTGGCTCTTCGTTGCGCGGTAGGCTCAGCCAGCGCGGGCAAGGCTGGGTTGGCGAAATCCAATCAGCCGCCTCTTCGCGGCGCGTGGAAATGGAAAATCATTGGAAAGCACTGATGGGCGAAACGGAACTGCCATGAGCGCCGCGCTGATTCTCACCGAAGTGCACGGTCGCGTCGGGCTGATAACGCTCAACCGTCCCCAGGCGCTCAACGCTCTCAACAACGCCTTGCTGGCTGAACTGGGGCGGGCGCTTCAGGCTTTCGACGCTGATTCCGCCATCAGGGCCATTCTCCTGACCGGTAACGAACGCGCTTTCGCCGCCGGAGCCGACATCAAAGAAATGGCCGACGCCTCGCTGGTCGAAATGCTGACCGGTGGTTTTGTCGAACTCTTCGACGTGGTGCCGCGCATCAAAAAACCGCTGATTGCGGCGGTGAGCGGCTTTGCCCTGGGTGGCGGCTGTGAATTGGCGCTGGCCTGCGACATGATTGTTGCCTCCGAAAGCGCCAAGTTTGGCCTGCCAGAAGTAACCATCGGCGTTATCCCCGGCGCGGGCGGCACGCAGCGCCTTACCCACGCGCTTGGAAAAGCCCTGGCGATGGAAGTCATCCTCAACAACCGCGTGCTTTCAGCGGCAGAGGCTGAGCGTTTTGGCCTGGTCAACCGGGTTGTTCCGCCAGAACGCTACCTGCAAGAAGCCCTGGCGCTGGCCGAACAAGTGGCCGCGCGCGCGCCCCTGGCCGCGCAATTTGCCAAACAGGCTGTCTTGCAATCCTTTGCCGGTTCGCTGGCTGAAGGCCAGGCCGATGAGCGCCGCCTGTTCTACATGCTTTTCGCCACTGCCGACCAAAAGGAAGGCATGAAAGCCTTCCTTGAAAAGCGCAAACCCAACTGGCAGGGAAAATAACCCTTCATGCTCAACTTCAACGACCTGATTGTGGCGCTTGAGCCACTTGGCTTGCAGAAAAAAGTGGTCATCGCGCACGCTTCTCTGCGCGCGTTTGGACACATCGAGGGCGGCGCAGATTCGCTGGTGACCGCCCTGCTCTACAACATCGAGTCGTTGATGATGCCCAGTCACACCTACAAAACCCTTTTCACGCCCATCTCCGGCCCGGCCAACAATGCAGTCAACTACGCCCGCGCCCAGCAATGGAATCGCCTGGCCGAACCCTTCCGCCCCGAAATGCCCGCCGACGTGATGATGGGCACCGTCGCCGAACACTTGCGCCAGCGGCCAGAGTCCAAACGTTCCATGCACCCGATTCTTTCTTTTACCGGCGTCAACGTCCAAAAAATTTTGGACACACAAACTCTGGAAGACCCACTTGCCCCGCTGATGGCGCTGGCAAACAGCGACGGCTGGTGCCTGCTCTTGGGCGTTGACCATACCGCCAATACCAGCATTCACCTGGCCGAAAAACTGGCCGGGCGCAAACAATTCACCCGCTGGGCGTTGATGGAAGATGGCAACCCGATTGTCTGCCCCGGCTTCCCCGGCTGTTCTGCCGGATTTGAAACCATTGCCACGCAAATGGAACCTTTCGTCAAAAAACTGACAGTTGGCGGCGCACTGGTACAGACGTTTCCGCTGCGCGCGCTCATCACCCGCGTCTACGAAACCATCAAAAAAGACCCGCTGGCGCTGCTCTGTCAGCGCCCGGATTGTGAACGCTGCGCCGCCGTGCGCGAGGCGCTTAAAAATTAGGAGAAGTATGCAAATTGACATTATTGGTGTTCCGATTGACCTGGGCGCAGGCCGCCGCGGTGTAGACATGGGACCCAGCGCCATCCGCTACGCCCACCTGCAGGATGAGCTGGAAACCATGGGCTATCAGGTAGAGGACAGGGGCAACGTCGAAGTGGCGATTGCCGAAATGTGCAAAATCAGCGAACCAAAACTAAAATATATTGATTGCATTGTCCCGATGGCGCGGCGTACCGCCGGAGCGGTTTCCACCTCCATCGCCGCCGGGCACTTTCCCGTTGTCATGGGCGGCGACCACAGCATCGCCATCGGCTCGGTGGCTGGTGCGGCCCGTCGGCGCAAAATCGGCGTTTTATGGGTGGACGCGCACGCCGATTTCAACACCCCTGAAACCACGCCCTCCGGCAACATCCACGGAATGCCACTGGCCGCTCTGTGCGGCATGGGCGACGAACGTCTGGTTCACCTGTGGCCGGGCGGCACTGCCGCGCTTAACCCGCGCCGTGTGGCCGTCATCGGCGCGCGTGATTTGGACGAGGGCGAAAAAGCCAACCTGCGCCGCGCCGGGGTGATGATACAGGGCATGGAACAACTCGACCGCTTCGGGATTGTCGCCGCCATGGAAAAAGCCCTGGCGCAAATTTCACAGGACGTGGACGGCATTTATCTCTCCTTTGACATGGACGCCCTCGACCCGCGCCACGCTTCCGGCGTAGGAACCCCCGTTACCGGTGGGCTGACCTATCGCGAGGCGCATCTCATCTGCGAGATGACCGCCGAAACCGGCAGATTAATCGGCCTTGATATGGTCGAAGTCAACCCCATTCTGGATACCCAAAATGCCACCGCCCAACTGGCGGTGGAACTGACCGTTTCGGCGTTGGGACGCCGCATCTGGAACGGGTGAACAGGAAGTAAGGTAAAATAACGCCATGATGATTCGACAAGGCCCCATTCTCGTGGTTGAAGACGTTCCCAACGTACTGGAACTGCTCGAAGTCACCCTGCGTTTCAAGGGCTATCAGGTCGTCAGCGCCCACAACGGCATCGAAGGCCTGGAAAAGGCCCACAGCGAAGACCCCGCGCTGATTATCACTGACATCCTGATGCCTAAAATGGATGGCTTTGCCTTTGTGCAAAATTTGCGTCTTGACCCGGTCACGCGCGTCATTCCGGTTATCTTTCTTTCGGCCACCTACGTCACCCCCGAAGACCGCCAATTCGCGCTCAGCCTGGGCGCAGCGCGTTTCATCGAAAAACCGATTGACACCGAAGAATTCTTGTTGACGATTGCCGAAACACTGACGCAAGACGCACCGACGACCCCCGCGCCGCTTAACACCCGCGACTTTTATCAGGGTTATCGTGAACGGCTGGAACACAAACTGCGCCACAAAAATACCCAAATTCAACGCATTGAGCGCCTCATTCCGACCCTGCCCGAAGAACAGCGCCCGGCCTTCACCACCATGCTCGACCAATCCAACGCCGACCGCGAAAACATCAAGGCCGAATTACAGGAAATCTACCGCGCGCTGAACGAACTTAAATAACTGATGTTACGCAGCAAGAACCAGTGGCGCGATATATATGTCGCGGTTGCGCCGCAGAAACCGGAAAACTGAAATTTTAGAGCCGTTTGATAGGCACTGAACAGATAAGAACCCGTCCAAAAGATTGGTAAAATGGGTAGCCAACTGTGGCGCAAATCTGCGCTTTGCGCGGGCCTTGCTTCACCTGCCCCGTTTTTTGGATAGACTCTAAAAATTAGCGTCAGCCAAATTTCAGCACAACATAAATGTCGTGCTACGGTGTATCGCGTAACATCAGTTAAATAAATTTTACGGAGAAAAAATTGAGCCTCCCAACCCTGGCCGACCTGGAGCAAATCGCCCTGCAGGCCGGCCAAATTTTGTCTGCCGGTTACGAAACCGCCCACCAGGTGCAATTCAAAGGCGAAATTGACCCGGTGACTGAAATTGACCAGCATTCCGAGAAATTCATCTTGGGCGAAATTCTACGCCGCTTCCCCAGCCATCAACTGCTGGCCGAAGAAAGCGGCAGTACCGCTGGCAGCACCGAACATTTGTGGATTGTTGACCCGCTGGACGGCACGGTCAACTACGCGCACGGCGTTCCGGTCTTTTCCATCTCGATTGCCTACGCTTTTCGCGGCGAAATATGCCTGGGCGTGGTGCTCGACCCACTGCGCAACGAACTTTTCCGCGCCGAGGCCGGGCGCGGCGCCTGGAACAACGCCCGCTCGCTGAAGGTTTCTGCCACCACCGAATTGCGCCGCAGCCTGCTGGCAACCGGCTTCCCCTACGACATTCGCACCACCGCCGAGAATAACCTGGAGACATTTGCCCGGCTTTCCCTGCAGACGCAGGGCGTGCGCCGCTTGGGTTCCGCCGCGCTGGATTTGTGCTACGTCGCTGCCGGGCGTTTTGACGGGTACTGGGAGCGCTCGCTGCGCCCCTGGGATTTGGCCGCTGGCAGCCTGATTGCGCGCGAGGCCGGGGCGCGCGTCACCTGCCTGGATGGTTCGACGGATTTTTTGCGCGAACCGCTTTCGGTACTCGCCGCTAACCCGGCGCTTTATCCGCTGCTGCGTCAACAAATTGGGGCGTGAATCAAAAATCCGAAGTCTCAAAGACTTCGGATTTTTGATTCACGGTGTTGCGCTGCGCTGGCTTGGGTGGCGCGACATTTATGTCGCGGGCGCAAGTCGGAGACTTGCGGTTTTATCCGCGCAGTTTGGCGTCCAATTCCCTTTCCAGGCGTTTGATGATGCGGCTGCGAATGCCTGCCGCGTCTTTGTCGGTGAGCGTGCCTTCGGGCGAGCGATAGACCAGGGCGTAGGCCAGGCTCTTTTTGCCCGCGCCCAGTTGTTCGCCGCGGAAAACGTCGAAGAGGCGGGCGCTTTCCAGCAGTTTGCCGCCCGTCTGTCGAATGAGCGTTTCCACCCGGTCGGCGGGCAGGGCTTCATCCACAATGACGGCGATGTCTTCCAGAATCGGCGGGTATTCGCTGACGGGTTCAATCGGGTAGCCGCCCGGCAGGGCTGCGAGAATCGCTTCCAGGTCAAAATCGGCGGCCAGCAGCGGGGTGTTGAAGCCGTAATTTTCGGCCACCTGCGGGTGCAGTTCGCCAAAAACTCCCAGCGGGGTGGAACCCAACAGGGCGGCGGCGCATTTTCCCGGGTGGAAGGCGGGGTGCTCCGCCGGGGCGTAGGTCACGCCCAGGTGCAGGGAAGTCATCAGGGCCTCGAGAATCCCTTTCAGGTCGTAAAAATCGAGTTTGACGCCGACTTTGGCGTCCCAGGCGGCGGGGTAGCGTTTGCCGTTGAGGACGATTGCCAGGCGGCGCGGTTCGAGCGGCAGGTCTTTGCCCTGCGGAATGTAGACCGCGCCGATTTCGTAGAGCGCCAGGCTTTCGCGCTGACGGGCGTTCTTTTCGGCGATTGCCAGGGCGGAGGCCAGCACCGAGCGACGCAGGACGCGCTTTTCGGGGGCAATCGGGTTGGCGAGGGTGACGTATTCCAGCGACGGGCGCGGCGCGCCGGGGGGCAGCAGTTTGTTCTCGGCTTCGGGCGCGGTCATGCGGTAGGTGATGATTTCTTGCAGGCCGAGGCGCGCCAGGCTGTCGCGGACGCGGTTTTCGGCCTCGAGGGCGGGGTTGCCGCGCTGCGGCGGCAGCGGGTCGGCCAGGCGGGTTTCGGGGATGTTATCGTAGCCGTAGAGGCGGGCGATTTCTTCCATCACGTCGGCCACGCCGATGACGCCCGCGCCGATGTCCAGGCGGATGGGCGGGGCGGTAACGCGCAGTCCGACATCTCCCGATGTCGAGTCGCCAACGTCAGGAGACGTTGGAGGCCAGGCGCAGGTGAATTCCAGCCGTTCCAGCATGTCTTTGACTTTTTCGAGCGGAATTTCGATGCCGAGCGCGCGGCGGATGTCGCTGGGGCAGATTTCGACGCTGGCGGGTTGCGGCGGCAGGGGGTAGTTGTCCACGATGCCGGGGGCAATTTGGCCGCCGCTCCATTGCGCCATCCAGTACAGGCAGCGCTTCAGGCCGGCTTCGGCCAGGGCGGGGTGAATGCCGCGCGAGAAGCGGTAGGAGGCTTCGGAGGGCAGGTTGTGCTGGTTGGCGGTTTTGCGGATGTTGATGAAGTTCCAGGCGGCGGCTTCGAGCAGGATGCTGTGGCTGGAGGCGGTCACTTCGCTTTCGGCGCCGCCCATCACGCCCGCCAGTGAAAGGGCGCCGCGCGCGTCACAGACCAGGACGTTGTTTTCTGTCAGATTGCGTTCCACGCCGTCGAGGGTGGTCAGTTTTTCGCCGGGGCGCGCGGCGCGAGTGGAGATGACCACTTTTCCGCCGGAGGTTCTTGCGGCCAGCACGTCGTAGTCGAAGGCGTGCAGCGGTTCGCCAATTTCCAGCATGGTGTAGTTGGTGGCGTCTACCACGTTGTTAATGGCGCGAATGCCGCACAGGCGCAGGCGGCGCTGCACCCAGGCCGGGCTGGGGGCAATTTCCACGTTGCGAATCAGGCCGAGCATGAAGCGCGGGTTAAGTTCGGGCGTGGAAATTTCGAGCTTGACCAGACCCGTCAGCGCTGCGCCGCTGGTGGCGAGTTCGTAGGTTGGCTTTTTGAGCGCGCGTCCGGTCAGCGCGGCCAGTTCGCGGGCAATGCCCAAAACGGAGGTGTTGCGCGCCTGATTGGGCAAAATGCTGATTTCCAGCACGGCATCGCCCATGTAATCGGCCAGCGGCATTCCGGCGGGGGCGTCGTCATCGAGGAAAATGATGCCCTCGTGTTCATCGCTGATGCCCAATTCTTTTTCCGAGCAAACCATCGAGTACGAGTCCACGCCGCGAATTTTGGCGCGTTTGAGCGTGGTTAGCACCAGCCCTTCGGCGTGACCGTCGTAAATGGTGGCGCCTTCTTTGGCATAGGCCACTTTGAGCGGCTTGGGCAGTTTTCCCTGCCCCTTGAAGGGGTACAGATTGGGCGCGCCGGTCAGCACGCTGTGGACGGTTTCGCCGTCGAAGAGTTCGCACAGCGTCAGCCGGTCGGCGTTGGGGTGCGGCTCCACCGCGCGGATTTCGGCCACGACCAGTTTTTCACGCTCCCAGGCGATGCCGCTGACCTTGAAGCCGTGGTCGTCGCGCTCTGGCAGGGGCAGCCCGGCGAAGCGGATGTCGTCAATTTCCAGCCCGGCGGAGGTCAACAGGCGGGCGACTTCGACAACCGGCAGGTCTTTGATGTCAACAAATTCGTTAATCCAAGAAATGGGTAGTTTCATAGTTAGTCTCCAGAGGAGGGGATGATGAGAGCAGGAGAAAAGCAGATGAGAAGATAACGGAAAATTATACGGGTTCTGGGAATATGGCAGGTGCGCCAGGTTCGTTTGCGCCTTGTTTGCTGGCTTTCAGGTGTCCGATGTACCCGTTGAGCATTCGGCTGATTTCTTCACCGTCGTTTCTCAGGGATTCGAATAACGTCTGGGGAATGAGGTGCGTTTCGTTGCAAAAAGTAAGAAAACTGAGTGTTTCTTCCAGCGAACCGCGAGCGATGTAGCAAAATCGGACGTTGTCTTGATAATAAAACCTTCCGTGTCCTTCAGCGATATTGGCAAAAATGCTCACCGATGCGCGGCGAATTTGTTGGCCCAGCGCCCATTTTTCTTCGGCGGGCAGGCCGGGTAACACTTCCTGGTAGATTCGTTTGGCAGAGTCTTTTGCTTTTTGCCAGACGACCAATTTGCTCAATGCTTCCAGTCCCATGTCGCCTCATTTCCGCTTTTCTTTTTTTCTCTTCTCTTCTTCTCTTCTCTTTTCATCTTGTCTTCTCATCTTCTCTTCATCTCGCTTTATCCAAACTGCTCCAAAAAGCGCAGGTCGTTGCCCCAAATGTAGCGAATATCTTCGATTTTATGGCGCAGCATCAACTGACGTTCCGGGCCCATGCCGAAGGCAAAGCCGGTATATTTTTGCGGGTCATAGCCGCCGTTTTGCAGCACAACCGGGTGAACCATGCCGCAGCCCAAAATCTCCAGCCAGCCCGATTTTTTGCAGACGCCGCAGCCCTTGCCGCCGCAGACGAAGCATTCCACGTCCATTTCGGCGCTGGGTTCGGTGAAGGGAAAGTACGAGGCGCGAAAGCGGGTTTTGGCGCCGCGCCCAAACATGCGCCGCACAAACTCGGCCAGCGTGCCTTTCAGGTCGCCAAAGGTGATGTTTTTGCCGACGACCAGCCCCTCCACCTGATTAAATTGCACCTCCGAGCGGGCGGTGATTTGCTCGAAGCGGTAGACCATGCCCGGCAGGGCGATGCGGATTTCCGGCGGATTTTCGGGGTTTTCGGCAGAAAACTGACGCATGGCGCGGATTTGCCCCGGCGAGGTGTGCGTGCGCAGCACCTGCCGCTCGGCCTCGTCGCTGGCGCCGGTGTCAATGTAAAACGTATCCTGCATTTCGCGCGCCGGATGATAGGGCGGAATGTTGAGCAGTTGAAAGTTGTACTCATCGCTTTCCACCTCGCGCGAGGTATAGACCTGAAAACCCATCTCGGCCAAAATGGCGAGGATGCGCCGCAGGTTTTGCGTCGCTGGATGCAATCCGCCCGCCCGCAGCGGTCGGCCCGGCAGGCTGATATCCAGCCGCTCGCTGGCGAGTGATTGCTGCAGCGCGGCCTGTTTCAGCGCCGATTGTTTTTCGGCAAAGGCCGCTTCCAGCGCCAGTTTGACCTGATTGGCGCGCTGCCCCACGAGGGGGCGTTCCTCCTTCGAGAGCGCGCCCATCTGGCTGAAGACGCTCATCACCGGCGAGGAACGCCCCACGTTGGCGACGCGCCAGGCCTCCAGCGCGGCCTCGTCAGCGATGGCGGCCAGGCTTTCCAGCGCGGCTTTTTCAATTTCGTTCAGTTTTTCGAGCATAGTACCTCCGTTGGTAGTGAGGAGAGAATGAGATAAGGAGAAGATAGGATATTTCCTTCTCATCCCTTTAGCTTCTCATCCCCTCATCTCGTTTCTAAAAATAATCCCTCCCGCCCAGATTGGGACGAGAGGGAGAAATCTCGCGGTACCACCCAACTTAGCCATTTTTGGCTCACTTTGCGCCGACAGTCATCGGCTTCCCAATAACGCTGGGGCGCGGCTCAGACTACGCAGATTGCGAAAATCGTTCACCTGAGTGGCTCGCGGGAGAACTTCAATCGGGTTGGGCTGGGCGCGACTTTCAGCGATGTCTGCGCCTCTCTGGCAACCGCTGCCGATTTACTTTTCCCGGTCTTTGCCTTTGACCGTTTATTATCGTCAAAAAGAGCGGGGTGTCAAGCCCCTATGGTTTGGGCGTGCCAGTTGGGGTGATGGTCGCGCCCAGGGTCACGGTCGGGGCCTGGGTGTTGGTCGGCGTCACCAAATTGACGGGGACGAGAATAATTTGATAGGCCTGAATGTTGTTTTGCTCGGTGATATTGTTTTCCTTCATGATGGCTTCCACCGTCGAAAGGAATTTGGCGGCGATGGATTGCAGGTTGTCACCGGGCTGAATGGTGTAAGAAATCTTAAAGCCGCGCGCCAACTCTCCCAGCGGCACAGGAGTTGATGTCGGCATGGGCATATCGGGGTTGGGAATGATGAGTTTTTGACCGGCAGAAATGCCCAAAGTAACGGGATCAATGCCCGGTTTAAGCGGGTCAGTGATTTTATCGGCTGGAACAGGCGGGTTGAGCAGGAGAATCAGCGCTAGACCGTTATCGCCCAGGTTGAATTTCTCTACAATCGAGAAGAGATAATCGCCATCTTGCACGACATATTCAAACGGCGCGGAGGGCGTTGGCGTAAAGGTGATGGTGGGTGTGGTCGTTTCGGTGGGCGTGGAAGTGGGCGTGGAGGTATTGGTCGGCGTAAACGTCAGCGTAGGCGTGGGGGTTGCGGTGGCGAAGAGCGTGAACTTGGGGGCGTTTCCGCCGCTGAGCCACAATGCTAGCAGAACGATTCCGGCAACAGCCAGCAAAATTGCCAGCCCGCCAATCACAAAGGGCGCGATATTTTGACGTTTGCGAGGGGAGATAAATTGCATGGGCGGCGGCGCTTGATGTCCTGCCGAGTGGGGCGTTTCAGGAGAGTCGTTTTTGTTGGGTTTGGGTAACATAAATTATCCTTTGCGCGGACGAAATCAGACCCGCGATAATAGGTGTTTATTCTACCTGAAAAAAGAGCAGGCGGCAAATTGTAGGACGAGTGTAAGAGTTGCGTCGGTTTTGCTTGCATAGCCATCTTGAACGGGCTATAATGTTTTCTGCTATTCTTATGAAAGAGGTTTTGCTATGCCTGTTTATGCTTATCGTTGTGACAATTGTGGTGTTCGTTTTGACCGCAGACAGAGTTTTGATGATCAGCCTTTGACGATTTGTCCGGAGTGCAAAAAAAAGAGCCTGAAAAAGGTTTATACGCCGGTCGGTGTGGTTTTTAAAGGTTCGGGCTGGTACGCCACGGATAATCGCTCGCCCTCCGGCGCGAGCCGTCCTGCCAAAGTGGAAAAATCCGAATCAGCCCCGGCATCTTCCTCCGCTGATTCTTCGGCGCCTGCTCCGGCGGCGCCTGCCAGCGCTGAGAGCAAAAAAGAGTAACTCATCTGCTGATAAAAGACAGGGCGAGGTATCTCCTCGCCCTGTCTTTTATTTCTGCGCGTCTGTGATGATTTTTCCAATATCGGCGGCGTGTTCAAACTCATGCTCAATGAAAGTGGTCAGTAATTCTTCCAGCGTGCCGGTCACGCCCCAGGCAAAGACGAAGGGCTGTTCCACTTTTTCGGCGGGCATCTGGCGGATGACTTCCAGCGCTTGCTGACGGGTGGCGATGAATTCGCGGTAGATGTGGTCATAATCCAGCCCTTCGCGCGTGTGGACGGTTTCGGCGTTGTACACATCCACGCCGCGCGCGGCGGTGATGGGCGGCTCGCTGCCGCTGACGTGCGCCTGAATCGAGGCGATGACGGCGTCATCCCAGCCGGAAAGATGCGCGAGAATCTCGCGGATGGTCCACAGCGGGTAGATTTTTCGGTTGCGGTCAATTTCGTCGAGGTGCGCCAAAATTTGCTGGCGCGATGCCTGCCAGCGGGCAATCAGTTGCGGGCGTTTATCCATGTTTGCTCCAGAAATTAAGGGGTGGCGCTGCGCTGAAGTAGCCAGCGCGTCAGCAGCAGCAAGCAAATGACGGCCAGCGCCGCAATGATGACGGGGATGACCATCGCTAAAAACGAAGTGACGGTGGCGATGACATCTTCCAAAATGCTGACCGGGATGTTGCCCAGCCCGCCGGTAGTGGCGGTGACTGCCGGGCGCACCGCCGCCGCTTTGACGGTGTGCACGCTGCCGGCAATCAGCAGGCCGAGCGCCAGCGAAAGCGCCGGGGAGACATCCGTCAGCACGCGCGCCGAGGCGGCGAAGGCAATCGCTCCGGCGGTGGGGCGGATGAAGGTTTGCAGGATGTCGTTGATGTGATTGACCGCCGGAATTTTATCGGCCAGAAATTCGACGATAATCAGCACGCCCAAGAGCAGCAGTACCCAGGGATTGATGAGCGCGTCAAAGGGGGCGCTCAGGTGAAACCAGTCGGTGTAACGCGCGATGACGGCAATCATGAACAGCGGAATGTAGGCGTTCAGCCCGGCGCTGGCCGAAAGCCCGAAGGCGGAGAAAATTCCCAGCAGCAGTTCCATCGTTTTTTCCTTTCAGCCCAGCGGAAAAGCGCCCCAGGTGCCGGTCAGCCACAGGCGAAACAGGTCAATGACCGTCACCTGCAGCAGGGCAATCGTCATGCCTGCCAGCAGCGGCAGGCCAAGTTCGCTCCAGGTGTCGAAGGCGTTTTCCTGGCGCATAAAAATTAACCAGGCCATGCTGTAAACCAGGGTCAGCACCAGCAGCACGCCGCCCGCGCTGATGGTTGCCAGCGGCGCAATGATGATGTCCCAATCGGTCAGCACCAACAAGTCGGCGGCAGCCATCAGCGCCAGCAAAAGCGCGGGCTGTTTCCAGCCGCTCAAAATGGGTGAGGCCGGGGCCTGCCGCCAGACGCTTTGGTTGAAGGCCGGGTAAAGCAGGGCGGCGATGCCCAGCCCCATGCCCGAACCGGTGAACAGGCGCAGGGTGTTGTTGGGCAGGTAAAAAGTTGGAATCCAATCCAGCCGCCCGGGGATGACGGATTTCATCAGGTAAAAATAGGAATTTGCCCCGTCGAAGGCGAAGGCGGCGGCGAAAACCGCCAGCGGAATCCAAACTTCGCGGCGCGGGAACCCGCTGCGCCGCGGATTCGTCCATTGCAGGAAAATCAGCCCCAGCACCGCGCCCAGGTACATTCCCGAACAGCGCGCGCACAACGGCGTTTGGCGGCCATCGTCAAAATGAAAAGAGCGCTCGTCAATGCGGTGGCAGACGGCGTAACCGAGCGCGTCGGCCTTGCCGAGCAGGCCGGGCGGCGTCAGCCACAGCCAGACGAGCAAAACCGTCAGCGCGGCGGCGGGAATGAGCAGGCGGGAAAGGGTTCGCATGGGGCAGATTATACCCGCCAGAATTGCGGTATGATACCGAAATACTGGCAACTCTGCGCCACAATGCTGGCGCTCTGACCTGTGAATGGAGAAAAAATGAGACTTTTTTTTGCGATTGTGTTCGCCACGCTGCTGATGGGCTGCGCCCCGGCGACGGAAATCGGTGCCACGCCTCGGCCGACCGACCCCGCGACGGCGACCGCCGCCTCCACTGAAACCCCCACCCCAAGCTTGACGCCCAGCCCAACGCTTTCGCTCACGCCCGACTATCCGCCCGCGGGCTACGGCCCCGATAATTTCCCCGCCAACATTGACCCGCTGACCGGGCTGAAGGTTGCCGACCCCAGCCTGTTGGAGCGCCGCCCGCTGCTGATAAAAATTTCCAACCTGCCGCGCAACGTGCGCCCGCAGTGGGGGCTGAACGCCGCCGATCAGGTGTTTGAATATTACACCGAAGAAGGCACCACCCGCTTCGCCGCGCTGTTTTACGGCCAGGACGCCGCTCAGGTTGGCCCGATTCGCTCGGCGCGCCTGGTTGACCATCACCTGATGACGATGTACAAGGCCAACTTCGCCTTTGGTTCGGCAGATTATCGCATACGCAATTTGCTCTACAACCAGGACTATTCTGACCGGCTGGTGATTGAAAGCGCCTGCCCGCCGATGTGCCGCTACGAGCCGAACGGCTTCAACTTCCTGATGGCGGACACCGCCACCCTGACGGATTGGATTAACGAAAAACGCGTCCCCGGTGGCAATGGCCGCCAAAATCTGGACGGCTTCGCCTTCAACTACCGGCTGCCCGCCACCGGAGAAAAAGCCGAAAAAATCTTCGTGCGTTTTTCCGCCGCCATCTATAACCGCTGGGACTATGACCCCACGACCGGCAAGTACATTCGCTTCGCCGAAACCGACAACGACCTGAATGGCAACAACGAAACCTACGCCCCGCTGACCGACCGCGTCACCGGCGACCCCATCCGCGCCGATAACGTCGTCGTGCTGTATATCACCCATCAATACTTCAGCCGCCACCCCGAAATTGTGGATATTGTCGTCAGCGGCCCCGGCAAAGCCTACCTCTTCCGCGACGGGCAGATGTTTGCGCTGACCTGGTATCGCAACGGTCTCGACCAGCGCTTCACCCTGGCCGACGCGCAGGGGAAGATTTTTCCGCTCAAGCCGGGCAATACCTGGTTTGAAGTCATCGGCGCCACCAGCGCCCTCAGTGGTGGCGCGCCCGACTGGCGCTTCACCTTTTCCATGCCGTAAGCATCCGCGTTAATGAAAGAACGATATAAAGATGCCGCAAACGATTCCGGCCACGCTGGCGCCATTTTTTCAGGAAGATGATGTATGACTCAGTAATCTGGAAGGCTTGTTCTAACCCCAATACTGTTTAGCTAGCGGTTTCGGAGTCCAACGTCTGGAGACTTTGGACTCCTTATCTAAACAGTATTGGTTTTAACCCTGGTATTGACTTCTCAATTTAAGCAGGCTAGAATGAGTTTGGGAACTTATTCACCTCAAAAGCGAGACTGTATGGAACGAAAATATACCCCCAGCGATGATTTTGGCTCGTTTCTTTCCACCGTACAACGCGCCGTCAACCAACCGCAAGGCGGCGACGCCTCCATGCGCATCATTCACAGCCTTTCACGCCGCAAACAAACCACCATGTCGCAAATGGTGACACTCGTCAAAGCCTCCTGGTCTGACTTCAATGACAGCCTGAAATACTTGCAGGCCGCCGGGCTGGTGCAAATTCAAGATGATAACGAAGGCGGCGTGCTGTTGCTGACCGACGAAGGCGCGCACTGGGCACAGACCATGAGCCTCGACTGGCCGGATGACGATCCGGAAGATGGAGACCGTTAATGGCGCTGGAATGGATCGTGGCCGGTATTTTTGGCGCGTTGATTGGCGCGGGCGAAATCGTCGCCCAGTTTCGAGATGAACCCGACGATGCCTTGATGACGTTTCCCGCACTCGGCTACATGCTCTTCAACGCGCTGGCCGCAGTCTTGGCACTGGCCGTCATCCGCGTTTTTGGATGGAATGTCGGCGTGCAAGACCCGATTTTGGCAGGCTGGGCGCAGGTCGTCCTGGCTGGTTTTGGTGCAATGGCGCTGTTGCGCGCCTCTTTCTTCAACGTTCGTGACGGCGAAAAAATCATCACCATCGGCCCCAGCCGCTTTCTTGACATCGTTCTGGTATCCGTCAAAGATGCGGTTGACCGCAAACGCGCCGAACAACGCGGCATCGCCGTCAGCCAAATCATGGTTCAAGTAGATTTCAACCGCGCCTGGCAGGCGCTCCCGGCTTACTGCTTTGGCCTGTTGCAAAATCTGCCGCAAGACGAGCAGGATAAATTTGCCAAAAAAATTGCCCTGCTGGTCAACGCCAGCATGAGTGAGCGCGTCAAGACCCTGTTGTTGGGGCTGAGCCTGATGAATCTGGTCGGCGAAAAAGTGCTCGCCACCGCAGTCAAGAATCTCGGCGACGACATCAACCGCCTGTCGCCCACCGCTCCATCGCCAGCGCCGTAAATTACTTCAGGGGACAGGCCAAAAGCCTGTCCTTTTTTGATTCTGCAACCTTTCCTTTTTTTCTCGCGTACACCTGACCGATGCCAGAACTTCACAAAAACAAAGTTCCAGCGTTAGCAATCCCACAGGAGATGCCGTGAACGAAGAAACAACCTGGATTCTTCAGGCGCAACAAGGAAACGACGAAGCTTTTACCTTGCTGGTAGAACATTACCAGACGCCGGTCTTTAATCTGTGCTACCGCATGTTGGGCGAGCCGGAACTTGCCGAAGATGCCGCTCAGGAAAGTTTTTTGCGCGTCTACCAAAACCTGGCGCGCTACGACCGTCAACGTTCCTTTGCCACCTGGCTGCTCTCCATCACCGCGCATTACTGTATTGACCGCCTGCGCCGCCGTAAATTTGGCCTGATTTCGCTGGAAGAACAGGCCGACGATGACGACCATCCGATGGAGTTTGCCGACCCCGGCGCGCTCAACCCGGCCAACGAAGTGGAGCGCCGCGAAGATCAGCAAACCATTCAAAACGTCCTGCAAACGCTCTCTTCCACTGACCGCGCCGCGATTATTTTGCGCTATTGGTACGATTTTTCAGAAGTTGAAATTGCCGAAAATTTAAATCTCACCATTCCAGCGGTAAAAAGCCGCCTGCACCGCGCCCGCCGTGAACTGGCAACCCGCATGGAAGCAGACTCGCCCGAACCGCGCCTGGAAAGGATGCCCTATGGAACACCAGCCCTTTGAAACCTGGTTGCTCGACGACGAGCGCCTGACCCCCGAACAGAAGCGCGTCCTGCGCCTGCACACTTCCGTTTGCGCGCAATGCGCCGCCCTTGAACGAAGCAACTATTTTTTGCGCGCCGCGCCGATCGCAACCCCCGCGCCCGGCTTCACCGTTCGTTTTCAGGCGCGCCTGGCAACACAGCGCCACCTGGAACAACGCCGCGCCACGCTTGGCGCCGTCTTTTTAGCCCTGGCCGGGATGGGCGCGTTGATGTACAATCTTTGGCCGTTTTTGCCCTACCTTTCTCTCTCTCCGGCACAGTTGCTGATGAGTTGGATTAATATCATCGTTTACGTTGCCAGCGTCTGGCAAACCCTGCAAACGGTAAGTGCAGTTTTTGCGCGCATTTTCATTCAAGTCATTCCGACTGGCGTATGGATGACGGTATTTTTACTCTTTGGCGGGCTCGGCGCGCTGTGGGCGGCAACATTGCGCTACAGCGCCAAATTCACCGCCCTGCCTGAGGAGGCCCAATGAAACGCATTCCCGCTCTTTTTGTTTTGATGGCGCTTCTGGCGCTATTGCTTTTCCCCTGGCAGTCGGCTAGGGCGTTCGATAATCCGCCCCCAGACAACGGGCGCGTCATCGTCGGCTCCAGCTACACCCTGAAAAACGGCGAAACGCTGACCGACAGATTGGTCGTTGTCGGCGGCTCTGCCAGCCTCGAAGCGGGTTCCACCCTGCATGGTGACCTGGTTGTCGTCGGCGGCTCAGCGACCCTGGCAAAAGATGCCAAAATAGATGGCGCAGTCGTCATCGTCGGCGGCGGTCTGATTCTGGATACGGCCATCGGTGGCGATGTAGTAGTAATCGGCGGTCCGGCCAAACTACAGGAAAACGCGCATGTGCGCGGGAGCCTGGTCACCATCGGCGGCACAGTGCAAAAAGCCGATGGCGCGCGGGTAGATGGCGATACGGTGGAAAATGTTTCCCCGCCCATTTCGCCGACTCTACCGGGAGATCCTGCCGCGCCGGTTGTTCCGCAATCTGATTTTTCAAAACCGGCCTCGTTTCTGATGGAAGCAGTCAAAATTGTTCTCAACGCTGTTTTGCTGGCCGCACTGGCCGCGCTGATTGCGCTCTTTTTACCGGCGCAGCTGCGGCGCGTGGGCAAAACGGTCACATATCAGCCGCTGATGGCCGGTGGAATGGGCATTCTGACTTATGTTTTGTTCGTGGTGACGGTTGTGGCGTTGGCGTTGTTCAGCGTGCTGATTATCACCCTGATTTTGACCGTACCGCTCTTGCTGGTGGTTATTCTGGCGCTGGTTGCTGGCTCGGTCTTTGGCTGGCTGGCAATCGGCACGGAAGCGGGCGAACGCCTGGCAGCGCTGAGTAAGCGCGAGTGGCCGCTGGCTGCCTCTGCGGCGCTGGGAACTTTTGTGCTAACATTGGTCACGAACAGCGTGGCAACCGTCCCCTGCGTCAGCTGGATGCTGAAAGTTGTGGTTGGGCTGATGGGACTCGGCGCAGTATTGATGACGCGCTTCGGAACGCAGAACGCCGCTTTGACGGCGGCCCAGCCTGCCATCATGGTGGATTCTGCCGCGCTCCCGCCATCAGCGGGCGAATAATTCTTTTTTCCGTCCCGTCCTGAAGGTTTTGTGAAAAGCAAGTTGTATCACGGGCACTTGGGACGTTTTATCATTTTATGGAGGTTTCACCATGCAAAGTTTTTCGCGCGGTTGGTCGTTTCTTCAGCAAGCCTGGACAATGGCTTTTAAAGACAAAGATTTGATTCAGCCATCCGTTTACGCCCTGATCGCCGGGATGATTGTCTCGGTCATTGGCATCATCCCGCTGGGCGCGGCGGTATTGATTTTTGGCACCGAAGGCATTGTCGCGCAGGTAATTTTGGGCGTATTGAGCGCGGCGCTGGTTTTTGCGCAGTTTGTTGTCAGCTATGTTTTCTCGGCCATGACGGTTTATTTGATTTACGGCTACCTTTCAGAAGGCGATGGCCGCATGGACAAGGCCTGGAACGTGGTCAAGCGCGATTTTTTCGACCTATTGACGCTGGCGGCAGTCTCGACGCTGGTCAATGTGTTGCGAAAGATGACGAAGAAAAATCAGCGTAGCGGTATTGCGGTCAGCCTGGCGCGCGCCGCAACCGGAGCGCTGGAAGCCTTATGGACGGAGGCTTCTTTGCTGGTATTGCCCGCCATGGTGATTGACGATCTAAACTTAAAGGATGGCATGGCACGGGTGCTAAAAATTACCCGCAAAAACCTGCTATTGATTGGAATCAGCACGGTTGGCGTTGGTTGGGTCACCGGGCTGATAGGTTTTGCGCTGGGCGTTATTGGCGCCGCGCTTGGTTTTGGCACTGGCTATGGCCTGATGCTGGTTTTGGGAAGTGAGACGCTTGGAATTGTGGTGGGTGTCGTGGTGGGCGCGTTGATTTTCTTCGCGTTCGTGATGGTTGCCAGCGTCATCAGCTCGTACACACGCACGGCTTACCACACTTGCCTGTACATTTGGGCGCGTGAAACCGAGAAGGCGCGCGCTGAAGGACAGTCTGCCGCGGTGCTTGCGCCTGCGCCGCTGGCCGCCGTGTTGGGTTAACGCAACCTTATCCCGAACTGACATAAATTACAAAGATGAACGCCGGTTTATGTACCGGCGTCCATCTTTGTTTTCGAATAACTGCAGCTTGCGCATGGTGAACAGTGACAAAAACAGGAATGAAAATTACAGGCGATCACACTGCTTCGACGCTCTTGATTTCAGGGAAGAACTGTCGCACCGTGCCTTCTACCCAGCCGTGTAAGGTGGATGGTGAAAGCGGGCATCCCAAGCAGGCGCCGCCAAGACGCACTTTCAGGTTTTCGCCGTCAAAAGCGACAAATTCGACCGATCCGCCATGAAACTGTTCGATGTAGGCGCTCAACTGTTCGAGTAGAGATTTCAATTGTTCTTCTTTTGGGCTGACCACAGGCGTATTCATGTCATGCGCTCCTTTGCCAAGTGGTGGTTGTTGCGACGAAATACTCGCGTTTAGCATTTCCTTGATTTGCGCCTGAGCATTGACCCAGCGAGAAGAAACCGCCCGCGCCAACCGGTCGAGCACCAGCCGCCCGGTTTGAGGGTGTTCTACCAACAGGGTTCGCAAATTATCTCCACAAACCACCAGTGTTTCGCTGGGTTCATTACAAGCGACGGATGAACTATAGGTTTCATTCCCAAGCACAGCGGACCAGCCAAATACCCCGCCGGGACGAATCCGGTTGAGCGTCATCGTCTCACCATCGTAGGGTTTGTAGCGAATGACCACCTCGCCGCGCGTCAGTAGATACAAACATGTCGCGCGCTCGCCCTGTTCAAAAATAACCGCATTGGCTGAAAAAGTGCGCGCAGAGAACAAAGGTGCGATGATTTTTAAATCCGCCGAACCCAAGTCACTAAATGGAGTAAAGTGTGTCAAAACATCTAACATTCCTTAGATGATAAGTCGGGGAGCAAGGCAGACATAGTGGCAAACATCCCGAAAGCATGGACATTTATCATCTTTCATGTGACATGTCACCAGGGCAAGTCTGGTGATTACCCACATCTTTGCTCCACTCTGCAATTTATTCACACGTTTGCTTACGGGCAGCGCGGGTCGGGCCGATTGGCGGAAGTTTGGCCGAAAGCTTCCAGCACTGGCAGCCCCACCCAGTCAGCGGGCAAATCCAGGTGCAACGCCCAGGCAGCAGTGGCGGCAGTGTCGGTGGTGTTGACCGGGACGCTGATTTCGCCGGGAACAACGCCCGGCCCGGCGACAATCCAGGGGATGGTCATATCTTCGGGCGATTTCGAGCCGTGTGTTTGTTCGTGGCCGCCGTGGTCGGCGGTGACGATAATCAACGTATCCTGACGCATTCCCTCGGCATCCAGCCCGGTCAGCAGGTTGCCGAGGGCTTCATCGGCGCGGCGCAGCACGCTGAATTGTTCATCCGACATCCAGCCGTATTCGTGTCCCATAAAATCGGGGGTGGGAAAGTGAATAAAGGCCAGGTCGAAGCCTTTTTGCAGTTCGGGCAGGGCTTGTTCGGCAATCACCAGGTCGCGGTCATTGATGAAGCGGTAGACGTCGGTAGTTTCAGGCGGGGTGATTTGGCGCAATTTTTCTTTGCCGACGAACATGACGGTATAAAGCGAGTAGCGTTTTGCCAGCGTAAAAAGCGAAACGCCCAGCGCATAGCCTTTTTCGGGCTGATAATCGTTCCACAAAATCCCGTGCGCCGAGGAACAGGTGCCGGTCAGCATGGAACTGTGCGCAGGTAAGGTGGCGCTGGGATAAATCGTCTGCGCCGTCAGCGTGTACGCGCCGCTTTGCATCAGCGACTGAAGGTTGGGCATCGGCGCCAGCGTGATGGCGTCCGGGCGCATTCCGTCAATGCTGATGATTAAAACCCGTTTGGCCTGCGGGCGCGGCGTGGCGGATGGTACTTCTGTGGGGGTTGGGCTGGCAGTCGGCGGGGGCGTCAGCGTCAGCGTAGAGGTGGCGCTGGGGGTCGGCGTGGCAATAACCGCAGGCGCGGCGCAGCCGGCAAGAAAAATCAGCACCAGCGCCAGCCGCGCAAAAGTAAAAACAGGTTTTTGAATTTTAGATTTCATTTTAGCGTCAATTCAGGGTATTTTTTCAGCCAGTGTTTTTATCATCTGTACCACCATCTGAAGGCAGTGAAATAAAAAACCGCCAAACCGCAGAGTGCACAAGGTCAAAAGCGCCTCGGCATTCTCCGCGTTTTGGCGGTTAGTTTCTTGCGGCGCTACCGGCGCGAGCGGCCGTTAATCATCGAAACGAAGTAGAACAGTTGCATCACCGCCGTCACCAGCGCGGCAACATAGGTCAGCGCGGCGGCGTTGAGGACGTTGTTGACGCCGCCAATTTCATCTGCGCCGGTGACGATGCCGGATTCAGCCAGCAGGCGCTTGGCGCGCGCTGAGGCGTCAAATTCCACCGGCAGGGTTGCCAGCGCGAAAACCGCTCCCGCCGAGAAGACGAGAACTCCTAGCCAGGCGATTTGCGTCCAGCCGATGAATAGCCCCAGCATAATCAGAATCCAACCCAGGCTTGAGCCAATGTTGACCGCCGGGACGAGCGCGGCGCGCAGGCGCAGTGGAAAATACGATTCCGCATCTTGCATGGCGTGGCCGAGTTCATGCGCGGCGATGGCTACCGCGGCCACCGAAGCGGTCTCGCCCACGCCGCGCGAAAGGCGCAGCACCTTGTCGCGTGGGTCGTAGTGGTCAGTCATTTCTCCAGCAATCGCTTCCAGCCGGATGCTCAGCCCGGCGGCAGATGCCAGACGACGGGCGGCGTCTGCCCCCGTCAGCCCGGAGCGGGCGCGGACCTGGCTCCATTTGTTGTAGGCCGATTTAACGTACCAACTGGTCAGCGCCATCAAGATGAAAGCGGGAACCATGAAAATCATGTAGTTGAAGTTGAGAAAGGGCATTTTATCTCCTTACTTGGCCGCGGCGATAATTTCTTCCAGGGTTTTCAGGGCGGCGTCCAACTGCGGGTCAAGTTTGGCAGTGTAATCTGCATCCGTCATTTCGACGACGACATCCGGGGTCAATCCAACTTTGTGAATGGTGCGGTCGAGCGGGGTGTACCACTTGGCAATGGTGATGCGCACAGCACCTTTTTCGTCTGAAAGCGGCGTCCAGATTTGGACGGAGCCTTTGCCATAGGTGGTTACGCCGACCAGTTTGCCGCGCCCATAATCTTGAATGGCCCCGGCGGTGATTTCGGAGGCGGAGGCGCTGTACTCGTTGACCAGTACCACCAGCGGAATTTTTATCGCCAGGCCGCCGGATTGCGATTCGTATTTCTGTTGCGTGCCGTCGCCATATTTTTCAATCAGCACGGTCTGACCGCCGTCAATAAATTGTGACATGACTTCTATGGCGGTTTGCAGGTAGCCGCCGCCGTTGTTGCGTAAATCCAGCACCATGCCACGCGGGTTTTGCTTCATCAAATCGGTCAGGGCGGCGGTTAGTTCTTCGGTAGTCTTGTCGCCAAAGGTGTTGATTTTGACGTAAGCGATGCCGTTGTCCAGCATTTTGCTTTCCACGCTGGGAACGACGATGCGGGCGCGGGTGACTTCAAATTCCAGCGGTTGTTTTTCGCCTTCACGCATCACGGTTAGTTTGACCAGCGAGCCTTCTGGCCCGAGCACGCGTTTGATGACCAACTCACCGGGGATGCCGGTCATGTCGTCGCCGTCTACCTTGATGATAGCGTCACCAGGCAACAGACCGGCCTTTTCAGCAGGCGAGCCGGGCATCGGGCTGTTGATGGTCAGCCAGTCGCCGGTGGTATCTACCCATGCGCCGATGCCGCTATATTCGCCGGAAAGGCTGGCATTGGCTTGGGTGAATTGGCTTGGGTCCATGTACGAGGTGTGCTGGTCGCCGAGCGAAGCCAACATACCGCGGATGGCGCCCTGCATCAGCAGCGTGTCATCTACTGGTTGGTCAACATATTGTTTGTGGATTAAGTCCCAGGATTCCCAAAAGGGTTTAAACAGCGTCTGGTAGTCAGATGGCGTGGCCGTGTTGGCAGTTTGCGGCGTCACCAGCGCGGGTGCGCCCGGTAGGGAGATAAGTGGTTGGTTGCCCGTCCCAATCGAATGCCCGGCGATAAAGCCACCGGCGAATCCGCTCAGGGTAAGAACGACGATGAGAAAGCCGAGCAGGCTATATTTCAACCATTTATTCACAGATACCTCCAAGAAAATTGAAACTCAGGCATTGACGTTACGGCCACACCGGGTAAAGAGTAGAAATGAACCAAAAAGTGTGTAACATCCATTAATTGGCTCTAATGATAACAAATCAGAATTAAAACGGGATGAAAAGAGGCGTAAGAGTTGTGTAAGAACTGTTGTGCGTTTTCAAGTTCGTGCTACTTTGGCTGATTTGACGTCGAAGTCAAAGACTGCGGACTACGCAAAACCTGCAAAATGAATTCGGCGGTGCGCCGCCCGGCAGAGCCATCGGTGCAGGTGATTTCATCCGCCACAAATTGGCGGCGGGCGGCGGCATCGAGCGCCGGGTTCTCCAGGTAGGCGTTGAGCGCGGCGCGCAGTTCGGCTTCGTCTTTGGCGACGCGCCCAGCGTTGGCGCGGCGGAAGCGCTGATGGGTCGGCCAGTCGCCAATTTCTTTGAGCGAGAGCGAAAATTTACCGGGCTGGTTCCAGCCGCCGGGAGTGTCGAGCACCGCCGCGACAATTGGCGTATCGTGGACGGCGGTTTCGACGACCATCGTCGAGTAAACCGTCACAAAAACATCCGAATGGGCCATCATGGAGGCTTTTTCGTCCATATCTTCGCCGCCGTAATAGCCCAGCGAACCGCCCAGCGCCACCGGGCGCACAACATGAACCTGCGGATATTGTTTTTCAAGAGCGAAAATCCGCTCACGTTCCTCGGCAAAAATTTTTGGCCGGTTCTGAAAGTGGCTGGGGTGCAGGCGCACCAGCAGTTGCGCCGGTTCGGCCAGCGAATCGGAAGCCACCAGCCGCGCCAGCGCTTCCACGTTGGGAAAGTTGGGGGCGAAGTGCACAAAACTACAGGCGTAGGAAATCAGTTTTCGGGCGGGGTCGAGGCCGTGCAGGCGGAAATATTCCTCGCGCGGCAGCTGCCAGGTTCGGCGGAAGTAGCCATCGTAGGAGGAAATGCCGCCGATGTGAACGCGCTGCGGCGGCCAATCGGAGCCGAGGACGAGTTCATCTTTCTGCAGTTGCGACCAGCAGGTGGCGTAGTCCATTGGCGCGCCGGAGATGGTGTAGCTGGAGGAGTTATCCCAGCCGACGATGGCCGCCAGGGTGGGAATGCCGCGCTGATGGGCCTCGCGCAGCAGGTAGCGGTCGAGACGCCACCCGGCGGTGGAGGCGATGACCAAATCGGGGTGGTATTTTTCAAATAAATCGGTATACAGGCCGGGGGTGAAGCGTTCCTGCGCGCGCACCAGCCAGCGGCGGGCCAGGCGGCTGGTGCGCAGAATCAGAATCGCCAGCGCAGCGGGCAGCCAAACGCCCAGGCGAAATTTCCAGCCGTTTTCGGCCCAAACTTCCCAAATGTGGCTGTCCATCGCCTGCGTGTTGATGCGCCACGAGCCGCCCACCCGCCGCAGATAGGCCAACAGCCACTGTCTGCGCGGCTGAACGCTGTCGGCGTAGGCTTGGGCCTGCTTCAGACGCAGACCGGCAAAGCTCAGGCCGGGGCGGGCAAATTTGGCGGCGATTTTGTCTTTGGTATCGTCATCGGTCAGCACGACCACTTCCACACCCGCGTCGAGCAGCGTGGAAATCACATCGGATTGCAGAAAATAAATCACCGCCATGCCGTGGTCGGCGGAGATGAAGATGCGTTTGGTCATGAATAGTACCACCTGAAAATCTGATCATAGACCGCCAGCAGCGCTTTTTTGACAGGCGGGAAATTTGCCAGCCGCTGAAAAAATGATTTTCGGACGGCGGGTTTGACGGCCTGGCCGGTCACATAATCGGTGGTGTTGGAGAGATTCATCACCAGCGGGTCAGAAACCATCAGACGCAGATACCCGGCGGCGTTCATGCGCTGGTCGAGCTGCTTGACCTGCCCCATCGGTTTGTCCATGTCGAAAGGCAGGAATTCAGCCAGCCGGGTTTTGTAGGCCACAAACTGCCAGTGGGAGGCGCCCGCGAAGGCGGTTTTGCCCCGATATTCGATTTTCCAGTCGGCGGTTTCGGCGTAGATTTTGCGGTTTTCGGCCTCGTCCTGGCCGAGCGAGCGGTTGAACTCCCAGAAGGTTTCCCAGCCGATGAATTGACCACTCTCCAGCGCGGCATTTTCCTGCGCCCAGACGCGGGTGGCGCTGTGATAGTCGGGGTTGGTGCGGAAGGGGCGCGCGGTGACCATGCCCACGCCGGGGAAGGCTTCGAGCAGGGCTACCGAGCGCGCCAGCCAGCCGGGCGAATAGAGAATGTCGCTGTCGGCGTAGGCGATGATTTCGCCGGGCGCGCCCGCCAGAATCATGTTCCACGCGCCGCCTTTGCCCATGTTTTTGCCGGAGAAAATCAGATAGTCAATTCTGCCGGCTTCCTTTTCGCTGATCAGAAAATCACGCACTTCGGGGCAGGAGCCGTTGTCGAAGACCAGCAGGTCGAAGGGCAGGCCGGGGTCATTGCGCATGGATTGGAGCGAGACCTTCAGCACGTCCAGCCCCTCGGCGTAGAATCCGCTCAGGAAGGGCAGGTAGTTCAAGACCGCCACCGTGATTCGTTCCGGTTTGGCGACGGTTTTGGCAAATTTGGCGGGATTTTGGCCTTTGCGCATGGGGGAGTTGTCCAGTTGTTCGGTTGTCCGGTTGTCCGGTTATCCGGTTATCCGGTTATCCAGTTTTTCCGTGCTTACTGGTTTACTGGTTTACTTGTTACTTGTTTACTGTTTCCCTGTCTCCCTGCTTCCTCGCCCCCCGCCAATCTTCATCAGCCGCCAGAGCAGGTTGGAGAGGCGCGTTGAGCCGAGCGTCAGCAGCGGCCAGGCTTCGATGCGCCGCCACAGGCGGGCGCGGGTGAGGGGTTGCGGCAAAATTTTGCCGTTTTCCAGGCGGTAATCCGTATCCAGCAGGGTGAAGCGCGTCATCGAGCGGCCACCCGCCAGGCGGATGTTTTCTTCCGTTTCGGGGTGGTCATAATGCGGTTTGCCGCCAGGCAGATGGGCGTAATCGTGATTTTGGTGAACAATCATCACGTCGGCGGTGGCGTCAATCGCGGGGAATCCGCTTTTGCGGGCGTGGTAAATCATCCAGTTATCCCATCCGGCGCGGCCAATGATAAAGGGCGGCAAATTAACATAACAGGCCGCCGGGAAAAGGAAGTAGTCGCTTCCGACGGGGCGGTGAAGGAAACCCTGACTTTTCACGCTGGAGCGAAGTTTTCCCTGCCAGCCTGCAGAAAAATCGAGCGGTTCAGTGATGTTGGCGTCCCAGCGCTGGCCCATCAGGACGAATTTTTCTCGTTGCGCCGAGACGGTTTTGGCCGCTGCAACAAAATCCTCGAACAGGAGGATGTCGGCGTTGACGATGGCGTAAAGCGGGCTGGGGCTGGTTTCACGCGCCAGGCGGAACATGGCGTCCATGCGCGGCGCGCCGCTCGGGCTGCGCGGAATCTCGCGCTGGTGAGCCACGCCCAAGTCGGCGGCGGCCTCGGCCAGGCCAGCTTCGTCGCCCATCAGAATCACGTTCACGCCGGGCAGTTTCGTCCACGAGGCAATTGCGTTGCGTTGAATGGTGGCGATGTGCGCGTCGCTGAAGGACTTGGGGGCGGAGAAGATAGTAATCAGTGGGGCAGTCATCAGTTACCGGTTTTCCAGTTTACCGGTTTTCCTGTTTTCCAGTTTACCGGTTGCCCGGTCGTCCACTTCTGTCATCGTCTTGTGGCGCACGGCGGTGTTGAGTTGGGCCAGTTCGGGTTCGCGTTGGACGATTTCCAGCACATCGTACCAGGTGAAGTCGGGTTTGCCGTTCAGGTGGGCGAAAATCTCGCGTAGAAAGGTCAGGTCTTCGGGGGTGTCCACCGTCCAGCGCAGGGAGCCGTAATCGGGCTGGTGATGGAGTTGGGTGATGTGGAAACCGCGCGGGGAAACGCCAGTGGACAGTGAGCAGTCATCAGTAATCGGTTCGACAGGAGAGAGGGTAACATTCTCGTACAAAAACGGCATGACGTGTTCGCGGTGGAAAAGTTCGCTGGATTCACGCCAGGCGCGTTCCAGCGCGGCAAAGGTGCAGGCTTCCACGTCCAGGCCGATGGGAAAAGTGCGGGTAAAGGGCGGCGGCAGACGGTTGCAAGCGAAGTCAGTGTTATGAGCAGTCATCAGTTGGACGGTCTGGTCAATGACAGCCGGGTCAATCAGTGGGCAGTCGGCGGTGATGCGGACGATGACATCGGCGGCGTGGATTTTAGCGGCCTGGTAGTAGCGGTCGAGAACATCGTGCAGGCTGCCCCGAAAACAAGAAATTCCCATCGAAACCGCGAAATCTGCCAGTGGGTTATCTGCCGGGTCGGTTGTTGTTGCCAGCAAGACCGAATCGATACGGCGGGCGCGTTGAGTCCGCTCAATCACATGCTGAAGCATTGGCTTTTCGCCAATTTTCAAAAGGACTTTTCTGGGAAGCCGGGATGAACCCATGCGGGCTTGAATGATGGCGAGCGTTTTCATTTGCGCGAAAGCAGGTCAATGATGAATTTTCCGTAATAGGTAAATGTCTTCTCTTTAATGCCGTAGTGGTAAAACGTTTTCCAAATTTCTTCGCGGATGCCGTGTTTGTCGCAACGGGAAAGTTGATTGAGGGGCAGGTAGCCGCCAAAGTCAATCGTCATGTAATCCCTTTCTTTGTCGTAGGTGTAAGCGTTGATGCTCATGTTGGTATTCCAGAGGGCGTTGTAGTAGGCGTTATAAAATTGTGTACCAACGCTGAAGAGCATATTGAGAGCGATTTGAACATCTTGAATTTTATCGCCAGTGCGGTAGCGCTTCGAAATGATGGGTTCAACGCTGATGCTGCCGCAGGCGTCGGTGCGGCCTTTTTCGGGCAGGATGAGATAAAAGACGATGTGGGTTTGGAGCATTTCGCTGATAGTTTCAGCACGGGTGGCGCTCGGTTCGGGGGTGAATGTTTCGGTCGGCGCGGACGTTGCCGTGGCGGAGGCGGTTTCTGTCGGAGCGGAAGTCGCTGTCGGCGGGAGGAGAGTTACAGTGGCGCTGGGCGGAATCGGCGTGGAAGTTTGGGTGGCGGGAGCGGGAGTCGCTGCCACCGGAGCGCAAGCCGTCAGCAGGGAAAGTATCAGCAGGGCAAAGAACATTTTCTTCATCGGGTCATCTCCAGCATGGAACGGTAGGTTTCCATCAATGTTTGCACGTTTTTCGGCCAATCGGCCTTTTCTTCGGCGGTGACGCGCGCATTTTGGCCGATTTTCGGCAGGGTGTCGCGCTGTTCGATTGCCCGCAAAATTTTTGCGGCCAGCGCATCGGCGTCGCCATCGGGGAATAGCCAGCCATTATACCCGTCTTGCACCCATTCCTTGTTGGCGGGAATATCGGAGACGAGGCAGGGCAGACCGCAGGCCAGGGCTTCCATCAGCGAGACGGAGGAACCGTCGACGTGCGAGGGGGAAATGTACAGGTCAGCCATCTGATAAAAACGCGGCAGGTCGGCGTTGTTGATGTAGCCGGGCATACTGACGCGCGCATCCACACCACTGTTGATGAAAATCTGGCGCAATTGCCCACCCAGTGAGCCGCCGCCGGGCAACAGCAGCGCAACGTCTGGGCGCTGCTGCGCCACTTTGACGAAGGCGCGCGCCAGCACGTCCACGCCGTAATTCGGCTCCCAGGAGCGGTTGCAAAATAAAGTCATTCCGTTGTGCGGTTGTGCGGTTGTCCGGTTTTTGGGTGTGAAGTGAGTCAAATCCACGCCCCAGGGGAAGACGACGGTGCGGGCGGGGTTCATGCCGTAGCGGACGGCCATCTCGCGGGTGACTTGCGCGTCGCTGGTGAAGAAGGTGGAATGCTGAAGCGTGTAGCGGGTGGCAAATTTCCAGCCTTTGCCGCGCTGAACGTCTTTCATCAGGTCGAAGCCCCAAGACATGGTCAGGATGGGGCGGAATCCACTCAGGACGGCGATGAAGGCGCAGGTTTGAATCGGCCCGGCGTGAATCAAATCAGGCCTGATTTTTTGGACCACACGCCGAAAGTCGAGCGCCAAACGAGGCAGGTCGCGCCAGGCGAAGGGTTTTTGCCCGCCCGCCCACGGGACGGTTTCGATATTCTCCGGCACGGGGCGGCTTTCGGTCTGACGCGCGCCGCGCTGCAGGCGGACATAATATACGCGATGCTCACTCTCCGAAAGCACGGAGAGGAAGCGGTGGTCGTGGGGGGTGTAGTCGAGGGAAAAATAAATGAGTTTCACGGAATATAAAACCAACTGGCAAGTTGTTGGTAAAGCACCGGATTTATCTCTGCAAAATGATGGGAATATCCAGTAATTCCGACAAATACGCTAGATATAGCGCTTAAAATAGCCATTGTTATCCAACCTGCCCGTAAAAACCCAGCGTGAAACGGTGTCGTAGCCAGCTTACCGTACTGGCTACCCACGAACAAAGCAGATAATAGAATCAATGATGGGGTGATGTCAAACAAATAGCGCAGAGAAGATGAAATAAACAGCAATAAAACGATGGCAGGGATGGATACATAACATAGCAAATAGACTCCCCACCAGCGCAATAAAAATTGGCGTGAATTTACAACCAACTCAAACCGAACATCTCCATTCAACCATCGCCAGACCCAAGAGAGCAGTAAGATTGCGGAAAATCCCAGAAGTGGAACAATAAATAATATACCAGCGGTGCGCTCAGTGTAGTAATGAACTGGCAAATGAATAAAGCCAGGCCACATTGTCTCTTTGACCCAGGGAATGGTTATAAATGGAAATTGATTTTGTAAAGCGGGTAAACGGAAAATATATGTAAAAAAGTTAGGAAGAGCGTAAGCCAACGAAATAACATCCTTGTAATCGGGTGGCAAAGCCGGTCCTGTTAATTGATAACGATGTCCGGTTTCAACAATAGACCCAAACCGAGCGTAGTTATAGGCTAATAGGGCAAAAAAAATGCCACCCAATGGCAGAACAAGCGCCAGTAACCGAGAAAAAAGTTGACAAGATGGATAAGAATAGTTTCTCAAAAGATAACCCACCAGAATCACACCCAAAACAACACCTGAAATCAGCAAACTGGTGCGGGTACCCGCTGCAAGTCCCAATAATAATCCAGTAAGAATAATATCCAGATGCCCAACGTTTTTTGAGCGAAATATTCGATAACTAAAGAACGAACCGGCCATGCCAAAAGCCTGCCCTCCAGCAATGGATGCTTCATAGATAAGCGGGCGAGTTAGCAGCCAGAGAGCAGGCACATTCAAGGCTAAGCCTAGCGCCGCTCCCCAAAACAACCAACCAGGGAAATCAAAATCGCGGGAAAATTGGAATAACGCGGCAATACCCCAAAAGCTCGTTAATACAACAAAAAACAACGTTAACTCAGAATCGCTGACAGAGTGATATGTAAAAACCCTGATAATCAAGCCAATCACAGCCGGAACAGGCCCCCAATATAAATAATACTTCCCTTGATATAGGCTCACATCCCATAAGTAATCTAGATTTTCACGCTGGTGATAGTCATAAGGATTGGGAAGCGAGAGAAGAGTCGCGGGAGGTTGCATCAACAAATGCAGTTGTCCATACTGAAAAGCTTCGGCCAGCAAGCCATAGTAGTTCTTTCCAGTCGGCCATTTATCTACTCTGCCGGCAGTAAAAATCCAGACGTATATCCAAACGGTCAGAATAGCCAACAAGAACAAACCGACTTTAGGAGAAAAACGCATCAACGCGCTCAAAAAGGGAAAATTAATCGTGCGGGGCAGGCTTTTTTTTACCAATTTTTGAGGCCAAAAGTGGTAAATAACCGGCAAAACCCAATAGGACAGCGAGAATATAATCAGTAACAAACCCACACCAATCAGTTGAAACCGTTTTGTCCCCCAAGTCGAGTTATTGTCCAGTCCAATCTGAAATGCGAAAACGGCAACAATAATCAGGCCGATACCAAGAACAATCAAGAACAGGCGTAGTATAACTTTACGATTCATAAGTAAACCTTTATACCACTTGTATCTGATGCTCTTACGCACCCAAATCCGTCCAGCGCAGTTCCTTGCCCAGGGGCAGTTCGCTCAGCGCGCGCGTGCCAATCACGTTGCGAATCTGATCGGGTTTAATGGCGCCGGGGGTGGCCGGGCGGAGCACGTCAATCATCTCGCGGGTGAAAACTTCTCCGGCGCGAATGTCGCGCGCGGCGCGCAGGCAGCGGCGCTGGACGACGCTGGTATCGCGCTCATTTTCGGCGATAAATTTATCGGCCACGCCGAGCGCGCGCTCCAGCAAGCGGGTTTCCGCCACCATGTGCGCCCAATCTACCGGGTTGAGAGCAAACTTATGGTCGGGGCCTTCGCGGTCGTTGCTGTCGGTGAAGTGGCGCTCAATCACCCGCGCGCCGAGCGTCACCGCGCCCAGCACGGTGGCGTTGCCGTGCGTGTGGTCGGACAGGCCCAGCACCACCTGCGGGAACATGGCGGCGTAGGTTTTGAGCACGTTCAAATTGATGAAGTCATAATTTTCGGGGCTGGCGGTGTAATTGGTGTTGCACTGCATCACGCAGAGCTGTGGATTGATTTTCAAAATGGCGTGAACCGCCTGCTGCACCTCACCGATTGTCGCCGCGCCGGTGGCGATGAGCACGGGTTTGCCTTTGGCGGCCATGTGTTGCATGGCCTCAATCCAATCAATTTCGCCCGAGCCAATTTTGTAGGCCGGAACAAACGGGTCTACGTGTTCGACGGAAGCGTAATCATAAGGCGATGTGAAAAAGTCAATCCCGATTTTGTCGCACTCTTCCTTCAAAATCGGCGTCCAGTCCCACGAAACTGAGGCCTCGGCGTACACCTGCGTCACCGATTTTTTCCATTTGGCCTGATGGCTGACCTGGACGTTCATGTGGCTGAAGCCATAGTCCGAGACGATTTTGGGCGCCTGAAAGTGCTGAAACTTGGCGGCGTCGGCGCCCGATTCCTTCGCCAGGCGAATCAGCATTTTCGCCCGTTCCAAATCGCCATCGTGGTTGGCGGCGATGTCGGCGATGAAATAAGTGGGGTGGTTGGGGCCAATCAGCCGGTTGTTAATTTTGAAGTCCATGTGTGCCTCCGGTGAAAGTAGAGAGCGGGAGAAGGAAACAAGTAGACAAGTCGGTATACTTGTCTACTTGTTTCCTTTTACTGGCTTTTACTCGTTCCCTGTTGATAACTACGCATTTTCTGTGGATAACCCTGTTGAGCCTGTGCATAAAACTGGGCGATTCCAGTGGATACGCCGGGGATTTCCTGCCCCAGCGCGGTGGATAGTTTGTGGATGGAAAGCCGCAAATTGGGCGAACGCCGCGCCGTCAGCCCGCCTTTTTCGACAGAGATGGGCCGAATCAACCCTTCATCGAATCCAAATTGACGGGCGATGCGTACCCCAAAGTCAAACTTGCTCAGCGCTTCCGCCCCGACGGTGTGATACAGCCCTGAAAGGCCTTTTTCCAGCATCTGAATCAGTAGCCGCGCCAGGTCACCCACGAAGAGCGGGCAAAAATAAACGTCGGTGAACCCGTTGGCAGGCTGACCAGTAGAAAGTTTGTTGTAGAAAAACTCGGAGAGTGAGCGCGTGCCGGAAAGTGACCAGCCAAAGAAGTTGACCCGCGCCACAATGGCGGTGGGGTTGGTGGAGAGTACATTCACTTCTCCTTGCAATTTGGTCGCGGAGTAAACACCCGGCGGGCTGGGTT
>Ga0210022_1000063_pt1 | contig 72185 bp, 62 predicted proteins | sample CryGeymeta201520_FD_183984 | JGI IMG/M metagenome (GOLD analysis project Ga0210022, IMG submission 183984) | Groundwater microbial communities from Crystal Geyser aquifers in Utah, USA - Crystal Geyser metaG 2015-20 (SPAdes) (version 2) | ecosystem: Environmental > Aquatic > Deep subsurface >... | reverse complement strand
TTCAACCTTGCCGCTTTTGTTGAGTTTGAGCTTTGGATCAATTCCGCACACGTTTTCACCGCATACAAGGGTGATTCCGGAAATGGCTGCGCCGACCGCAAAATGCTCCCAGTTCTTTCGTGCTATTTCGGTGCTGCCGAGTGCGCCAGTGAACATGGGGACCTTCATCTTCACCTTATGTGCCCCGCCATAAGTTGTCTCAGTGCTCACTGAAGGAAACGTGGCGCAGTCAGGATCGGCTATCGCCCCGTGCGCACCCATCGCGTAGCCAAGGATGTTGAGATGGGAATAGTCAACCGGATAGTCCTTGTCCGCGCCTGCGGATATCTCTCCGAACGGACCCGGATACAGAAGCTCGCGGCTTCTAAATGTGGCGTTGAACAGATCGCAGTTACCTTTGCACCCGTCCATGCATCTGGAGCAGATGCCGGACTGGGGGGCGACGTCACGAGACCTGTTCTTTGTCTGAAGTGCCTCGTTGGAATTTGGACGGCTAAGATTCATAATTACTTTCCTCCTTTAATTAGCAGTTATGGTTAATAAAAATAAAAAGGCGCCCACCCCCTTACGGGAGCAAGACGCCTTCGTCCCCATCAAAGCAGCACGCCATTGTGCTGCTGTTACTGTTACTTTAATTTAAGCTTTTTTTCTTAGCACCGCTTATAAGAGCTGTCAAGAATAAACTGATAAGAGGAAATAATGCCACTGCATCCCGACGTTTCGACGGTAAAGGGAGAGAGGTAAAGGGAAGGGGCATTTTCATATAAACAGGCTTTGGTGACGGATGACGAAAGGCTCCGGGAACACGGAAAAGGAATCATGGATGGAAGAATAGAGGGCAAGGTAGCGCTGCTGCTGTAGAGGTGTTACAGCCTATTTCCGCTTGGCAAGGTTACCTGCCGGCTCGCAATCACCCGGGAGGAACGCAGCGGCTCTATGTTTAAATCGAACATACCGGGAGTGCGCGGATAGGCGACAGCAAAGGTGTCAGAACTCATCTGAAAGTATCAGTGCCTCAGCCACCTGCCTTAAGGATTTTCTTGAATCCATGCTTCTTTTCTGTATCCATCTGTATGCTGAGGCCCCGTCCATCCGGCGCCTTCTCATGATGATCTCCTTTGCGCGTTCAACCAGCTTTCTGGTCTCAAGTTCCTCCTGGATGACCCGCGTTTTGACCATCAGTTCGGTATTCAGGATGGCAACGGCTGCCTGATTGGCCACTGCCTTTACCAGATTTATCTCGGCCTCTGAAAATATGCGATCATCTGAAGTAAAGCAGTTCAATACCCCTATGACTCTCTGATCCCTCACTTGGAGAGGAACCCCCAGCATCGAGACAAGGCCGAGTTTTCTTGCCATCTCCTTTTCCTTGAATCTTGGTTCCAGGAGCACATCTCTTATGACCAGAGGCTGATTGCTGCTCGCTACATATCCCACAACCCCCTCCGTCAAGTTTAGGGATCTGTCCTTGACATACTCTGGTTCTATTGCCTGGGTCGCCTTGAGTCTTATACGAACCGGCTCTTCGCTTTCATCTATGAGCCAGAGAGAACAGATCTCAACGCCGGTAACCTTCGCCGTGACCATCACTATAAGCTTCAGGATATCCTCCAGATACCTCTCTGAAGTAATTGCTCCGCTTATATCGGTGAGGGCCTTAATATACCTTTCGTAAATGTCGGGGCCTATCTTTTCCATAGCAATTGCAATATGTTCAATGATAACTTCCCTTACCTCCTCCGTCGAGGGGAAGGGATATAAGAAATGGCTGTTAGTTTAGCAGCGCATTGAAAAAGCCGTGGTACTTTAACCCACTGCTATTATTAACTCAACTAAAATACAGTGTATGCTGTATTGTTTCACTTAATAATTCTACCAATTATGAGGCAATTGCAAAATTTACAGCTTCGTCATTTCCCGACTTGATTGGGGAATCCAGTCTATCCTTGAATCAATGCGTTACTGATTCCAGCTCCCGGATCGGGGTCCGGGACAGGCTTCGCCGGAATGACGAGTGGGCATAGTTTTGCAATTGGCTCATTATGGCTGCGGAAAACCTTCTTGGAAGATTGTCGAAGGCCCCGTTGGACATGAAAAGCACCACGTCTCCATATCTTGCCATTGAAGACAGGGATACTAGAAGAGCGTTTGTATCCTGATAGTAAAACGCTTCAAACCCATTTCTCCGCAGATCTTCAACAAGCCTCTCAGAGGAGAACCGTATCTCTGGATCTATCTTTTCCAGAAGCGGCGGTCTGGGTATCATCACCAGGTCAGCGCCCTCAAACGAGTCAGGGTAATTTGCCTGAAACACATTTCTCCTGCTTGAGTTGGAACGGGGCTCGAAAACAGCTATCAGCCGTCTGGCCGGATAACGGCTTTTTACAGCCGCAATAGTCTCTCTTACTGCCGTAGGATGGTGGGCGAAATCATCAAGCACAGTAATGCCCTCTTCGTCAGCGACCAACTCCTGACGTCTCTTTACGCCTCTGAAGTCTCTCATGGCCTCTTTCATCACGGCCCCCGACAGGCCCAGAAAATCCCCCAGGACAACAACGGAGAGAAGATTAGACACATTGTGGAGTCCATAGAGGGGCGTCACAATCTCAAGGTAATCCCTTCCCCCTCTTACAATGGTGAGACTGGTCATGCCCTTTTCCGTCTTTATTTTTCTTACGCTCCACACACCTTCGTCCTTGAGCCCGTAAGAAGAAACAAGGCAGCGGGCAGCCACGGCCTCTTTTGCGAGCCTCTCATTGTCGAAATTGGCTATCAATAGTCCATCTTCAGGAATTATTGAAATAAGCCTTGAAAAACTGGATGCCACATGATCGAGGTCTCTGTATATATCTGCGTGATCGAATTCAATGGCTGTGACCGTGCATATCCACGGTTCATAGTGCAGGAACTTCGGCCCCTTGTCAAAGAAGGCGGTGTCATATTCGTCTCCCTCTATTACGAAATAGCGGCCTCTGCCCAGTCTGAAATTAACTCCGAAATTGATGGGAATTCCGCCTATCATGAACCCCGGGTCTTTGCCGGCGCAGTGGAGAAGCCACGCGCTCAAAGACGAGGTAGTGGTCTTTCCGTGTGTCCCGCTTATTACAATGCTCTTTTTCCCCCTGAGGGCGAATCTTCCGATTGCCTGGGGAAATGAGACATAAGGCGATGCTATCCTCGCTAATTCCACGGCTTCCGGATTAGTGCGAGTAATCACGTTACCGACAACAACAAGATCCGGAACCGGATTAAGATTTTCGGCTTTGTAGCCTTTCATAACCCTTATACCGATGGATTCAAGCAGGTCGCTCATAGGAGGATACACATCCTGATCAGAGCCTGTAACAAGATAGCCCATCTCCTTGAGTATCCCGGCAAGGGAGGCCATGCCGGTTCCGCAGATTCCCATCAGATGCACATGTTTGATATCATCAGGGATCATGTTGAGTAACTTGGACACAAAATGCTCCGTCTGTTCGGATGTTTTTTCCTCTGATTTATCCATGGATTTATATCTACCTCAAAAAATTACTTGCCAAAAGCTGAATAAAAATCTATAAATATTTTTTAGATATTGATATCTGTTTTCCAAATGCCCCGGGAAGCAGACGTACGATCAAGATTTCCGGTATAAGGAGATAAGAAAATGGCGAGAGCCTGCGATATATGCGGTAAAAAACCCCAACTCGGAAACAAGGTCAGCCACGCAAACAATAAGACCCGCACCAGATGGCTGCCCAATCTAAAGAAGGTCCATTGCGTCGAGAACGGGCAGCCAAAGACCATGCGAATATGCACTAACTGCATAAAGAGCGGACGCATAAAAAAGGCTCTGCCCGAAAAGACTCCGGCCTAGATTCTTTCAACGATAAGAACCTCCTTGACCTTTCTTATAGAGGCTATTATCTCCTGAAGCTGGCGGTTGTTTTTCACCTCTATGGTAAAAAAAGATATTCCCTTTTTATCCATGGTGGTCTGGATTTCAGCCTTTGAGATGTTGGCGTCCTTCTGTGTTATGACTGCACTCACATCCGCAAGCAAGCCTTTTCTTTCCACGCTGGTAACTCTAAGGATGACCGGGAAGACCTCGTCTTTCGGCGGTGACCAATTTACAGGGACAAGCCTTTCGGGGGCCGAGTCAATTATCGCGGGGCAGTTTTCTCTGTGGACAGATACACCCCGGCCCCTCGTGATAAACCCTATTACCCTGTCTCCCGGGATAGGATGACAACACTGAGCGTAGCGAACCAGCATATCGCTTATTCCTGTAACCTCTATTCCCAGCGGCTCCCTGCGCCTCTTCAACAGGTCAACCACCTTGGCTACAATGCCCTCGGACTTATCTTCTTTTTCATCTACGACCTTGGGCCTCAATCTGCCAAGCACCTGTTTGGCCGACACCCTTCCAAGGCCTATCTGAACAAGGATATCCTCCGCCGAGCGGAAAGAAAGCTCCCTGGCGACAGCCCCCAATTGCTCGCTCTTGAGCAGGTTTGGTATCGCAATATGGTCCTGATGAAGGCACCTCTCAAGTATCTCCCGGCCAAGCCTGATGCTCTCCTGCCTCTCCTGATTCTGAACCCATTGACGTATCTTGGTTTTAGCCCTTGAGGTCTTTACAAAACCAACCCAGTCCTTGCTTGGATGCGCTTTGGGAGAAGTAATTATCTCCACGATATCGCCGTTTCTGAGCTTATATCTCAGGGGAACCATTCTGCCGTTTATGCGCGCTCCGGTGCACTTCTCCCCCACTTCGGAGTGTATGCTGTAAGCAAAATCAACCGGTGTCGCGCCCATCGGGAACTCCTTCACCTCCCCTTTGGGAGTGAAGACATAGACCTCATTTGGAAAGAGATCCATCCTGACCGATTCCAGGAACTGCACGGGGTCTTGGAGACTTTGCTGCCATTCCATAAGCTGCCGCACCCATGACAGTTGTTTTTCATCGGCTACCCCTGATACACCGTTTTCCTTGTACTTCCAGTGCGCAGCAATTCCTTCCTCGGCAACCTTATCCATATCCCAGGTCCTTATCTGAAGCTCCATCCTCTTGCCGTAAGGTCCCACAACGGTCGTGTGAAGGGATTGATACATATTCTGTTTGGGAACCGAGATATAGTCCTTTATCCTGCCTTGAACCGGCTTCCATATCGAATGGACATTTCCGAGTACAGCGTAGCAATCTCTTACAGTGTCAACGATTATCCTGAAGGCAAGGACATCATAAACCTGGCTTATATCGAGATTTTGCTGCTTCATCTTTCTAAAAATGCTAAAAAAATGCTTATGTCTTCCCTTGATCGAACACCTTATATCCCATTCTTTAGCCTTATCGCTAAGCATTTGTATCACTTCATTAATGAAGTGATCTCTTTCTTCCTTTTTACTTGTAATAGTATTTTGAATCTGTTCGTAGGCCGCCGGTTCCAGATAATACAGACAAGTATCTTCAAGACTTGATTTAATCCAATTGATGCCCATCCTTCCGGCAATCGGCGCATATATATCCAGGGTCTCCTCTGCTATCCTTCTTTGCTTCTCAGGCGGCTGAAAACGAAGTGTACTCATGTTATGGAGCCTGTCGGCCAGTTTCACCAGTATGACCCTGATGTCGGTTGACATGGCAAGGATCATCTTTCGAACGTTTTCGGCCTGTCGCTCCTGGGCACTGTTGAACTTTAGCTTGCTGATCTTCGTAACGCCGTCAACTATGCGCAGGGTCTCGGCGCCGAAAAGGCGCTCTATCTCCTCAGGCGTTGCGCTTGTATCCTCAAGGGTGTCATGAAGCATACCCGCCGCAACGCAGACAACGTCCATCTTCATCTGCGCCAATATATAGGCAGCTTCCATGACATGAGAAAGATACGGCTCCCCGCTTAGACGCACCTGTCCCTCGTGCACCTTTGCGGAGTAAACATAGGCCTTTTCTATGAGCTGGATATCCGCCCTGGGATGGTAGGTCAGGACCTTCCCTGTAATGTCATTTAAGCGGATCATTAAGACTGGAGAGCTTTTCGATTATTCCTGAAGCCGCATCGGAGATATCGAGGAGGCTTCCGTTTTCTTCACGTCTGGCCTTCAGTTCGATACGGCCCGACTTGAGGCTTTTGGCCCCTACTGTGACGCGAAGGGGTATCCCCACAAGATCGGCGTCGTTGAACTTCACCCCGGGCCTTTCATCACGATCATCCATGATCACTTCCACTCCCCTTGAAGCAAGATCCCTGTAGATACCCTCAGATGTCTCAACCACATGCGAGTCATGCATCTGAAGTGGAAGGAGCACCACTTGAAAGGGTGCAAGAGGCAGAGGAAATACTATGCCCTTTTCATCATGGTTTTGCTCTATAGCCGAAGCAAGCGTCCTTCCTACTCCAATGCCGTAGCAACCCATGATGAAGGGAAGCTCACGACCCCTGTCGTCCAGAAACGATGCCTTCATAGCCATGCTGTATTTCGTGCCGAGCTTGAATATATGCCCTACCTCGATTCCTCTTTTGAATTCTATCTCCGCGCCGCAGCGGGGACAACTGTCATCAGGAGTTATAATTCTCATATCTCCGAATTCATTTAACGAGTAATCCCTTCCGTGATTGACGTTTATCAGATGGCAATCCTTTCTGTTACCTCCTGTGACATAGTTGGCCATGTACCTGAGGGCGTTATCCGCCACCGTCCTTATCTTCAACCCCAAGGGGCCTGCAAAGCCGACAGGGGCTCCGGTCACATCCTCTATCGCTGCGGGAGGGGCCATCTCAATGCTCTGCGCCCCTATAAACGTCTTAAGCTTGGCAAGATTTATCTCATGATCGCCTCTTACCAGCGCAGCTAGAGGAGATCCGTCCGCTATAAATATCATCGTCTTGACAAGACGGCCGGGAGGGAGGGAAAGAAACGCCGCAACCTCTTCTATTGTCCTCACATCCGGTGTAGCGACTTCCTTGAGGGGCGACAGCGCGGGATCAGCTGCCGGATTTGACACAGGAGATACCTCCGCTTTCTCCAGGTTTGCCGCATATTGGCAGGAGGTGCAGCTTATAACCTGATCTTCCCCCGTGTCCGCCAGGACCATAAATTCATGGGAAAAGCTGCCGCCTATTGTCCCAGTGTCCGCCTCGACCGCACGGAATGCCAGACCGCATCTTTCAAATATACGTGAGTAGGCCTTGTGCATGCGCCCGTAGCTTTCAGCAGCCCCGGCCTCATCCGCGTCAAAGCTGTAAGCATCCTTCATTATGAACTCTCTTCCCCTCATAAGCCCGAAGCGCGGTCTTATCTCATCACGAAACTTGGTCTGGATCTGATAGAAGTTAATGGGAAGCTGTTTGTAGGACTTTATTTCTCTCCTCACCAGGTCGGTAATCACCTCTTCGTGTGTAGGCCCGAAGCACGCATCTCTGTTGTGTCTGTCCTTGAGCCGAAGGAGTTCCTTTCCGTAATAGTCCCACCTTCCGCTTTCCTGCCAGAGTTCGGCCGGCTGAACCGCCGGCATGAGCAACTCGATTGCTCCCGCCCTGTCCATCTCCTCTCTGATGATCTTCTCAACCTTTTTTAAAGAGCGCAGGCCCATGGGAAGATAGGTATAAACACCCGACGTGAGCTTGCGTATCATCCCCGCCCTAAGCATCAACTGATGGCTTATTACCTCTGCATCCGAAGGAAGTTCCTTCTGGGTCGGTAAAAAGTAGCTGCTATATCTCATCTATTCTCCGAACCTCCATCTGTAGTGAGGCGACCGTAGGCGATCAATGCCTTTGCCTCTCTAATCAACACCTCTGCCAGGTCAGCCTCAGGAATCTTCCTCACAACCTGACCCTTTTTGAAGAATATGCCCTGGCCCCTTCCCCCCGCAATACCGATATCAGCCTCCCTTGCCTCACCCGGCCCGTTTACGACACAGCCCATTATTGCAATCTTCAAGGGAAATTGCACCCCTGTGAGCCCCCTTTCAACCTCATCAACAAGGGAAAATAGATCTATCTCACAACGCCCGCACGTCGGACAGGATATGATCTCAGGCCCTCTCTGTCTGAGGCCCAGGGCTTTTAAAATCTCATAGGCGACCTTTACTTCCTCAACAGGAGGCCTGGTCAAGGATACCCGCAATGTATCTCCTATACCCCTGTAGAGAAGATATCCTATCCCAATGGAACTCTTGACCGTACCTGAGATAAGAGTGCCTGCCTCAGTCACTCCCAGGTGAAGGGGGTAATCCATACGTTCGCTCAGCATCTCATAGGCCTTTATTGTCGTCGGCACATTGGATGACTTGATGGAGACCTTCATCTGCTCGACCCCAAGGGATTCAAGAAATGCTACCTGTTTCACCGCTCCTTCCACAAGTGCATCAGTACCCGGTCCTCCATACCTTTCAAGTATATCCTTGGGAAGCGAGCCGGAGTTTACTCCAACCCTTATCGGAACTTTCCTCCTGATTGCTGCCTCCGCCACCTTTGCCACAGCAGAGTCATCCTTCATGGTCCCGGGATTTATCCTCAGGCCGTCTGCCCCTTCTTCAAGGGCGGCAAGGGCCAGCCGGTGGTCAAAGTGAATATCGGCTATAAGGGGCGGCGATACCCTCCTCTTTATCCTGCCAAATGCCCTTGCGGCATCCATGTCCGGGACGGCAAGCCTCACGATCTCGCAGCCTGCCAGCGCAAGCTCCGATATCTGGGCGACCGTGGCATCCACATCACGGGTATCCGTGTTGGTCATGGACTGGACCACTACAGGTGCCCCGCCTCCGATAGCTATCCCCCCCAGGTATATGGGCCTGGTCTTCCTTCGTATTACATCGCTCATACCAGAATTCCCAAAAAGACTCTAATTTAGCATATGATCGCAAAACTCCGGGGCAGGTGCGGCTTCAGCCGCACAGATATCGTGCGCCGTGCGCCTGAAGGCGCACCTGCAGGAGCTGATTTCTGCTCTGCTTTCCCTGATCTGCGCAAAGCCATCCCCTGATTTATTGAAATGGCACTATTTAATGGTAGTCTTATAGTTTCTCAGTTTTATCCAGCGGAGGCAAGGAAATTGAGTGAGCTTTACCGTTGGTTAAAATTAATGACAGCCTTTGACTCAATATAAAAACATGGGTTTCCCGCTTACATGCATCACTTTTGGACGGTATTCCTTTATGTCATAGAGTTCTCTTACGTCAACACGCTTCTGGCCGCTTATTACCGTGCTCAGGGGTATATCGGTGTAGATGCCCCGGCTCAGGGCGACCAGCCTTCCATATATGCCCTTGAGGAAAAGATCTACAGCCATATTTGCATAGTTTACGGCTACCATTAGGTCAAGAGAGTCCGGGGCGCCGCTTCTCATCAGGTATGACAGCCTCTGATTGAGTACATCCTGACCGGTAAGCTTCTTAAGCAGCGCTCCTGTCTCTTCCCCTATGCCGCCCAGTCGTTTGTGACCGTAGGCATCCACTTCTCCTCCCATGATCAAATCACCCCCGACCATGCTTGCGCCTTCCGATATGGTTATCATGGCGTAGTTCTTGGGATTGGCCCTTTTATCCTTCATAATCAGTTCGGCAAGCCTCGCCGGATCGAAGGGGACCTCCGATATGATTGCCCGGTCCACACCCGAAAGATAAGCCGATATAAGGGAGGTCTCCCCGCAATAACGTCCGAAAAGCTCAACCACCGCAATCCTCTCATGGGAACCCGCGCACGTCCTGAGCGAATGGATAAACCCCACTCCTCTTGTGATGGCAGTGGAAAACCCTATGCAGTAGTCCGTGCCGAAGACGTCGTTATCCATTGTCTTGGGTATTCCTATGACGGGAAAACCCTCTTTGTGAAGGCGCACGGCAAAGCTTAGGGTATCATCTCCCCCGATGGGTATTACCGCCTCAATGCCCAATGCCTCTAAATTGCGGATGACATGGGATGTGAAATCCTTTGTCTTTTCCCCTTCAGAGAATAACTTCGTCAGGTGCTCAGGGACATCTTTTACTTTAGCGGCACTAGGGTTCGTGCGGGAGGTGTGGAGATAAGTGCCGCCATAACGATCTATTGTCCTGACATTCAGGGGAAGGAGTTCTTCAAGACAGTTTTTCCGTGATGCCGGATCATCAGGATTGTATGCAAGAATGCCTGCCCAACCTCTCCTTATGCCTATAACTCGAAAACCTTCGCTTACCCCCCTATAGACGAGGGTCTTTATGCAGGGATTCAATCCCGGAACGTCTCCTCCCCCCGTCAAGATGGCAAGGGTCCTCTTGGCTTTGCCGCTTCTGGCCATAAAACCTCCATCAACAGGCTGCTGAGCCTATCTGCTTTTTTTACTCCTTACTTAAGTCACTCCTGCACAAATCCCAGGATGCCTTTCTCCGCCCTTTTTGTATCAAAACCACCCCCCCCTCATACCCTTTCGAGGAAAAGGGATATAGTCAATGGGAAGATACTTATTCTTCGCTGCACCCCATTCACGACACTGGGATTTCAATGAAAATAGACAGTGTGCATCCGGAAATGAGATAGTTTCGTCGAGTTCAAGGCGGGCGAGAATTTTAACCACAGGAATACATTGACGTATTTCGAGGATTAAAATCTGAGCCCAACGCCGAAATCGATGAAAATAGCCATTTACGGATGGGCACTAAATAATCATAGTGGCGAAGTCTGTCCAGTACCCCGTCAGAAGCCGCTCTCCGGGCTTTGTCCCTGGCATTGTCCCGGCCCTCCTCGGAATCCAGTAGGGTTGCCCCTGATTATTGACGTGTTACGACACCGCCACAAAAAGCCTAAAAGAACCGTTAGAAGGTGTCAAGACCAATTACCTGCGGGTTTTTTGTTGACAAGCGCCGCCAAAACCATATTCTGAGTCTGGAAAGTCAAGAAAGGGGGAAAATCCATGCCGACCTCAAAGAAGGTGGAAGGAGCCATTGCAAAGGCCTCCTGGATAAGGAAGATGTTTGAGGAAGGAGCCAGGCGTAAGGCCAGGTTCGGAGCTGAAAACGTATTTGACTTCAGCCTTGGAAATCCCAATCTGGAGCCGCCTCCAAGGTTCAAAGAAGTCCTGAGAAAGGAGGCGGAAGACTCCACGCCGGGCAGGCACGCCTACATGGCAAACGCGGGTTTACCTGGCACAAGGAGCGCGGTAGCAGCCTATCTGAGTTCTTCTAATAACGCCGCCTTTTCTCCCGAAGATATAGTAATGACGGTTGGGGCAGGGGGCGGCCTCAACGTGGTACTCAAGACCATTCTGGACCCGGGTGATGAGGTGATCATACCGAGCCCTTATTTTGTGGAATACAATTTTTACCTGGACAACCATCAGGGGATCCCCAGAATAGTCCCAACAAAAAAAGGTTTTTCCTTTGATCTTGACCTGATAAGCAACGCTGTTTCAGAAAAGACCAAGGCCGTACTTATTGACTCCCCAAACAATCCCACAGGAAAGGTTTACAGCAGGGAAGAACTGGAGGGCCTTGCGGAAGTGCTTTCCCACCATAGTTCAAGACTCGGCCGGCCGATCTATATGATATCCGACGAACCTTACAGAAAGATCGTATATGACGGAGTAATTGTGCCGAGCATATTCGATACATACCGGGATAGTTTCGTCGTGACATCCTTTTCCAAGGATCTCTCACTTCCGGGGGAAAGGATCGGATATGCCGCCGTTCATCCTGAGACTGCCGATAAGGCCATGCTGGTGCAGGGGATGATCCTCTGCAACCGCATCCTCGGATATGTAAACGCCCCGGCCCTTATGCAGAGGGTAGTGGCCGAGCTGCTGAATGAGGCAGTGGATGTAAATATCTATCAAAAAAAGAGGGATAAGCTCTGCGATGCCCTGTCATCATTCGGTTACAGCATCGTTAGACCTCAGGGGGCATTCTACCTCTTCCCTGAGACCCCCATCAAGGATGACGTTGCTTTTGTTGCGGCGCTGCAGGAAGAAAACATCCTTACGGTTCCCGGTAGCGGTTTCGGAGGCCCGGGGCATTTCAGAATCGCATACTGCGTGTCTGATTACGTCATAGAGAAATCACTTCCCGGTTTTGAACGTGTAATCAAGAGGCACAGGGGGTAAAGCAAATGTACTCCAAGATGCTTTCACTTCGCTTCCCGAAGAAGACGGCCAATAAACCTGTGGTTTACAGCCTGGTAAAAAAATTCGATCTTACTTTCAATATCATGAAGGCGACCATTTATCCCAGGGAAGAAGGATTCATGGTCATGGAACTGAGCGGCCACAAGACCAACTTCCAGCGAGGTATTCGTTATCTCAAGAGCCTCGGCATACAGGTTGACAGCATCGGGCAGGACATAAGGCGGGATGACAGGAAATGCTTCCAGTGCGGGGCCTGCACCGCGGTATGCCCTACCGGCGCCCTTTACGTAAAGAGGCCTCAGATGGAAGTGCTCTTTGACAGGGATAAATGCAGCGCCTGCGAACTCTGCGTCTCGGCCTGCCCGGCAAAGGCCATGGAAATCAGGTTCAACAAGGCCCTTCTATCTTGACAAGGGGAAACCCGGCGATCCATCTCAAAGACCATCTAAATCAAATTCCTGCCGGCCGTTCAGGAAGGGTATCAGTTGGCCCTCCCCGGCATCAAGGCCTCTTCTCCCGTGATCGCAATCAGCGCTTTTCCAAACCCTTGAGCGTGGCGGTGGCAATGAGCGGAGGCATTGACAGCGCAGTGGCTGCCCTGCTTCTGGCCCATTCCGGATGGTCTGTGATCGGCCTCCATCTGATCCTTCCCGCCCCTCCTTCTACGGCTGAAAGGAGACTCAGTCAGGTGAAGGCTATCTCTAACGCCCTGGAGATAGAACTCCACACGATAGATATCTCGGATCAATTCAGGGCAAAGGTGATAGAGGCCTTTGTCGCATCTTACAGAAAGGGAAAGACCCCCAATCCGTGCGTTCTATGCAACCGTGTTATAAAGTTTGAGGCACTGTCTGCCTTCTCCAGGGAGCACGGACTCAGATACATTGCAACGGGTCACTATGCCATATCAGATAAAGGACCAAAAGAGGAGGAAGTAAGCCTCTTCAGGGGATTTGACTCATCAAGGGACCAGTCTTATTTTCTCCACCGTTTGTCAGGTGAGATAATAGACAGGGCGGTCTTCCCCCTGGGGTATCTGAAGAAAACAGAAGTAAAGGAAATCGGAAGGTTGGTCGGCATATCCCACATCCCTCAGGGGGAGAGCAGGGAGATATGCTTTATCGGTAAGGAGGGCTATCGCCCCCTGATTGAGGAATACGGGCCTTTACCGGCAGGAGATATAGTTGACCGTGAAGGTAAAGTCCTTGGAAGACACTCAGGGATACACCGATACACCATCGGGCAGAGGCACGGAATGGGTCTTGCATCGCCAAGGCCCCTTTATGTCACATCCATTGTGCCGGATAAAAATCTTGTGGTAACGGGCCTGAAGGATGATCTCTTCACAAGAGATGTATCTGGCTCGGGCTGGGTCTGGACCGGGAAGGAACTCACCCAAAAAGAGTTGCGATGTGAAGCACAGATACGTTACAGGCACAGGGCTTCTCCCGGCACCCTTAAAATACTCCCGATGGGCATGGTGACCTTTAGATTTGATGAACCTCAATGGGCGGTCACGCCTGGGCAGGCACTCGTATGCTACCTGGGCAACCGCGTCATCGGCGGGGCATGGATAGAGAGTCAGTCTGAGAAATGAAAGGAACTTCCCCCTCATTCAGGATGATAACCCTCGGATGCAAGGTCAACCAGTACGAATCCGCCTTTCTGTCCGAGTCTCTAGTAGAATACGGATTCTTAAGGGCGCCTGACAATGAACGTGCCGACATTGTGATCATAAATACCTGCACCGTAACCGGCACGGCGTCCAAGCAAAGCCGCCAGAGCATTAGAAAGGCAATAAAGGAAAATCCCGGGGCGTTTGTAGCCGCTGTTGGCTGTTATGTACAGGCCTTTCCCGAAGAACTCGGTCAAATTGAAGGCATCAGCCTCCTGACAGGGAACAATGATAAGAAAGACCTCCCCTTCCTGATAAGAAAGGCCTTTCAAGAAAACCTCTCAAAGAATCACACCAGGCCCTTTCACGCAGGCCAGGCCTTTGAGCAGATGCCTGTAAGGCTATTTGCGGGCAGGGCCAGGGCGTTTCTTAAGATTCAGGACGGCTGCGAGGCTTTCTGCAGTTACTGCATAGTGCCCAAGGCAAGGGGGCCTTCAAGGAGTCTTGATCCCGAAAAGGCCGTTTCGGTGATGGAGGAGATGGCAGTACATGGTATCTGCGAGGTAGTTCTGACGGGCATACACCTTGGAAGATACGGAAGGGACCTAAGCCCGAAGATATCTCTAGCTTCACTTCTGAGAAAGGTGACTGAAAGGCGCCTGCCTTTGAGGATCAGATTAAGTTCCATTGAACCCAATGAGATTGATGATGAAATTATAGGGCTTGTCAGAAAAGAGCCATGTATATGCCCCCACTTCCATATTCCGCTCCAAAGCGGTGATGACGCAATACTTAGGTGTATGAACCGCCACTATTCCACGGACCAGTTTGAGTCCTTAATAGAAAACATCCGATCAAGGATCCCTTTTTGCGCAATAGGAGTGGATGTGATCAGCGGGTTTCCGGGTGAATCCGAAAAGGCATTTATGAACACATTTTCTCTTATCCGCAGCCTTCCCATTACATATCTCCACGTCTTTCCCTTCTCCCCGCGAAAGGGAACCCCGGCCGCTTCCTTTGCAGGGAGGGTGGAACCGGCTGACATCAGGGCGAGAACCGGCCTATTGAGGGCCCTTGGAAGGGAAAAAAGAGATGCTTTCCACAAGAGCTTTCTTGGCAAGACGCTCGAAGTCGTATCGGAAGGAATATCCAAGGAAGAGGAAGACCTCCTGTGCGGAACAAGCGACAACTACATCCCTGTTCTCTTTGTTCCGCTTGACTCAAAAGCGGCCGACGGGATCAAAATGGTAAAGGCCGCATGCCTGAGGGGGCAAAAGGTATTGGGAAAAGAGATCACGTGCCCTTATCCCGTCTGAATCGCCTCGCGTCCTCCTTCCAGCCCTTCTGTTTCCTCCCCTTGATCCTCCTTGCGGTGTCAGGGTCTCTTTCAAGATCAAGCAGAAACGACCCGGCCTGTTTCTGTGACTGGGGGCCCCTTTGCTCCGGCCTCTTAACCTCAGTGGCAGCGGCCTTTGCCATCTCCATCCGATCCATCGGGACAGGCGGCCCGGCGATGAATTCCGGAGGTATTTCCCTGCTCAGTACAAGTGAGCCGAATTCGAAAAAAGCTGTATTTTTTCTTCTACCCGCCTCTGCCATGACCTCAATTATCACAGGATCGCTGTCACGCCTCCTTCCCATGCGAAGCGCGGTTTCTCTGTCCCCGCAGAGAACCAGGAATCTATCTCCGTGTGAAAACAGGCCCTTTTCTATGGTAAATGCGTGTGCCCTTTTTCTTACCGCCGTATAGAGTATTTTGGGCACAGCAGGCATCGGCGCATCTGAAAACTCCCAGCGCCTCTGCCTTGCCCTCATGCGGCTTCCTTCAAGTTCAAAGGACTCTCTTTCCTCACCCCAGCATATCTCCCTCAGATGAGACTCCCTCACATAGGCGGTATCCGCGTCTTCATGCAGGGCCTGGAGGAGTTCCTTGGTGCTCACAAAACCATCCCTGTCAGGGATAAGGCAGAACTCAAAAGGAGCTATTGCCAGGGCATAATGGATTATCCGGGCAAGGCCCTTTGTTCTGAACTGCTGCGCCTTACTCAACCAACCATCCCCCCCTTACCTGTAGAGACATTACAAGAAAATAGAGAATGCCCCTTCCTATTATTCCCTCCCCCTTTTACGTCGAAACGTCGGGATGTAGCGGCATTATTCCTTCCCCTTACCGTCGAAACGTCAGGATGCGGCGGCATTATTCCTTCCCCTTACCGTCGAAACGTCGGGATGCGGCGGCATTATTCCCTCCCCCTCGACGGGGGAGGGAGGGGTGGGGGTGATTTTCATCCTTGGTTGCGCCCCATTTAGGGCATTGCAATTGGAATCAACCTCAAGGTCATCGCCTAAAAAACCGGCATCACAAACGCTAACACGCTACGAAAGCGCCCTGAATAATGCAAGCACAATGATCCCTTGACCGGGATTTGCTCTTCATAGTATTTAATGAAAGTCCTTCAATGGATGATCTCTAGTCTAACGGTCATGCCCGGATAGGGCACAACGAAGGATGAAATTGCCGCACGTCATTCCGGATTCGATTCGGAATCCAGGTCGTCATTCAGGCAAAGGCCGGAAAAAAGACTGGATACGGGCTCCCGGATCGAGATTTGGGACAGGCTTCGCCTGTATGACGATGTATTTTCATTTAAATAAACTTCGTTTGTATCGGCTCATGATTGGGGGGATGGCTTTGCGCAGACCAGGAATCAGCTTCTGTAGGTGCGCCTTCAGGCGCAGGGCGCACGGTTCCCATGCGGCTGAAGCCGCACCTACCCCGAATCTTTGAGCTGATACCTTCGTTTGCGGTTTCCAGGGAGAATTTATGGGTTTTAACCGAAAAAGGGTTGTAGTCACAGGGCGGGGTGTAGTAGCGGCCAATGGAATAGGCGTTGAAGCCTTCTGGGAGGCCAATCTCAAGGGACGATCAGGAGCAGGTCCGGTTACTTGCTTTGACGCATCCCATTTTGATTCCAGGATCGCAGCGGAGGTAAAAGATTTCAGACCCGAGGCCTTTATGCCGGAGAAGAAGGCCAAGAGGGTTGACCGATTCGTCCATTTCGGAATGGCCGCGGCCTCCATGGCCATCAAGGAAAGCGTCATTGACCTTGAAAAAGAAAACAGGACCAGGATAGGAGTGGTAATCGGCTCAGGGCTGGGCGGGGCGCTCTTTCACGAGGAACAGATAGCACTTGCACTTGAAAAGGGGACATTCCGTTTCAATCCCATGAGCGTGCCGAAGGTTACGCCTAACGCAGTATCCTCCCACATAGCTATCGAGTACGGGCTCAGAGGCCCTAACATGGTGGTCTCAACCGCCTGCGCGTCAGGAAATAACGGCATCGGTGAGGCATTTAGGAAGATTCAGCATGACGATGCGGACATCATCCTCGCGGGAGGAGTCGAAGCGCCTCTCACACAATTTACCTATGGGGCCTATTGCGCCATGAGAAGCGTGCTCTCCAAGCGGAATGATTCGCCCCTGGAGGCAAGCAGGCCCTTTGAAAAGGACAGGGACGGCTTTGTCATGGGAGAAGGCGGGGCCGTGCTGGTACTGGAAGAACTGGAGCACGCCCGCCGCCGCAGTGCAAAAATCTACGCGGAAATAGCGGGCTACGGTCTTACAAGCGGGGCCTATCATATCGCTATGCCTCAGGCCGGAGGCGAGGACGCAGCCGAGGCAATGGCACTTGCTCTCAAGGATGCAGAGGTTGATTCCGTGGATTATATAAACGCCCACGGGACAAGCACGGTTGCCAATGACGCCGCTGAAACAAACGGCATAAAGAGGTTATTCAAAGAAGAAGCCTACAATATCCCCATATCTTCAACCAAATCCATGATCGGGCACTCAATAGGCGCGGCGGGGGCCATAGAGGCCGTTGTATGCTGCCTTGTACTGGAGCATCAGGTGATCCCGGCCACTATCAATTATCACACAAAAGATCCTGTATGCGACCTGGACTATGTCCCCAACGAGCCCAGAGAAGCGAAAATAGAGACCGTTCTTTCAAACGGCTTCGGCTTTGGAAGCGTAAACGCATGTCTTGTCTTTAAGCGATATGAATAATGAAGGTCCCGGGGGTTATAAATTTATTATCACGCCCTGAGAGGCCACAGAGAAGGGGGCCGGAGTAGGAAAAGACATCACGCCTTTATTGTCTTCGGTAAAGGCGAAGTTTAGGGATTTCTATAATAATCAAAGAAGGAGAGGAAGCCTTTTTTATGGCATACACAGAAAAAGAGATAAGTGAAAAGGTAATAGCCGTCCTTGCCGACAAGGGTAAGGTCGAAAAGGACCAGATCAACATGGATTCATCCCTTGTGGACGACCTGGGTATGGATTCACTGGACGCGGTTGAGATGGTATTTGAATTCGAAGAACAGTACGGGATTCAAATTCCGGATGAGGCCATCCAGGGATTCAAATTCGTTAGAGATATTGTGAGTTATCTGATGAAAGTGATCCCCGAAAAGCAATGACATAAGGGTGCTGATTCAAAGGAAGCCGATTGCGGATCAACGTTCTGCGGCTTCAGTATGGGGAGTATTTCGTGACCAGGGAGGAAAGACCTATGAAGTTCGGAAAGAGCCTGTATATCCTTGCGGTACTGAGCTTTTTATTTCTGCCGTTAAACGCGGCTGCCATAGGCATAGAGGCTGCTCTAGGCGTTTGGAACGTAAAGCCTCAAGGAGACCTAGCTTACAGGGGCGACCCGGTAAGTCTCGAAGACGATCTCAAGCTTGGATATGATGTTAGAATATTTGGAAGAGTCAAGGTTGACATGCCTCTTATGATTCCGAACATCTATTTCATGTTCTCACGCGTAAAAAACGACGGAGACGGATCAAGCACAGGAGACTTTGTTTTCGGAGATATTTTATTTTCAAATGCCAGCCCCCTTTCCTCCAGTCTTGAGATGGATGAATATGATCTTGCCCTCTACTACGGAATACCCTTCATTAAAACAGCCACACTGGGAAAACTCAATATTGACGCAGGCCTTAATATCAAACTGGTTGATCTTGACGTCACAGTCAGCCAAAGCGGCGTTTCCGAATCCAAACAATATACCGTTCCGCTTCCCATGCTCTACCTGGGCGGGCAATTGCAGATCATCAAAAGCCTTTCCCTTGAAGCCGAGGCGCGCATCATCTCTCTCGGCTCAGCGGATTACTTTTATGATCTTCTCGGCAGGGTCAAGTACAACTTGATCGGCCCGGCCTTTATAGCGGCCGGCTATCGTTACGAAGACGCCCAGCTGGACAGAAGAGGGCTCCGCATCATCAGTTGGACGGGAGGCCCTTTTCTTGAAATCGGCCTTTTTTTCTGATGAATAAGAAAAAGCATACGGCACCTTTATCCCAGGTCTCGCACGACCAATTAGGACTGCTTAAGCCGTTCTATCTCATCAATCATATAAGTTGATATACGTCCGTCTTCCAATTACATAAACTTCAAAGCACTCTGCTATAATGCAGCCTCCGTCATACAGGGAGGGAGATTCAAGAAGCTGCCCCTGCCCCGGGGTGCGCTCCTTCCAAGACGTAAAATTAATGCGGAAATTACTTCCACCCTACCCTCCCAGGTCTAGGGTGCGAGATACAGAAAGTGGAAGATTTTCATTCTCCGTTGTGCCCCATTCGGGCATGACCGTTTATATGAAAATACCCCTTCCCTTTATCCCTCACCCTCGACGGGGGAGGGATGGGTGAGGGTGATTTTCATCTTTCGTTGTGCCCTGCCCGGGCATAGCCGTTAATCGTTATGAAACCTTTTCCGGAAACGTGAATCTTATGGATTAAAACCAGGAGATTTTCGTCATGGAAAAAGGCATATCAAGAAGATCTTTCCTAAAATCGGGGCTTGCGGCTGCCGGAGCAGCGGCTGCCTCCACCGTGGCTCTCCCTGAAAGCGTCAAGGGAGCGAAAGAAACTGAACTTGCCACCCTGATAGATATCAGGAAGTGTATTGGATGCGAGGCCTGCGTTGAGGCATGCAGAGATGTTAACGCCGGGAAATACCCCGTCCCGTCTAAACCCTATCCAAAGATGTACCCATCAAGTGTGAAGGTTTCGGACTGGTCGGGCAAAAAGGATGTAACCGACAGACTCACTCCATATAACTGGGTATTCATCCAGCACGCCCAGGTGGTTTTAAAGGGTAAAAAGGAGGAACTTACCTTTCCAAGAAGATGCATGCACTGTCAGAATCCGCCCTGCGCTGATCTCTGCCCATGGGGCGCGGCAAGAAAACTCGATAACGGCATAAGCGTAATTCACCCGGACATCTGCCTGGGAGGATCTAAATGCAAGGATGTCTGCCCTTGGAAGATTCCTCAGAGACAGACGGGAGTGGGTCTTTATCTTAAGATTCTGCCTTCTCTTGGGGGAAACGGAGTTATGTATAAGTGCGACCGCTGTTATGAGAGGGTGGCAAAGGGCGAGTTGCCGGCCTGCATAGAGGTATGCCCTGAGAAGGTGCAAAAGATCGGGCCCAGGGAGGAGATATTAAAAGAGGCAAAGGAGATTGCCCGGGAGATAGGGGGCTACATCTATGGAGCGGATGAAAACGGGGGTACCAACACCATCTATGTCTCTCCTGTCCCCTTTGAAGAGCTGAACAAAGCAATAGAAAAGGGAGATGGGAAGCCCCATTTTAAAAAGGTTGCAGACTCAATGGCCCATGTGGATAACCTCGCCAAGGCTATGGTTATAGCTCCCTTTGCTGGTCTGGCAGCCGCAGCACTCAAGATGGTAAGCTTTGCCAGCAAGGAAAAGGAGGGCGGAAAATGAAAACTAAAATTGAAACGGCAACGGCTCCCGGCCGCCCGAAGACTCTCAGACGTCTATACATCTTGACCTTTATCGTACTCGCCTTTACCGGCTTCGGACAGATGCCCATATTCAAGAGATATGGGCTCTCCAGTATCCCCGGCCTGGGCTGGAGCGCGAATTACTATGCCACCCATTACATCCACTATCTAGGTGCCATATTCCTTATAGCACTCATGGCCTATACGGCAGCTGATTTTTTTGCATCAAGAAGGAAATACTTCCGCCTTACAAAAGCGGGCGTCCTTCAAATTGCCCTTCTCTCCGCCGTAGTAGCTACAGGAGTCTTTAGGGTCCTTAAAAACCTGCCCGATGTGGTATTTTCACCCGGGTTTACTATGTTCATTGATCTATCCCACCTTGCCTTTATGATGCTCTATTTCCTGGCGGCCCTTTTCCTCCTCATAACAGGCCGCAAGTGGCTAAGTCCCATCCAGAGATAGCCCTCTTCCAGGGATCCGGTTGCAGCCTCCTCGCCGGATCCCCTTCCAACCGCCATTATTGCTCCTACGGATTAATAAAGCGGCCCCTGTCCCGATATTGATTTGGGGAAACGGGGATATATTATCGCTAAACCCGCCCCGGATAGATTGCACCGGTGCCAATCATAATTAGTTTATCAGATGAATCTCAAAAATCCGGGGTAGATGTGGCCCTCTGGTCTACTTTTCCTGGTCTACGCAAAGCCATCCCCCAGATTTATAGAGTTGGGGGGAGGGTTGGGGTGGGGGGTGTATTTTCACGGTAAATAGGCACTGTACATTTATCTGCTCCTTTTATAGAGGCGCCGAAACGTATTCAGGATATTCAACATAGAGGTGATACCATGGCCAGAATCGTCCACTGCCATCCCGGCAGAACCAGTTACGCTTACCACGTCTTCACGGACCTGGACTTCTGGGACGCGAGAAAGATAGTCGGAGACCTTGCCTCCGTAAGAAGAAACTTCAGCCAAGAACCACCTGGAAGAGAGTTCCCTACACAGGTGGTATCCGAAGACATCTCCAGGTCGAAGAAAACCAAACTGGAAAACAGGATCAAGAAGGCCCTTGTCTCACCGCCAAGACATCTGGTTGTTGAAGGACTTCTTAATGACGGATTCTTCGAGTTTGATCCTCTGGACTATTATCCCGGGAGATGGAACAGGAAAAGAATGATGCATTTCACAATGCATCGTCTGCCGCTGGATAACGCCGCGCTCAATTCCCCATATCAGACGGTCGTCGTTGAGTGGAAGGGTGAAAAAATAAGGGTTGAGAAGGCAAAGCGTAAAGAAAAATGCGATCCCATGATCCGAACCAAAGAGGAGTCCAGAAAGAGGCTTAAGGTTCCGGCCTGTTTTTAGGAGTTTCCGTAGAGGTCCGCAAATACCCTTGAACATATCTACGGATTGGAATATAATTCTTATCACCGTAATCAATCCGGAAGTTAAGGAAGGCATGTTCTGATCTTGGAAAAGGGCCTTGTTATTAAGGCAGTCTTGCAGATGACCGCTATTGTTATTGCGGCTTCTCTCCTCGCCCTCCTTGGAAACAGCGCAAGAAAAGAATCCCTGCCTCTTGCAACTTCTCTCAGTATGGATTCCAGATGCGGATCTGTGACCGATACCCTCCGGGTCTTTTCTGTAAAAGATGCTTTAAATGAGACCGAAAGGGAAAATGCCGTTTTCCTGGATATCAGACCCAGGAGTGAATTCCTTAAGGGGCATATAAAGGGCGCCGTCAATCTTGTCTATTCAGTTCTGGAGCATTTTCCGGAGAAATCAATCGATTCATTGAAAAAAATGGATAAAGTCTTTGTTTACAGTCTTGACGGACTAGATGGAAAAGACAGACAGGCTGCCGGCGAACTTCTTGAGGCAGGAGTAAAGGGCGCTGTCATTCTTAGCGGTGGCTTTCTTGCATGGGTTAAGGCAGGAGGCATTTACAGCGGAACTCCTCCCTCCGATGAAAGACCGCTCGAGTAAACGCACTCGATAAAGGCGGATGAGTCCGCTCGTAAGGGGGCCGTCAGGGCATTTTTGGAAGGGCCCCCTTTATAATTTAACTGTAACAGACCGAAAAAAAGCTTTTTACTGCGGAGGCGTTATTCATGAAGAACATGGTATTTTCTATCTGCTGTATTGCAGGCATTGTTTTCCTTTATTCGGGTTTAAGCCCGGCTGAAGAGGGCGCAGCAGAACCAGACAGTATCCCTATTATCGCCCGTTTGAACCAGGCCCAGAGAACCGATCTGGATGGACTTCTAAAGGATATTACAAATTATGGAGTCTGCGAGGAGGATTTATCAACCTGTCTCAATAAGAAGCCGGCCGACCCCGTAGCACTGAAAAATGCCAATATTATAGCCTTTCTTATCTCAAAAGGAGTAAAGGAAGAGCACATAAGAAGAATCATTTCAGAGAAGGCAAAGTTTGCTAAAGAAACCAAGAGGGCACAGCTTACCGTTCAGGGAAGGCCCACTGACGGCAATCCGCAAGCACCTATTGTTCTTGCCGATTTTGCCGAGTTTAAGTGTCCTTTCTGCGGCGAACTCCTGCCTCTTCTACACAGGATTGTAAGCGCATCAAATGGAATGGTAAGGGCCGTTTTCAAGCACTTTCCCCTGAAGAGTCACAAAGGCTCGCTTCTGTCATCATGCGCCGCAGAAGCAGCCCACCGTCAGGGAAAGTTCTGGGAGATGGCGGCACTTCTTTTCAAGGATATGAATAACCAGGAGCGTGAGCATCTTGAAGCTCATGCAGGGTCTATAGGGCTTGACATGAACCGTTTCAAGACCGATCTTGACGATCAGGCCGTTGTGAAGGTTATCGAAAGGGACAAGGAGGAGGGTTTGGCGGCAGGTGTAAGCGGAACTCCCTCTCTCTATATAAACGGAAAGGCGTACAATCTGCCAAGACATGGCTCATTCATAAAGGACGCAATAAACGAAGAGGCTGCCTCGATGGGGCTTAATCCGCCGTTTCCCGGAAATCTTTTCGCAGAGTAGGAAATGGGAACTTACCTCGGCAAGGCAGAGGGAATTACTGGCTGCGTTTTACTCATCCCTCGCCACCCTGTGCGTGGGACCGAAGACAGGCCGCTGAGATTTACTTCCATGTTTAAACGCTCATGACGGAAATATTTTGTCGCCCCCGCAAATGAAAATCCTCCCCCGGCTCTACACTTTACGAGGCCAAGGATTTCCCTCCCCCCTGCGCGGGGGAGAGTCGGGGTGGAGGGTGTATTTTCACAGTAAATCATTTTTTTGGGGATTTTAAAGCTCTTACATCTGGGCATTTTTCCCAGGCTGTAAAAAAGCGGTTTTCTAACGAGATGTTAACACGGACGGAGGCATTTTTGAGGACGCCTAATAATTGCGCTATTACTCCGCATAAATATTTCTCAACATCCCGATGATCAACTGGAGGCTCATTTGAGAAACAAATCTTTTCTGGTTATAGCGGCAATCGCCCTTGTAGCGGCCGCGGGCGTTTTTCTTTATCTGCAAACAGGTCGTACTGGAGAAATCATTGCAACGGTAAATGGAGAGAAAATTGACATCTCTCAATTCCATAAGGCAATAGAAACCATTGAAGAGCCGGTAAAATCAATGTTCAGGGAGGACCCCGCCAAACTTGTTGATTCCATAATAATGAGGGTCCTGCTCATCCAGGAAATAAAGGCGCAGGGCTTTAAACCGGACAGGCAGATCAAGGACGAAGACGATCTTATGGACGCTTTTCTCGAAAAGCGCTTCTCCGATACCCCCAAAGTTGCTCCCGAAGAGATTAAGGCCTTTTATGAAACGCACAAGGACAGGCTCGATGGAAAGACCCTTGAGCAGATGGGGCCGATGATAGAGCAGGTATTGAGTCAGGGAAAGCTTGAGGAGCAATATAACCTTTATCTGGAGGAATTGCGGTCAAAGGCCGACATCAAAATCAACCATGAGGCGCTTAAGTCCATCGCGGCAAAGCCGCCTGATTCGAACACCAGCGAGGATTTTGACAGGGGCCTTCAAAGCGGCAGGCCCATGCTGGTGGATTTCGGCTCCAACTCATGCCTTCCCTGCCGGCAGCTAAGGCCTGTCTTGAAGGAGATCAAGGCGGAAAACGCAGACCGGATGGAGGTTCTTGTCATTGATGTTTACCGTTACAAGGATCTGGCCGCAAAATTCAAGGTGCAGGTGATACCAACCCTCGTGCTCTTTGACGCCTCAGGAAAGGAGATATTTAGAGGTCAGGGTTTCATGCCCAAGGAAGCGATAGTTGAGCAGATGAAGAAGTTCCAGATTATTTAGATAGTGTCCATCCGGAAATGGCTATTTTCACCGATTTCGGCGTTGGGCTCAAATTTTAATCCTCGAAATACGTCAATGTATTCCTGTGGTTAAAATTATCGCCCGCCTTGAACTCGACGAAACTATCTCATTTCCGGATGGACACTAGATACGTTCCCCTGTAATGGAGCCGGTTCCGGGAGATGACATGGATAGGAGAATGAAAATACTTTTTCTTTGCAGCGGAAATTCATGCAGGAGCCAGATGGCAGAGGCATGGACTAATAGACTAAAGGGAAATGACATTATGGCTTTATCCGCCGGGGTGTCGCCGAAGGGACTCGACCCCAGGGCGGTCAAGGCAATGGCAGAGGCAGGCATTGACATATCTCGTCAAAGATCAAAAGGTCTTGATTCGTTGGGTGAGAAGGATTTTGATTACGTCATAACCCTCTGTGATAATGCCAGGGAATCCTGTCCCTATTTCCCGGCTAAGACCGCGCTCGTCCACATGGGTTTTGAAGACCCTCCAGCCCTGGCTGCGGGAGCGCTTGACGAAGAAGAGGCAATGGGCCATTACAGAAGAGTAAGGGACGAAATCAAGGACTTTGTCGCGGGTCTTCCCGCCTCGCTCAAAAGGGGATGATCCATCCAGTGCATTTTTCCGACATGGGACGCTTATGATCGTTTTGCCAGCCATTGATCCGGATATCATAGCATTCGGGCCCATACATATCCGATGGTATGGCCTTATGTATGTGCTTGGCTTTGCTGCATCCTATATATTGACTTCAAGACATCCCAAGGCAAAGATGATAGGTCTCCAGGGCCAGATACTTGAATCCTTTTTCATGCATCTTTTCTTTGGTCTCTTGATAGGGGCAAGGCTCGGCTACATCCTCTTCTATCAGTTCGAAAACCTTTCGGATATGCTGGCAAACCCCCTTGAGATCATCGCGGTGTGGCATGGCGGCATGTCCTTTCATGGAGGGCTTGCCGGTTGCGCGGCCGCGGGTTGGTGGTTCAGCAGGAAAAAGGGGATGTCTCTTGCCGCCATTGGAGACTGCGTCATCGTGACGGCCCCCATCGGACTGGGGCTTGGAAGGATAGGAAATTTCTTAAACGGCGAGCTTTTCGGAAGGCACTCAGATCTTCCATGGGCCATGGTCTTTCCGAACGGCGGCCCCCTTCCGCGCCATCCCTCCCAGCTCTACGAGGCCCTTCTTGAAGGGGTGGTACTCTTTATAATCCTTTGGTCCATCCGGAAGAAGGATTTGGCGAATGGGACAATGGTTGCCCTATTCCTTATCCTTTACGGCTTTTTTCGGTTTATCCTTGAATTTGCAAGAGAGCCTGACGCGCAACTCGGAAATATCATAGGCTTCCTGACCATGGGGCAGATACTTTCATCACTCATGCTGGCATCGGGAATTTCCATTCTCATCTTTCTTAACAGGCGCGCGGCAAAACACTAAGCGGTTTAATAATCAGCCTTGCCGCCGGAGGTCTTTTCGGTGCCGGCCGGATTTTTTAGAACGGTCATCCCCTCTCTTTTTGCGCAGAATATCCCTACCAGCGTCACCGGCAGAAAATTGATCATATGAACAACCGCTGCAAAAGACAGTGCCTGTCCTGCCGGAACCGCAAACATGGCAAGGGTGAGCTGACATAGATAATGGTAGGTCCCGACATATCCCGGGGAGGAGGGAACCACGACCGCAATGGTTGTAATTACCAGCAGAAGTACGCTTGTAAGCCATGTCGTTCCGTAAATTGTGTTGAAATCAAAGGCGAAAAGGCACAGATGGAATACGACGCCGTAGCAGAGCCAAATAGCCACCGAAAGCACCCCTACCTTGATGTAATCAGACCATTTGGCCAGAGGCACAAGCCCTGAAATGAAGCCCTCTCCGACCTCGGAGAGTCTTCCCCCGAGCCTCCCGGGAAGAAACCTGCTGGCCCAGGCGATGTATCTCAAAGAAGGTCCCGGATACAGGCGCAGGGTCACGAGAACCAGCAGCATCACAACGCTTACTGCCAGCATGAGATATCCGCTCTTTGTAACCCACGAGGGAAAAGGATAGAGAAATACGGCAATAAGCATAAGGGCCAGCAGTGAAAATATATCAATGACCCTTTCGACGACCACAGAGGCAAGCACGGAGCTTACCTGTATCCCCTCCTTCTTCCCCAGCACATAGCTTCTTACAAGCTCTCCAAGATGGGCAGGGGTAAAGGAGTTTACAACGTAGCCTATCATCAGGGCCGAGAAAAGACGGCTCAAGGCCGCCTTTTTTACCGGCAATATAAGAAGCTGCCAGCGGATCGCCCTGAGTATATGGCTCAGGATGACCATAACGGCACAGGGTAGAAGAGGCCAGTATCTGGCATTGGAAAAGCCGTTTATGAGATCATCAAGCCTTATCTTTCTCAAGGCAAGATACATGAATCCTACCCCAAGGGCCACTCCCAGCCAGATTCGCAATCTGTTCTTCAATATTATGCCGCCTCATTCAAATGCCGCGTTCCGCAAGGACCGGATACTGTAATTGAAACTTGAAAACAGGCTTCCCTTTATCATAGTATGCCTGCAAGGTGCAAGGAACCTGAGACCGGAAAGCCGGGATATAAGGAGAGCAAGAGATGACGGAAGAAAAAAAACAGGAGAGGAATCCCGATCCTGACAGGATGGAGGCGTTGCGTAACCTCCCAAAGGAACTTGTGGCACGTCTCAACAGGGAAGAACTCGATGCGTTTCTCTTTTCAGATATCTGGCCGGATTCTCTGGCAGAGAAATTGAGGGATTATCAGATATAAGAGATGGGGAGGTATTGAACAGATGCCGGAGAAAGGAACCGAAATAGTTATGACCAAAGGATACAGGGGAGTCAAAGGAAAAATCGAGATGAAAACCGACTCCAGATTCGAACTCTATGTGATAGCCCTTGAAAACGGGATCAGACTCGCCGCGGGGCCGAGTTCATTTGAAGTCTCGGCCAAGGCCTAACAGCATATTTGTGGAGCTAACGGTCATGCCCGAATGGGGCGCGACGAAAGATGAAAATCAACCCCACCCCTCCATCGAGGGGGAGAGGGATTGAGAGAAGAGGCATTTTCATATAAATGCCCGGATACAAGGCGTGCGCCAAAGGGGAACTGGCCCGAGGATGGGCGAAAACCCCTTTTATCTCTTATGAACTTCCCGTCTTCTTCCTGCGAACCTTGTCCTTTATCCTGTTGATGTGACCTCTTCCAAGGCCCTTGACTTCGCAGCCCAGTTCAAAGAACCTCTCGATCTTTTCGTCATCCAGTATCCCGAAGCAATCAACCACCGCGCAGGGCGCACCCACCATCTCAAATATCTTATCGGGCGTAAGCTCAAGGTAAGGTCTGTGCCTTACAGCAAGCACCACCGCGTCACAACCGGTAAGGGCAGTTTGGAGGTCTTTTACCATCCTAAATTCCCCGAGATGTTCCTGATTTCGAAAAAATCTTCCCCAGCTCTGGCCTACTGCCGGATAGGAATCCTGCTTTTCAAGTTCCCACCAGTGCTCAACATAGGGATCATGGGCCTTTACCTCGGCTCCCATCTCGGTGAGTTTCCTGACTATGATCTCTGAGCCGCTGTACCGGGTATCTCCGACATCTTCCCTGTAGCTGGCCCCCAGAACGGCCACCTGAGATGCGGCCACTATCCGGCCCATGTTCCTGAGGGCGTCGCGAACGAGTTGGGCGGCCCTGAGCGCCCTTGTATCATTAATGTTTATGGCCTCGGGGGTTATCCTGAAAATGTCGTTTTCAAATCCCATCAGATGCTTGTAGGCCCACAGACCCAAACCTCCATCCTTTGGGAGGCAGTAACCTCCTATTCCGGGGCCGGGGAAAATGATGTTACTGTGGGTAGGGCGCATCTTGATCGCCTTTATGACCTTCATGAGGTCAACACCGTTTGTCTCCGCAAAGTGGCTCCATTCATCCATGAATGCCAGAATCGTCGCCCTGTAGCTGTTTTCAACAATCTTGCACGTCTCGCTTTCAATCGGACGATCCAGCACCGTCAGGGGATGTTTATCCACGTTGATGACATCGGAGAGAAATTTTGTAATACCTTCCTTTGCCTTCTCGTTTATACCGCTGCACACCCGCCAGAAATCCCTTATGGATCGGACATATTCTCTCCCCGGCATAACCCTTTCAAAGCTGTGAGACAGAAGCGGATCATCATCTATCCCCCTTGCCTTAAAGGCCTTCTTGATTATGGGATAGGCGACATATTCCGTGGTGCCGGGAGGAACCGTGGTTTCTATCAGCACGAGGCACTCTGGCCTTATATTGGCACCTATCACCTTGAAGCTCTCCTCAAGGGCGCTTATGTCCGCATATCCGCTTCTGAGGTTACCCAGATCCTGCTTGAGAAAGTCGCATTGAACATCAACCACCAGGACATCGGCAAACTTGAGCGCATCATAGGAATAGGTCGCCGCCAGGGTTTTCTTATCATTTACACAGCGGGCGATCATGGGTGCGACCTCAGGGTCTTCAGCCTTTACCGGAGAAACGCCCCTGTTAAATAGCGGTATCTTCCAGAAGCTCCTGGGACTGGGCCTTTGCATCCCGATAACGAATCTGTTCGGCCTGCTTGTCTTCTTGTCAACAGAGTCGGCCACCACCGCAGCCATAACCGCCCCCACAAAGCCGAGGCCCATCACTACTACAATCTCAAGCCCTTCAGCCCTTTTGGAGGCTACAAGGGCCTCCAGTCTCTTGTACTCTGCGGCATAATCAGCCTCCTCAGGGAGTTTGAAGCGCTCGCCATCAGGGCTTACTGAATATTGTAATGACATATCAGCTCCTTTCGCAGTTCAAGCCTATTGAGAAATGGCCCCGCCTCCGGCAGCGGGGCGCCGTCTTCTCTCCTGGGCCTTCACTCCGTGTTTTAAACTGAATCCGGTCGGTGTCCCATTTAGCCGGCTTTTTGTCGGCACGACAGATTCCGGTCATGCCGCTCGCAATGCACCCCCGACGGATTTACTGTGGCCCTAATTGATAGACAATTACCCCTTGCAATGTCAAGCTAAACGCTAATGGCTTACAAGCATGAGCTCAAAAATTCGGGGTAGGTGCGGCTTCAGCCGCAAGGGAACCGTGCGCCCTGCGTCTGAAGACGCACCTACAGAACCTGATTACTGGTCTGCATGTCCTGATCTGCCATCGCCCCAATTATTGAGCTGATACGTTTAAAACTTAAGGGCTTATTTTCTAAAGTTTAATCCTGTGAAGCCGAAGCGAATTTGAAATAACCGTGATGCTGCTTGCGGCCATGGCCAGAGCGGCCAGGATGGGATGGAGCTGCCTTAAAAAGGCAGGCACCCCTTCGAATGGAAAGAGGATTCCGGCTGCTACCGGAATCAAGATGCAGTTGTAGAAAAAGGCCCAGAAAAGGTTTTGTCTAACGGTGCGCATGACAGCCCTTCCAAGCGATATAGCCTTGGGAACACCGGTCAGTTCACCACGGGCAAGTATCACCCCGCCTGTCTCCATGGCCACATCCGTTCCCGTGCCTATTGCGATACCAAGGTCTGCCTGCGCCAGGGCCGGTGCGTCGTTTATGCCGTCCCCGACCATGGCCACTTTGGCGCCATTTGCCTTCATTTGCTTTATCCTGTCAGCCTTTTCCTCAGGCCTCACCTCAGCCAGAACGTCATCAATACCTACAGAAAGGGCAATAGCAAGGGCCGTCTCCTTGGTATCGCCGGTGATCATGGCCACCTTGAGGCCCATGTTCTTGATAAGCGATACGGCCGGTCCGGAGTCAGGTTTTATCCTGTCACTCAGGGCTGCTACACCGATGGGGCTACCGTCTGCAACTACAACGGCAACCGTCTTTTTTTTCTCCTGAAGGGCAATTATGGCTTCCTTAACCCCTTCAAGGTCAATCGAGAGCGCCTGGAACCAGGCCGGTTTCCCTACCCTGACAAACCTTCCCCTGACTTTTGCCTCTATCCCCATTCCCCCGTAGGCCTTGAAATCCGAAGGATCATCAAGGGCTATGCCCTTTTCCTTTGCCGCCGCCACGAGGGCCTTTCCGAGGGGATGCTCGGAGCCCTTCTCTGCGGATGCGGCAAGGGCAAGAATTTCATCCTCGTCGAGGCCGGAGGAATCAGCCGGCATGATCTTTTCCACAACCGGTTTTCCCTCTGTAATGGTTCCGGTCTTATCCAGAACAACGACATTAAGATGGGCTGAGGCTTCAAGGGCCTCTCCCCCTTTGAAAAGGATGCCCTCTCTTGCCCCCCTTCCGCTTCCGGCCATTATGGCGGTAGGAGTCGCAAGGCCAAGCGCGCATGGGCAGGCTATCACAAGCACCGCGACAAGGCGTATCATGGCGGAAACGGAATCTCCGGATAGTAGCCACCACAGTATGAAGGTAATTGCAGCAGAGAGGATGACTCCCGGGACGAAAAAGGCCGCAACCCTGTCGGCCAGGGCCTGAATAGGGGCCTTGCTCCCCTGGGCCTCCTGCACAAGACGGATTATCTGAGAAAGGGCGGTGTCTTTGCCGATACGCTCTGCGCGCACCCTTAAAAGACCTTCACCGTTTATGGTGCCTCCGGTAACCTTTGATCCGGCGTTTTTCTCAACCGGCATGGGCTCCCCTGTAAGCATGGATTCATCAACGGATGAGGCCCCTTCGATCACAACCCCGTCAACCGGTATCCTTTCACCTGGCCGCACGAGTGCGACATCTCCAAGCACTATCCGGGCGATGGGAATATTGGCCTCCTCTCCATCCTTTAAGATGGTGGCAGTCTTCGGCTGCAATCCCATAAGGGCCCTAATGGCGATACCCGCCTTTGCCTTTGTGCGCGATTCAAGCATCTTGCCTAGTTTTATAAGGGTTATTATGACGGCGGATGTCTCGAAATAGACGTGATGCCCTAATGAAGGGAAAAAAAGGACTCCAAGGGAATAAAAATATGCAACCGACGACCCCAGTGCCACAAGTACATCCATATTGGCGGATTTGTTTCTTAGGCTCTTGAATCCTCCCACATAATAATCCCGGCCGGTATAGAACTGCACAGGGGTTGCCAGGCAAAAGAAGAGCCAGTTCACCCACGCCGCATGACTCCATTGTCCCAGAATACCGAAGTCTCTTCCCATGCTCAGGACAAAAAGCGGAAATGCAAATAAAACCCCCACGAGGAACTTCTTTGTCTGTGAACGGATCTCCGCCTCCCTTGCAAGGAGTTCCTGATCCTCAGCCCCCGCCGAATCAGAGGGAATCACAGCTCCGTATCCGGCTTTTTCGATTGCGGCCGCTATATCCTGAAGGCTTGATACACCTGGTATGTATTCAACATGGGCCGTTTCAGCCGCGAAATTGACCGCTACCTTCAGCACACCAGGGACCTTTCTCGTAAGGGTCCTCTCTATCGTCATGGCGCAGTTGGCGCAGGTCATGCCGGTGACCGGGATATCCGCAGAGGCAACAGCCACTCCGTAGCCGGCCTTCTCTATGCGGGATACCAGCTCTTCCTGCTTTACCTTTTCAGGATCATAGACGATGGCGGCCTTTTCAGAGGCAAAATTGACCACAGCACTTTCTACGCCATCCACCTTTCTTAAGGTCCTCTCTATAGTCATGGCGCAGTTGGCACATGTCATTCCGGTGACCGGGACTATGATCTCCTTTTTTCCCAACCGATCCCCCATCACGCAGCGGGATAATTGATCTCGCTCAGCAATGCCTTTATCTTGTCCACCGTTGCCGGCTCCTTCCATTCAACCACTATCTCCTTGCCGGCAGGATTCCCTTCAACACTGAGCACTCCTTCAAGTTCACCGAGTTCACGCTTGATGGTCATAACACAGTGATGGCATGAAATCTTAGGAATAGAAAAGGTCATTTTACCCATAATACAGATACCTCCTTATTTTTGATGAATAAAACATATCAGCTCAATAATTGGTGCTAAAACCACTTGATTCCGGATCGGGGTCCGGGACAGGCTTCGCCGGGAAGACGGAACAAGCCAACTCTTTGTCATTCCAGTGCAAGCTGGAATCCAGTCTTTTATAGCTGGATTCCGGCTTAAGTCCCGAATGACTTGCAGCATTTTCATGTTGCGTTGTGCCCCAAAAGGGTATGACCGTCAGTGAGAATATTTAAAAAACTAATGTCTTAAAATACGATTTCAAGTTATCATCCAGCGCTTAAGCCTGATGCGGGCCAATGAAGGATTAAAGCGCTCCCGCCACTGCATCACCCGAAGACATAGCCCTAAATAAGGCTCGCTGCATGGCGCTAATCCATAACGCCGTAGGCCTTTAGTTTCTTATGAAGGGTCTTCCTTGTTATACCCAGGCGTCTTGCCGTCTCGCTCTTGTTTCCATTTGCCGCCTCAAGCGTCTTGAGAATGGTGGCCTTTTCAACCACCTCAAGCGGCAAGGCACCTTCAGGCACCGGGGCCTCGGTAGGTTCCTTAGCGGTCTCCTTGCCCGTCCTCAAGGTACGGGGCAGATCATCCGCTTCGACGTAACCGGAGATAGAGAGCACTACAGACCGTTCCACCGCGTTCATGAGTTCCCTCACATTCCCGGGCCAGCCGTATCTCAAGAGCCTATCCATGGCCTGGGGGGTAAAGCCCTTAAGGTCTTTCCGGTTTTTTTCAGCGAAGCGGGCGAGAAAATGCCTTGCAAGGATAGGTATATCCTCTCTTCTTTCCCGCAAGGGCGGCACCCTGAGGCTTATCACATTCAGCCTGTAAAAGAGATCTTCCCTGAAGCGACCTTCCGCAACATCCTGTTCAAGGTCGCGGTTAGTTGCGGCGATTATCCTCACATCCAGTTTTATGGGAGTCTCACCTCCCACCCTCGTAATCTCCCTTTCCTGCAGAGCTCTGAGGAGCTTGACCTGCATTCCCGGAGACATCTCGCTTACCTCATCGAGGAAAAGTGTCCCGCTATGGGCCTGCCGGAATCGGCCCTCCTTCTGCCTTAGGGCGCCTGTAAAGGCACCTTTTTCATGCCCGAAAAGCTCCGACTCCAGAAGGGTTTCAGTGATAGCGGCGCAGTTGACCTGAACGAACGGGCCTTGCCTCCTTGGGCTGTTGAAGTGGATGGCGCCTGCTATCAGCTCCTTTCCGGATCCGGACTCCCCGGTGATCAATACCCCGGCATCGGAGGAGGCAACCTTGGCTACAAGCTCGAGAAGAGTAATTATTCCTGGGCTGTTACCTATTATGTTTCTCCTGTCGAAATCCCCTGAAAGCCCTTCCTTCAGTCTTCTGTTTTCCTCTTTGAGGCTCGTGTGCTCCGCAGCCCTTTCCATGACTATCTTCAGTTCGTCAAAGTCAAGGGGTTTGGTGAGATAATCATAGGCCCCGCTCTTCAGTGCCTGCCTGGCGGTCTCAACAGATGAGTAGGCGGTCATGATGATGACGGGTATGGATGGGTTATAGCTCTTTATCGCGCCGAGGGCCTCAAGCCCCGATATCCTTACCATCCTTATGTCCATCAGTATAAGGTCAAAGGCCTTCTCCCTTACGGCCTCTATGGCCTGAGAGCCGTCTTCCGCCTCTGTAACAGCGTATCCCCATCCCTTGAGGAGGGTCTTGAGCATAAGTCTGTGGCTCCTGTCATCGTCAACCACCAGCACTGTTATCCCCTTTTTCATAGGCCCCCCATATTTGCCGGGATAATTATCTTCACCTCTGTTCCGAGTTCCGGGGTGGAACTTATGACCACATCACCTCCATGGGCCTTGACAATCTTATGCACCAGTGCGAGGCCGAGCCCGGTGCCGGACTGCTTGGTCGTAAAATATGGATCGAATATATGGTGAAGATCGTCTTTCTTTATACCCCTCCCAGTATCCGATATCATCAGGCTGAGGGATTCACCAGGCCTGCTCCTTGCGACCTCTACCGTGATTACATCGCCTTTATCCGTCGCATCCAACGCGTTGATGAGAATATTGATAAGCACCTGCTTCATTTTGTCCTCATCGAGTTCAAGAAAGATTTCTTCCGCGGGCAGCCTTGTCCTTATCTCGACGCCTCTCTGGGCCGCGTCCTGCTCAACCAGCCTGACCGTATGATTAATCAGAGCTGAGATGCCTGCTACGGTTCTTCTTATCTCCATTGGCCTTGCAAACTCGAGTAGCTGTCCGACAACGCGGTTCAGTCTTTCCACCTCCTCTATCATGACCTCGGAGATCTCCTTATCCTCCGCCGAATCCCCGTATCTTTCCTTAAAGTAGGTAGCAAAGCCCTTTATCGAACTTAAGGGATTTCTTATTTCGTGTGCAACCCCGGCCGCAAGCATGCCTATTGATGCGAGGCGTTTGTTTCTTTCAACCTCATCTTTAAGACGATGCATTTCGCTCATGTCCTTGAACAAAAACAAAAGGCCCTGGGACTCATCATCGCTTCCGGCAAGGACGGCAGCTATAACATCAAGGGGGATTGATCTACCGTCCTTAAGTTCACACAACTCTTCTTTTTCAAATGTTTTTTCATGAGCCAGAGCGGAAAGGCTCTCAAAAAATACCCGCGGGAGGGACTCCTTTAATGAGGTACCGATCACATCCCTCTGATTTATCGCAAGTATGGCTGCCGCCGTATCGTTTATGAGCGCGATCCTTGAATTCTTGTCCACTGCCACAAGGCCTATGGGCATATTTGATACTATCGCGTTTGAAAGCGTCTCCACTCTGGCCAGTGAGCTTCGAGCACCCTTGTAGGCCTGGGCCAGAAACACCGATACCATCCCCGCCAGTCCGAGCAGGAGAAGCCCGGCGCCCATTACCACCGTATGAGCCCTATCTTCCTTCTCGCCTTCAAGCAGCGGCCCCATGTCAAGGCCTACGAATATGGCGCTTGGTAGATTTCCATTTCTCTCCATCCACGAACTCTGCCAGCCTTGCTGAGGGTCTCTACCCATCATCCGGCCATAGCCGGAGGCGGAGGGCGCAAACCTCCTGAAGACCTCAAAGATAGTTCCTTCAGCCCCGCCAGGGACCTCCCTCCACTCAATCACAGCAGATTTTGTTATCCTTGCCGCGTCCAGATCCCCTCCATACCTCTTTCCTATCATGGATGGATCGCTGTGCGCTGTGACAATCCCCTTTTCATCTACTACAATTATATGAACTATATCAGGAAGCCGCGCTGTCTCAGTAATAAGCCTCTGAACCTGATATGCTCCCCCCCACATGCCCATCATTCCTGTCCTGGCCCCCGCCTCAAGTGATCTAACAAGGGCTTCTCCCTTCTCCTCCATGAGCTTGATGGTATTAGTCCTCTGACGGTTTATGGTATCCAGGGTCAGGAAACCCAGTATGGGAACCAAGATCAGAAGTGCACCAACCACCAGCCAGGGCGGAATGGCCACCCACGAAGGAAATTTTCTTTCTTCTCTCAAAAGCCACTCTCCTCTTTCTTCATCCTGGAACTATCGGTCATGCCCGGGTGGGGCACAACGAGAGATGAACCGTGAACCCTTGAACTTTGGACCTGAGTAGTTACAAAGTCTCAAGCAAAAAGGATACCTCAAGGCCGTTTACCCTGTTCATAAGAGGCCCTAACCTTTTACCATACTATAGGATTTCGACGAGCCTGGATACTTATTATCCATGTATACACCACAGGGCGTCCTAAAAGTGGATACTTTTTATCCAACATGAGCTTCCGAAGCGAGATGAAATTCTTTACACTTACATGTAATGCCAATTATGATATTATTACAATATGTTATAATCTATATGAATTTCGGCACACCAATTGCTTAGCTATAGAACCAAAGGGAGCCGTTCATGAGTGACCTTGATTCATTGCCGGAAATAACTCAGGTTTAAATGATTGGACTCTAGCGGCAAAAATGAAACTAATAACGGAGGTGGTAAGATGAAGAAGATAGGAAGCGTAGTGGTAATTGTCTTATTGGTAGCGGCAGTTGCGGTCCCTGTGATGGCTTGGGGGCCCGGTAGAGGATGGTTTGGCGGCAATGGCGGCGGCCCAGGTTCTTGCTGGAGAAACGGGGGAGGTTATGGAGTCGAGCTAAGCCCTGACCAGGAAGTAAAGCTGGATAGCCTTGAGCAGAAGTTTGAAAACGACACCTATGCATTGAGAAACAGCATCTGGAGCAAGACTAGAGAGTTAGACGCCCTCTTAGGATCAGAAAATCCTGATCCGGCGAAGGCTAGCGCCCTCCAGAACGAGCTGAGCGCCCTGAGGGCCGAGATGGAGCAAAAGAGGCTTTCATTCAGGTTGAGCAGCAAGGAGATCGCCCCGAACCAGGGAAGGTTTTTCGGCGGTTCAGGGAGGGGTCCCGCTGGAAACAGGCCCTGCTGGAACTAGACGTCATTAATCCTGCCCAAAGAGTTATGGTTCTTCCGGAGCCGGCCACGGCCCCGGAAGAACTCGTTAAATAATTCCACGTTCATAGCCGAAAGGCCGATCCGGTAATAAACATCCGGGTCATCCGGTTTTTGCGTACTTTCAGTCTTTCAGATGACTCTTCCCTTTGTTCGTCATTCCGGCGAAGCCTGTCCCGGACCGCGATCCGGGAGCCGGAATCCAGTTGTTCGTCATTCCGGCGAATGCCGGAATCCAGTCAGACGATGCTATCATACAAGTCCTTCCAAGTAGGGTTATCCCTTTCAATCATTCGCAGGTTCCACACTCGCCTCCATTCTTTTATTCTCTTCTACCTAAGGATTGCAGAATCCATTGTCTCATGCACCTCGTACCAGACCAAGAGGGTGGACATGTATCTTTTCGTAAAGCCTTCAACCAGATCATTCTTATGTTCCCAGACCCTCTTTCGAATATCTGAGGTGACACCTACGTAGAGGGTGCCATTTCTCTTGCTCGCCAAGATGTATACGGCAGGCTGCTTATCCACTATCCGCGCCCATTCTACTGGATTCCGGCTAAGGGCATGCCGGAATGAAGGAATCGGCCTGAAAACGCTACAGGATCATTCATTATCCTCATTTCCAGCCTTTGGAACCTACAAGTACGCACAAACCGGATGAACCAAAAAACTTCGGGGTCTTGGTAGCTTCCGATATCAGTATCGTGTATTAGCGATATGCCTTCACATCTGTGCCCGATAGCGACAGTGACCCCTGATACCAATACTGAAAATAGGCTGCAGAGACTATGGATTATCCAACCTCAGTGGATGGGCGTATTATAATGGCCTGTTAAAGGCCCTTAGATTTCGGGGTCTTCGCATCCGCTTTTCTTTTCCGGGCGGTCACCAACCTGTATCTTCCAGAGTAATCCATTATTCTGCCTATATCGTCATAGATGCCGGAAGATTCCAACAAAGAAACAATCTCTTCTGTCTGATGAGGGGACATCTCCAGAAAAAGCCTTCCTCCAGGCCGAAGAAATTCGTGGGCGCCCCTAACTATGGGGGCAAGGAATTTCATTCCCTTTTCACCGCCATCCAGGGCCGGCCTTGGCTCATGTTCTTTCACCTCCCTGGGAAGGGAATCCCATTCCTCCTCCGCAACGTATGGAGGATTGGACAGGATTATATCGAATAGGGGTGAGCTGCGGCCCACCAACGCTCCAAATAGATCTCCGGATATAAGTACAATCCTGTTTTCAACTCCGTGCCTCACGGCGTTTTCCTTTGCAACGCCAAGGGCATCCGTTGAGATGTCAGTGGCCCAAATCCGACAGTCAGGAATTTCTTTTGCGATTGAAACAGCCACCGCACCCGAACCAGTGCCCAGTTCGAGAATCAAAATTTCCTCTTGCCTGTCAATATCTTTTGCCGTCTTCAAGGCGCACTCCACCAGAAGTTCAGTTTCAGGTCTTGGGATCAGAACCCGCGGATCAACCAGAAATTCCATGGACCAGAACTCCCTGACCCCTGTAATATAGTGAAGGGGCTCACCAGTTGCCCTTCTGGATATTAGAGTCCGGTAACCGTTTAGATCGCCTTGATTTATCGGGCTGTCAAAGTGGAGGTACAGGGAGACCCTGTCGCTTGCCAGTTGATGGGAAAGAAGCACCTCTGCAGTAAGTCGGGGGCTGTCTATTTTTTTCCTCTTAAGATAGTCCGAGCTTGCCTTTAAGAGTTCTCCGATACTCCAGAAGGGCATGAGAGTAATTTTTAGACGCCCTTTTTGAGGGCCTCACTCCTGAAATAGGTTATGATGGGATCAATAATCTGATCCAGTTCGCCGGTGAGAATGAATTCCAATTTATAAAGGGTAAGCCCAATTCTGTGATCTGTCACCCTGGATTGAGGGAAATTATATGTCCTGATCCTCTCGCTTCTATCCCCGGTCCCAACCATGCTTTTTCTGTCCTGAGATATTCGATCCTCCTGTTCCTGCGTCTCCTTTTCAAGGAGTCGCGATCTCAAGACCTTCATGGCCTTAGCCTTGTTCTTGTGCTGGGATTTCTCATCCTGGCATGTGACCACCATCCCGCTCGGGATGTGGGTTATTCTCACTGCCGAATCCGTAGTATTGACGTGCTGGCCACCGCATCCCTGTGATCGGTAAACATCTATTCTAAGATCCGCATGATTTATCTCAACGTCAACCTCTTCGGCCTCGGGAAGCACTGCCACAGTCACTGTAGAGGTATGAATCCTGCCCTGGGCCTCTGTTTCAGGAACCCTCTGAACACGGTGAACACCGCTTTCATATTTGAGCCTGCTGTAGGCCCCGTTTCCCTCAACCAGGAAGATGATCTCCTTGACCCCTCCTATCCCCGTTTCGTGTCGGCTCAGAATATCCGTCCTCCAGTGCTTCTTTTCCGCATATCGAAGATACATCCTGAAGAGATCCGCCGCAAAAAGGGCGGCTTCGTCACCGCCGGTTCCTGCCCTGATCTCAACTATGATATTCTTCTCGTCATTAGGGTCCTTTGGAAGAAGCAGTAACATCAAGTCCTTTTCAAGCGCGGAAAACCTCGCCTCCAGCCTTACCATCTCCTCCTTTGCGAGTTCACGCATCTCATGGTCAGGATCATCAAGCAGGAACTTGTTGCTCTCGATCTCTTCCTTCACAGACCTGTATTGAGAGTATGCGCTTACAACGGGCTCCAGGGAGCTGTGCTCCTTAGCGTAGGCATGGTAGGCCTTCTGGTTGGAAATGACACCGGGATCCCCCAGCAGTCCCTCAAGCTCCCTGTAACGGCGCTCTATTTGCTCAACCCTTTCAAACATCTTTACTGTCTCAGTCTCAGGATTCGTGCCGGTATCAACGCGGCATAACCATTAACCGAGCCTTGCCTCCGATTATGAGCAAAATGAAATATATTGACGTTTTTTGACCGGCCCGCCGAGATCGGCAGAAACCGGAACCAAGTCTTTTCCGGTAAAAAATCAACGACGGAATTTCAGATGGCCGGGCCACTGTGATACTGTCGATAAATACAAAACCCCCGCACCGTCAACCGTGGGGGGATCGCAAACGATACACAAAAACAGGAGAGGCTATTACTTTGCTTCTTCAAACTTTGCGTATTTTCTTCTGAAGCGCTCCACTCTGCCCGCCGAGTCAACAAGCTTCTGCTTCCCGGTGAAAAACGGATGGCATGCAGAGCATATTTCCACATTGATATCCTTCATCGTAGAGCTTGTCTCGAATTCATTTCCGCAGGCGCATTTAACCATTGTCTTGTAACGAACTGGGTGAATTCCCTCTTTCATATACTGTGATCCTCCATAATATCTAAGGCTATTCGCTCATAGAAGCCAGAAAATGTTTATTATCTTTCGTTCCTTTCATCTTATCAAGAAGAAATTCCATCGTGTCAATCGGTGTCAGGGGGGCCAGGAGTTTTCTGAGTACCCAGATACGGTTAAGATCCATCTGTTCCAGGAGCAATTCCTCCTTCCTCGTACCTGAGCGATTTATGTCTATGGATGGGAATACCCTTCTATCGCTCAGACGCCTGTCGAGGTGTATTTCCATATTGCCGGTACCCTTGAACTCCTCAAAGATAACCTCATCCATGCGGCTGCCGGTATCAATGAGGGCAGTGGCAATGATCGTAAGGCTTCCTCCCTCCTCTATGTTCCTTGCAGCTCCGAAAAACCTCTTCGGCTTATGAAGGGCATTGGAGTCAAGTCCGCCCGAGAGTATTTTTCCGCTCGGAGGCACCACTGCGTTATAGGCCCTTGCAAGTCGTGTGATGCTGTCAAGGAGTATGAGCACATCCCTCTTATGCTCTACCAGCCTCTTGGACTTCTCTATCACCATCTCGGCAACCTGGACATGCCTGTGTGGAGGTTCATCAAAGGTGGAGCTTATGACCTCAGCATCCACTGATCTTTGCATGTCGGTCACTTCCTCAGGCCTTTCATCAATAAGGAGCACTATCTTATGGATAGACTTATCGTTTGCCGTGACGCTGTTTGCAATATTTTGGAGAAGCATCGTCTTGCCGGTCCTCGGAGGCGCCACTATCAGACCCCTCTGCCCCTTGCCTATGGGAGTCATAAGATCCATGATCCTGGCGGACATATTGCCGGGCGTGGTCTCCAGATTTATTCTCTCGTTTGGATAAAGGGGAGTAAGATTGTCGAAAAGTATCTTGTCCTTTGCAGCCTCAGGATCTTCAAAATTTATCTTTTCCACCTTCAGGAGCGCGAAATATCTCTCAGAGTCTTTAGGAGGTCTTATCTGTCCGGAAATGGTATCGCCGGTTCGGAGAAGAAATCTCCTTATCTGGGAAGGCGACACATAAATATCATCGGGACCTGGAAGATAGTTTGCGTCCGGGGCCCTCAAAAAACCGAACCCGTCGGGAAGTATCTCAAGGACTCCCGTTCCGTATATGAGCCCGTTTTGCTCTGAATGGGCCTGGAGTAATGAGAAGATGAGATTCTGCCTGGGCATGCCGGAGGCACCCTCGATGCTGAGCCCCTTGGCAAGGGAGTTCAGTTCACTGATTTTCATCTTCTTTAGTTCTTCAAGATTCATACGACTATTCTCCAACTTTTTAATATGGAACTAAAATACAATTTCATTGCGCGCAGGCAGGCCAAAATATTCAGGAGGCACTGCTATGATTTTGCTGACTTATGAGTATTAAACTTTGCGGCTCCTTGGACTGACTTAACAGGCTGCTGAGAGACGGCCATCAGCTATGTTTTGCTCATATATCGTTACTGCGGCGTACTTCTGAGTACGGCTTCCTCAAGTGATTTGTCCCCGTTCACGCTCTGACGCCCCACCCTTCGGTCGGGTCCCCTGTGCGCAGGCCTTGCATCCGGGCATTTTTACTTAAATTTGTGAACAGCGGGTTTTTAAACGCGCTGTTAACTAGTGTCCGTCCGGAAATGGCTATTTTCACCGATTTGGGCGTTGGGCTCCAATTTTAATCCTCGAAATACGTCAATGTATTACTGTGGTTAAAATTATCGCCCGCCTTGCACTCGACGAAACTATCTCATTTCCGGATGGACACTAACTAATCCGGGAGTGTATAGTTCTGATCAGGTCCTTTAGAGGGAAGAATCCATCCATAAAGTGTATAATAGCAATCTTCTCTTTTCAGTCAATTAATTTCACAGTTTTTTTCGGGATATCTCCAGATCCTCGAGTGCAGTCAGAAAGGCCTTCATATCCTCAGGCACCGGGGCCACAAACTCCATGTCCCGCTCTTCCTCCGGGTGCCTTATACAAAGGATATGCGAGTGAAGCATCTGTCTCGAGACCCTTGGAAGGAGCCCTTTTCTCCAGCCGTCAAGAGACGCCTCCTGCGATCGCCTGTAGCCGTAAACAGCATCTCCTACAATAGGATGACCCTGATGGCCAAGATGAACCCTTATCTGGTGAGTCCTTCCTGTCTTGAGCCTGACTGAAAGAAGCGAGAACCCGCACAAGAAATCCCTTACTCGCCTCCAGAGGGTAACGGCATTTCTTCCCCCTTCACCAACTACGGTCATCTCTTTGCGTCTTAAAGGGTTTCTGCCGATAGGCAGGTTTATAGTCCCTGCGTCTGAGGGCATCTTTCCATGTACAACGGCAAGATAGTTCTTCCTGACCTGGCCTGCTTTGAATTGCGCTGACAGGGCAAGATGGGTTTTGTCGTCCTTGGCCATGATCATCACCCCTGAGGTATCCTTATCAAGCCTGTGAACGACTCCCGGGCGCTCCACTCCGCCAATGCCGGAAAGACCCTTGCAATGATCCATAACTCCCTGCACAAGGGTACCCTTCCAGTGCCCCGCCCCTGGATGAACCACAATCCCGGCAGGTTTGTTTATGACAATGAGAAATCCGTCCTCGTAAAGGACTTCAAAAGGAACCGGCTCAGGTTCGATCTTCCATGCTGAACTCGGAGGTATTTCTATGCTTATAATATCTCCCGGCCGCAGTCTGCGACTCGCCTTGACCGCTGCGTCCCCCACCAGAACTTTACCCTCCCTGATGAGGTCCTGTATCCTGGCCCTTGATATCCCTATCGGCTTCGAGGCCAGGAACCGGTCTAGCCTTATTTCGAAATCCTCCGGACCGGCAGTCCAGCAAAAACGGTTCTCCTTCGGTGACACTTCGTTCAGGCGGCCTTGCCGTTATCTAGGATGACATCAAGATCCCTTGCTACTTCCTCCTGCTGACAATTCCTGGCAAGAGAAAGCTCCCTCAGGAGAAGGCTGCGGGCAGTATCCAGCATCTTTCTTTCGCCGAATGACAGCTCTTTTTCACTCTTGAGCATCCATAGATCACGATAGACCTCCGCCACTTCATAAGGCGAGCCGGTCTTTATCTTGTCCATATACTCTCTGTATCGCCGGTTCCATGTCTGATTGTCTGAAGGTATATCCCTTTTCCTTAGAATGGAATATACCTTGTTAACCTCGCCTTGGTCTATTATGTCCCTTAATCCCACATGATCCGCGTTGCCTGTGGGAATCATTATGATCATTCCGTTATCGAGGATTCTCATGATATAGAAATCCTGCTTGCAGCCCGAGATTTCCTGTCTTTCTATTCTCTCTATAACACCAACACCGTGGGCCGGATATACAGCCAAATCACCTATATTAAACATCCAACCTCCCATCTCTATCCATGCCAATGCAGTAACGTGAAAAGCAATGTGTCATACACTATGCCTCCCATGACATGCCTGCACTCGTCAATGGCCAGCGTAGCGGATCCGGGGGCAAACAACTTACCCCCGGACCATCCGCATAGGGAAGCCCTTTTCCCCCCTTATCTGAGGAACAGCCCGATAGCAGGCAGAATCGGAGCTATAACCAGAGAGACAATGGACATCAACTTTATAAGGATGTTCATGGCAGGTCCGGATGTATCCTTGAAAGGATCGCCGACCGTATCGCCGACAACTGCGGCCTTATGGTTCGGGGAGCCCTTGCCTCCAAGGTTCCCGGCCTCAATATACTTTTTGGCGTTGTCCCATGCTCCACCCGCGTTGGCCATAAAGAGAGCAAGAAAGGCGCCCATCGTGGTTGCCCCAAGGAGCATCCCGCCGAGAGCCTCTTTCCCCAATAAAAATCCTACTGCCACCGGGGCCAGCACCGTAACTACGCCCGGAGCCACCATTTCCCTGAGGGCCGCGCCTGTAGCGATGGTAACGCACTTTTCCGGATCAGGTTTAGCACCCGGTTTACCCTCAAGAAGACCTGGGATATCCCTGAACTGACGCCGGATCTCCTCTACTATGCTGAAGGCGGCCTTACCCACGCTGGTCATGGTAAAAGCTGCGGCCAGCATAGGAACTATACCGCCCAGAAAGACCCCTATGATGACCATGGGATTTGTCATGTCAATGCCGATTAGCCCCGCCGCCTGAGTATAAGCCACAAAGAGCGCCAGAGCCGTAAGGGCTGCAGAGCCGATGGCAAATCCCTTTCCGATTGCGGCTGTGGTGTTTCCAAGTGCATCAAGGCTGTCCGTAATCTTCCTGGTCTCAGGTCCGAGACCTGACATCTCCGAGATACCGCCGGCGTTATCGGCAATTGGACCGTATGCATCCACCGTCATGGTGGCTCCGACGGTCGCGAGCATGCCTACTGCCGAAAGGCCTATACCGTAAATACCGCATGTCTGATATCCCACATAGATAGCAACGCAGATACCCAGCATGGGGAGATAGGTGGACTGCATGCCGGTGGCAAGTCCCTGGATAAGGACTGTTGCGGCACCTGTCTTGGACTGCTCGGCTATTCGTCTGACCGGAGCACCGGAAGTATAATATTCCGCAAGAAGCCCTATCGCGATGCCGCAGAGGAGACCTGACAAGATGGCCCAGAAGGCGCCCATCGGCATGCCAAGAGCCTTTGTAACAATAGCGGTAAGTATAACAAATATGATGGCAGCCACAAATGTGGTGTACCTGAGGGCCCCAGCCGGATTTCCTGACTGGAAAATCTTTATGGAAAATATACCTATTATGGAGCTTACCATGCCTGACATAACAATAAGCAAAGGCATTGCCATAAATTTAAGTTTTATCATAGTGGCATCAAGTCCCTGAAGCACAGGGAACTGCTTTACAAAGCCCGCCAGCAGGTCGGGGGTATTGATGCTCAGGGTCGCCGCAATCGCTATGGTAGCGATAACGGATCCGACGTATGACTCAAATATGTCTGCGCCCATGCCCGCGATATCGCCGACGTTGTCGCCTACGTTGTCGGCTATGACGCCGGGGTTACGCGGATCATCCTCCGGGATGCCCGCCTCAACCTTTCCAACCAGGTCGGCTCCGACGTCCGCGGCCTTTGTATAGATTCCGCCTCCAACACGGGCAAAAAGGGCTATCGAGCTTGCGCCCATGGCAAATCCATTTATGTACTTGGCCGTCTCAGGGCTTCCCCCGAAGATCCAAAACCAGAAACCCAAACCCACAAGTCCAAGCCCGGCCACTGCAAGTCCCATTACAGCGCCTGAAAAATAGGAAACGTTCAAGGCCTTGGCCTGCCCATGCTTATTGGCGGCCTCCGCGGTTCGAGAATTTCCGCGAGTTGCGGCGGTCATTCCGGAATAGCCTGCCGTAATACTCAAAAAGGCACCGGTAACGAAAGCTATTGCGGTGTACCAGTCAATACCCCATCCAAGAAGTATAAAAACTATCACAATAAATATGAAAAGAACTGAATACTCCTTTTTCAAAAATGCCATGGCACCCTTGTGAATCATGCTTTCCAGTTCCTGCATGAGAGGATTGCCGTTTGGCTGCTTCTTGACATAGCCGTAGATAAGAAACGCAATGATTAAACCAAAAAGTCCCAAAAAGGGAGCAACGTAGGCTAATCCCTGCATCAGTCAGATACCTCCTCCTTTGATAAGTTATGGCGATTAACTTTATTCATCGCCTGTTCTATCCCCTCTTCTATAATCAGTTCACAAGCCTTCACAGCCGCTGAAACCGCCCCCGAGATGTTCTCTCGTTCATCCTCGTAACATGCGGCAAGCACGTAATTCTCAATTGCCTCCCCATAACGGGGCCGTCCGATCCCCACCCTGATCCTCGGGAATTCTGAAGAGCCCGCGTGGCTTATAATGGAAAGTATTCCCTTGTGCCCTGCCGCTCCCCCTCCCCGCGAAATCTTAACCCTGCCGGGTGGTATGTCGAGATCATCGTGAATCACCAGGATATCAGCAATCCTGATCCGGTAGTAGTCAGCGGCCGCCCTGACCGCCATGCCGCTATTGTTCATGAAGGTCAAGGGCCAGAGTAAGACCAGGTCAGTACCTCCCCAGGTCGTCCTCGCAAACCTTGATTGAAAACCCTGCCGGGCGTGTGAAACGCCTCTATCCCGGCTGAATGCATCCAGCACCATAAATCCTATATTATGTCTGGAATTCTTGTAAGACGCACCGGGATTCCCAAGTCCAGCAACCAAGTACAAGCTCTAATACCTCGTCTTCACCCCCTTTCAAGAAAAGATCAAGACTGCTCCTCTTTGACTTCACCAGCTTCGGCGGCCTCTGCCTCCTCACCCTCGGCGGCCTTTACAGGCTCAGCCATGTGAGGCGCCGCAACGACCGCAACCGTAATATCTCCCTCCTCCAAGGCGGTTATACCTTCCGGAAGGACAATATCTCTTATATGTAACGATTGGCCGAGATCCAGTCCGGAGACATCGAGTTCAATGGAGCTTACCGCTTTATCGGGCAGACATGAGACAACGATCTCCCTCTTGACATGCTCAAGCACCCCTCCGCTCTTTGCCCCGACAGGGGTATTTACGAGTCGCACGGAGATTTCGATTTCTATCTCCTCATCTAAAGATATCTCATAGAAATCCGCGTGAACGATGGAATCCTTGATGTGATCCATCTGAAGTTCCTTAAGCATAGCGGGATGAACCCCTTCCTCCCCTGCTGCACTCAGATTCAGATCAACCAGAATCTGATCCGATCCTCCCTGGCTAAGGAGCTTTTCAAGCTGTTTTGCTTCTATCGCCAGCATAAGCGGGTTTCTTTTGGGGCCATAGAGAATGGCGGGAACGCGTCCCTGAGCCCTAAGCCTGCGTGCCGGCCCCTTTCCTGTTAAGTCTCTTACCTGGGTATCTAATAACGGCCTAGCCAAATTGCACCTCCGAGATAATAAAATTTTTCACAAGCTCAAATAATAAGAAAGCCCACCCCTGGCGGGAAAGCTTCCTAGACAAACAGAGTGCTCACCGACTGAGAATGGTAGCTTCTCTTGATAGTTTCACCCAAAAGCTCTGCCACTGAGAGCACATTAATCTTGGTGCACATCTTAGCCTTTTCGCCCAGCGGAATTGTATTTGTTACCACAAGGGTTTCTATGGGCGATTTCTCGATCCGTTCAACTGCCGGTCCCGAGAGCACCGGATGAGTGCAGCAGGCGTGTATGCCCAAGGCACCTCTTTTCTTTAAGGCGGCTGCTGCCTGGGTCAGGGTGCCGGCTGTATCAACCATGTCATCCAGTATCACCGCCGTCCTTCCATTTACGTCCCCTATTATATTCATCGCCTCAGCCTCGCTGGGGGCCTCCCTGCGCTTATCAATGATGGCAAGCGTTGCATCCAGCCTTTTGGCAAAGGCCCTTGCCCTCTCAACCCCACCCGCGTCAGGGGCGACCATGACCAGATTGTCTTTGAAGTTGGTGTGGATGTATTTGAGGATGACGGGGGCCGCAAAGATATTGTCCACCGGGATGTTGAAGTATCCCTGTATCTGACCTGCGTGGAGATCCATTGCCACAACCCTGTGGGCGCCGGCAATCGTGATTAGATCGGCAACAAGCTTTGCGCTTATAGGAACCCTGGGCTTGACCTTTCTGTCCTGTCTTCCGTAGCCGTAATAAGGTATTACCGCAGTAATCCTCCTGGCCGAAGCCCTTTTCATTGCGTCAATTATTATGAGAAGTTCCATCAGGTGGTCGTTTACAGGAGGACAGGTTGATTGGACGATAAACACATCCCTCCCCCTTACGTTTTCTCCTATCTCCACCTGCGTTTCACCATCCGAGAAACGCTTGCTGAAAATAGTGCCGGGATTGATCCCCATATATCGGCACACCTCCCCGGTCAGTTCCGGGCTTGATGAGCCTCCGAAAAGCATAAGTTCAGGTTCATGATTCATCATTAACACCGATTTTCAATTGGCTGGGGTGGGAGGATTCGAACCTCCGAATGCGGGCTCCAAAGGCCCGTGTCTTACCGCTTGACGACACCCCATCGAGGCCCGCCCGGCCTTTCATATACCAAGAGCCTCCGAAACTACAAAGACCTCTCCAGACAACATGGGCATAAGGCCGGCTTTTGCCTCCCGCGCCTTTGTCTCTGTCTTAAATATACCATATACGCTGGGACCACTGCCTGACATCAGGGCGCCTTCCGCGCCGGCATCACACAAGAGTTCCTTGATGCGGATAATGACAGGAAAGCGTGCAGCGGTGACGGCCTCAAGGTCATTGGTTAAGAAACCTGCCACCTCAAATGGAGTCATTTTGAATTGAGCCATATTAGCGGCTAACTTGTCGCTTGTCAAGCTGATTTTAAGATTAGAATATACCCAGGCGGTTGAAACCTCGACAGGAGGAGTTACTATCACGTACCACATATCCGGCCAGTCTTCCAAAGGTTCCAGCACCTCGCCTATGCCCCGCGCAATGCATGGCCCTTGCCGGAGAAAAAACGGGACATCAGCTCCAAGACCCAGGGCGGCTTTATGCAGGGCCACCTGATCAAGCGGATTCTCGAAGATTCTATTCAAGGCGGAAAGAGTTGCCGCAGCGTCGCTGCTCCCACCTCCGAGCCCGGCGGCTACAGGTATCTTCTTTTCAAGCCTGATTTTAACGCCTCCTTTGATGCCGGATCGCTCAAAGAAGGCGTGAGCCGCCCTGCAGACAAGGTTTTCCTCTCCGCAAGGAACAGGGTTCCCGGAGCACTCCAGGTTTACTCCCCCTCCGCAACTCCAAAACTCAAGCCTGTCATAAAGGGACACCGGGACCATGACGGTTACCAGTTCGTGGTATCCATCCGGTCTTACCCCTGTAACCTTTAACCCCGCGTTGATCTTGGCCGGGGCTGAGACGCAAAAACCCGGAAACCCTCCAGCGCAAACCATAGCGGATTGCATATCGGGATTCCTCTGCTCGCTCATAGGAGAGGGTCCGACAGCACCATCGGATTCGGTCACTTTGTGATTTTGACGTAGCGCAGCCGCAGCTCCGTCAGAATGCTGTCAAGGAGTTTCTCCTCATCCTTTGTAAGGTTCCCCTTTGTCTTTTCCCAGAGCATCCCAAGGGTATCTATCGAATGCTTTGCCAGGGGAAGATCCTTATTTCTCGCTCCTGTCTGCGGATCGGCTATTTCGCCCATATGAAACAGCGCTGCTGAACTGAGGCTGAAAATGAAGGTGCTGAAATTCACCTCAGGCAGCGGAGGTCTTTTCGTGCGATTGTCTTCTTCCCTCTCCGGGGTCTTCTTCTCAGCCTTTTCCTCTTCCGTCTTCTTACTGCCCTTTTCGTCAAAAGCCCTTCTGTCCTTTATTACAAAACCCTTTTCCTCTTCAGACATATCAACTCTCCTAAAGTTCAATCATTTTAACGGACTTAACCTGTGAAAGCCCGGTAAGTTCATCCACGGCCTCGGCAGATGCCTTCAGCCCGGTCGTAAGCAAGATTATGTTTTTGCCGCCATCGGTCTGCTGCCCGACCTGCATACGATTTATGTTGACTCCGTGTCTTCCGAGCGCCGTCCCCATAAGGCCTATGACACCGGGCTTATCCTCGCTCTCGATGAGGAGAAGGTGCCCCTCGGGCACGGCCTCAAGATAGAAATCGTTTATCCGGATGATCCTCGGCATACGCGCCCCGAAAATGGTTCCGGAGACCAGGTTTTCTCCTTCAAGGCTCTTTACGGAAACGCTTGCCAGACTTGAAAAATCATCGCATGTTTTGGTCCGGGACTCCGTTAACTGTATTCCACGGTCGTGAGCAAGGATCGGGGCGTTGACGAAATTGACATGGTCTCCGACGATAGGCGTAAGCAGTCCCTTCAGTACCGCGGTTGTAAGCGGGGAAGTATCATGTTCCGTAATGGCCCCCGAAAACTTCACGCTGATCTCAAGTATCGCCCCCTCCGCAAGTTGCGCATGGAGCAGCCCGACCCTCTCCATAAGAATCACGTAGGGCCCCAGGACGTCCATCAATTCCGAGCTGATAGAAGGAACATTTACCGCGTTCTTTACGGTTCCGTGGAGGAGATAGGCCGTCATCTGCTTGGCCAGATCCCTTGCAGCGGCCTCTTCAGCCTCCCTGGTGGATGCGCTCAGGTGGGGAGTGCAGATGAAGTTGGGTAACTTCATGAGACGGTGTTCGCCGGGGGGCTCCCTTGTAAAGACGTCAAGCGCCGCCCCGCCGAGACGTCCGCTTTCGAGGGCGTAGAACAGGTCTTCCTCATTTACGATCCCTGCGTGCGCGCAGTTTACAAGGATCGCGCCTTTCTTCATCCTGGCAATCGTGCCCTTGTTGAAAAGATTGACCGCCCGGTCCGTCTTCGGGGTATGAACGCTTATGTAATCAGATCTTGCAAGCAGATCCTCAAAAGAGACCGGCTCAAGATCAAGCCTTTCTATTACATCCGGTTTGATATATGGATCATATGCAATTACCTTCATCCGCAGGCCCTTTGCCCTGTCCGCCGTAATACGACCAACGTGGCCGGCTCCCACAAGGCCAAGCACCTTGTTGAATACCTCCTGACCTGCAAATCTTTCCTGTTCCCATCTTCCCTCTCTGAGCGATTGGTTGGCCTGGGCAATGTTTCTTGAAAGGGCCAGGATCAGGGCTATGGCGTGTTCAGCAATCGCAACCGTACGGCCGTCAGGAGTATTCATGACAACGATTCCCCGCCTGCTTGCCGCCTTGATATCCACATTTTCAAGCCCGGCGCCGGCCCGGCCTATCACCTTGAGCCTGGATGCGGATTCAATGATACGCTCAGTTATCCGTGTTGCTCCGCCTATCGCAACTCCATCATAACCACTTATAATACCGGCAAGTTCCTCGTGGGTAAGCCCTGTGCTGACATCCACCCCGAGGTCTGGTGTTTCCTCAAAGATCTTGATACCGGCCTCGGCAAGCCTTTCGCACACAAGGACCTTCATGACTTCTCCTCAAAAGTATCCAATCATTCACTGCGATTTTTCAAGATACCGAGTGATTCTAGCATTTGGCTGCTGTTTGTCAAGAAGGGCAGTGACCGTTTGGCTTTGCGCAGATCAGGGCAGGCAGAAAAGAAAGCCGCTCCTACCCCTGATTCTTGAGATCATACGTCTATCCGGCTAAATTTCCCGCAAAGCCTTCAAGAAAGAAGAAGTCTCCTCAGGAGGTCTTTTGCGGCAGCATTGTTTTCAAAGGAAAGGCCTTTTCTGAGGTGTGATATGGCCTCCCCCTTTTCCCCCCGCCTCAGAGAGACCTGCGCCAGATTAAAAAAGGCCGTCGCGTATCCCGGATGTATCTTCAATGCCTCGCGAAAAAGCCCCTCGGCTTTTGCGAGGTCCCCTGATATGAGGTACTCGACCCCCAGGCTGTTTCTCACCCTCAGATGCTCTGAATCAAGAGAGGCGGCTTTTTCGAATGCCTCCACTGCCTTTTCCCTCTCGCCTGCCTCCCTCAAGGCTATCCCCAGGCTGAAGAAAAGGTCCGGTTCATCCGGTCTGGAAACTGCCTGGGCTTTCATTAACTCAGCCTGCGTTTCCGCGCACCTTCGCCGCGACCCGGCTTCAGGAAATACGGAATAGTCGCCTACAAGGTTCGCCCCGCAGAACCCGTCAACAAGGGCCAGGAATCTTGCCCTTTCCTGAGGAAGGGCCTTCTCCGGGTCAAAAAGCATGAAAAGAGGCGAAAGAACCGATGATGAAAACTCAACCATGTCGAGGAGCAATTCACTTTTACTCCCGGCTTCAAGGACATCCCTTGTCGCCTTGGAAACGGTTCTTCTCTCCCTTATCTTTTGATCAACCTCGTCTCCGCTCTTATATAGCGCCCTGGGGGCGGCGAACTCAAGCCTCGGCCTGTTGTCGGTATGGAGCGGCCCATCTCCGAAGACATGCTTCAGGTCTTCGCTCACAATAAGATTGAACAATAGGAGGGCATCGGGAAGCGACATATTGGCCGACCCTTGGGCGTATTTAACACGCCCGGAAGCCGTTTCCAGGTCTAAATCCAGCCTTTCCCTGAACCCCACAAGAAGATAGTCCCCCACTCCGGTCAAGGTCGCGAACATGGCCGATTCTGGAAAGACGGAGGCAAAGGTTCTTCCGACCATTGAAAAAACGCGCCAGTCCATCTCATAGGAGTGTATCCACTGGACAAAGATGCCGTTACCCCTCAGCCTCGTTTTTACCGTCTCAAAGAACTCTTTCGAATAGAGATTCGCAAGCCCGGCCATCCAGGGATTTGAAGGCTCCGAGACTATGACGTCATACACCGCGTTAGTCAGGGCGAGGTGGTTTCTGCCGTCCTGAAGGATGACCTTTGATACGGGGTTTTCAAGTACCTTGTTGTTCCACTTGGGAAAAAAGCGGCAGGCCTTCACCACCTCATCGCTTATCTCTACCACGTCAAGACCCTCTATCGGATATACCAGGGCCTCCCCGGCCGTCATGCCGCTTGCAAGACCAAGCACCATAACTTTCTTGGGATCGGGGTGAAAAAGGAGAGGAAGATGTGCCAGGAGGGTCTGGGTGGATCTATCCCCGTGAGAAGAGGCATCAGGCTTCCCGCTGTTAAGAAGGCTGTAGCGCACTGTTCCCAGGCTGTCCGTAAGGGTCTCAACGGTGGTGAATCCGCCGATCCCGTCTCCATAAAATACAAGGCTCCGGCCCCTTTCCTGTCTTGCAAGTATATCGTTTCCCTTGAAAAGCGCCTCAGTCCAGGAGGTCCTCAGCAGGTCTCCTTCAATGGAGCGGAAATCCCTGTAGCGTCCGTAGGAAAGGAGCATCCGGTTCCATGAGGGGAAACTCGTAAAAAAAACTATCCCGAGGCCTATACATCCCGCAGATATCAGCGCCCTCCGGATGCCTGCTTTCCCGGCATTGTAAAAGACGTAAAATCCCCCGCCGATGGCCGTGAAAAATTGAAGGCCCCCCGCGATCCTGAGAGCATTTTCCTTCCCCATAAAAGGAATCATGACAAACCCGGCGGCAAATGAGCCTAAAATCGCGCCAACGGTATTTACCGCATAGGCAGTGCCCACAGATCTTCCGATACCATCAAATGACCGGGTGTAGAGCTTGTTTACGATGGGGAAGGCGGCCCCGAGGAAGAAGGTCGGGATCACAAGGATCCCAAAGAGGATTAAAGATTGCGCAGTCATCAGGAGAGGGAAGTTCTCCCTGAAGGAATAGATGAGTTTGGCGAAGAAAAACTGTCCTCCCCCCAGGAATTGACTCAGGAGCACCGATAGTATGGCCGCCGTCATCTGCGTAATCACTAGGAGCTTGAAAGGATCCCTGCTCCTGTCCGATATCCACCCGAATACGATGCTTCCCGCGGCAAGCCCCAGTATGAAGGTGGATACGACGATGGTGAACGAATAGGTTGTAGGGCCTATCAGGAGTCCGAGAAGCCTCGTCCAGATAACCTCGTAGGACATGGCGCAGAATCCTGAGACGGCAAATATGATTAGCGCCCACGACCGTATTGGCCCGCTCGCAGGATCGGCCGCCGCAAGCGGGTCGGTTGAAGCTCCAACCTGAGCTGCGAAGTTGCCGTCGGCCCAGGCTTCGCGCGTGCCTTCCTTGCGGCTTTCCGGACTCGCCATACCGGGAAAGATAAATATAGCTAAAGCCGCTACTATGAAATTGAATGCAGCCGCAACCAAAAGGCTGCCCCAAATACCCATTTCCGGTATAAGGTAAAATCCAGCCAGTAAAGCCCCCGCGGCCGCGCCCAAGGTATTTATGCCGTATAGCCTTCCTGTCCTTTCTCCAAGGTGTGAAAGGTTTAACACATGAAACCGGCATAGAATTGGCAACGTGGCTCCCATGAGGGCGACCGGCAGTAACAGGATCAAACCGCAGCCCAGAAGTCCCAGGACTTGGTATAGCCAAAATATGTCAAATATATGATTGTAGGCCGCCCGGTAAACAGGGGTAAGCAAGGCGATCAAAAGAGGGCTTGAGATGCCGTAGATGCCTATTGCAGCCTCCATCCAGCCATACGCGGACAGCAGGCTTTTTCTTTGTTTGATCCTCTCTCCGTATCTCCCGGCCAAATAGCTGCCGGCGCCCAGACCTGCCATAAACACGGTGAGCACAGCGGCGACCGAATATGGAGCGCTTCCCAATACCTTGTCAACAAGCCTTATCCAGATGACCTGATATATAAGGCCCGCCATGCCCGACAGGAAAAAACAGGCAGTGATCATGCCATGAAGACGCTTTTCTTTTGGGGAGCCCGTCACATCAAATACCATGAGCCAAAAAAAATCCCGGAGGGAGACCCTCCGGGATTCCTATAACTTACTCTACATTATAGCTGAATTACCACTTGATTTCCAGCATGTGCCGCATACCGAAGACGTCGTTGCTCAGATCAGCGTCGCCAACGGGATCATCAAAATAGTTGCCGGCTATCAGGTAACCGCCTTCAATCACATAGGTCAGGTTGTCCATGAGCTTCCATTCGAACTTGACGTCAAACTCAATTCCGATGTCGTCATCGGCGTTTTCAATCTCCATCTTGTCGGCAAGCAGATATCCAGCAAGGCCGCTAAGCTTCATGGTGTCGGAGAGCTTGTAAGCACCGCGCAGATAGATGGCCTGATAACCGCTCGATCCTATTGTTCCGTTGGGAACGCCTGAGGTGTTCCAGAGAAGACCCATGTCTTCGCTAAAGAGCAGGAGCATGGGCTGAAATTCTTCGCCGGTGCCTGTAAGGCTCTGGCGTTTTGGATTTTCAGCAGAACTCTTGTCGGACTCACCCTGTAGATAAAAGCCTCCCAATGCGACCTGTGCGGGGCCAAAATTCATACCTGTATCCAACCATCCTGTCCACTGATCACCCTTGAGATCGCCGGGATTAAAGAAGTTTTCGAACTTCCTGTTCCAGTAGTTGACTTCGCCGTCCAGGAAGAAGGGCCCCATCTTCAGGGTCAGGGCATTTGATATGTAAAGGGTGTAGCCGGATGAAACGGCGTTGGCCTGCTGATGCTCGATGTAATAAACAAGAGGACGCCACAGGATTTCTTTGCTGAAGGGAACAACCGCCGCCACCGCGTAAGCATCGGTGTCGCTATAGGAATTAGTGAAATTGTCAAGGGGGGACGGGTTGAGGGTAAGAACCTGTTTTCCGCCATCACCTTCGCCCAGTTTCTCGATGAGTCCCACAAGGGTTATATGCCCAAACTTCCTTGCATATTTGACCCTGTCACGGTTGGAATCGCTGTCCTGCCAGGGATAAGCCCAACCGCCACCTGACATACGGCCAACCGACAGTGTGCCGCCGAAGAGCGGGAAGGACATATAGAGTCTTTCCCACCAGAAATTATGCTCTGTGCGGTAGTTGCCGCCCCTGTTTGCAGTGATTCCGAAACTGTTGGTGTCAGACTCTGCTCCATGACCGCCGTTCCAGACCCTTTCCATAACGGTCACGCGGCCGTGGATCCTGACCTTGTCATTAATATGAAGGGTAGGATCAATGACCATTTCCATGAGGTACCAGGCATTGCTGGACTTGTTCTCGACTGTCGCCGAGTCGTTCATAATGTTTCCATCCAGATAAAGACCCCTTACATTCATATAACCGGTAGTGGTCATCTTGATGTCTGCCATGGCCGGAACAGCCAGGCTCAGTGCAATAGCCGCCACCGCCAATACCACAAAAAATTTCTTCATTACTCTTTCCTCCTAAAATAATGAATTTCTAAACACTTCCCTCATTACGCATGAATCCTGATATTAACTCAGATCGCTCCCGTTAATCACCTCCCTTCCCTTTAGATCTCCGTAAGCTTATAAAACACTGAAATGACATATAAAATAAAACATACCTCTATCCTGTATGTGCTTTTAACAAATCCCTCAAGAGATGTCAACATTTATTTAACATTTTCCTTTTTCTGCTCAAGCTTATAGCTTACAACCGCGCTTCTGGCCTTTCCCATAAAGGAGGCGCCCCTTTCCTGGATAAGAGATACCACGAGGTCATCGTTTCCGTCGTTATCAAGGTCCATTACCTGCAGGGAGGAGAGACATCCCTGAAGTTTCCTGGACTCCCAGATGGGATTAAATGAAATGCCGTCCCAGCTTAGAGCTGCCACCTTCCCGTCACTGAAGGCCCTGAAGCGCTCGGCTATCCCTAAGGTGGTGGATCTGTTCTGGTTCACTATGAGTTCGTTGCTTCCGTCCTTGTCAACATCCATGATGAGCATCCGGGAGGGAACAAAAAAGCTGTCCCGCCTCAAAGTCTCGGTCTTTATGTTTTCCGCCGTTTTTATGAGATTGAGGGTACCTCCGTAAACATCGCTTGACCTGTGCACCTGCTGACCGTCCATGGTGAGGAGTTTGAGCTTCTCATACCAGTCAACGGTAACTATGTAAGGAGTCAGGTCCTTTCCAAGTGTTCCGGCAACGAAGTTGAAGACATACACGCCCTTAATATCAAACAGGGGAGCTTGTCCCTGTTCCCTGTAATCCTTTCCGTTCCATGCAAGCCTGAAGACCCCCCGGACAAAAAAATTATCCGCCAGATTTACCTCGCCTGTGTGGTTACCGACCATCCTCTGCTGGCCTACGAGTATCCGCCCCTGCCCCGGCCAGTTTATTACCCTGTAAAACCAGCTCGAATCCTTAACTATCGCCTTGAGCTTGCCTCCCTCCATCTCGAGCACAACAGAGGAGATATCCGATCCGCTAGCCTTTGAGGCAAATATCTCAGCCCTTCCATTTCCGTTTATATCATAGGCATCCAACCAGACAAATCGGTTTCCGTCGCCGGCATCGTATGTCGCAAGCCTTGCAATGGTCCCCTCGCGGAAGGCATAGACTGAGACAGAGGTCTCTTCAAGAAGGATGAGTTCGTTTAATTTGTCTCCGTTTACATCCGCTATGTCAATGCCCATGACCTCCTTATTGATGGCCCTGCTCTTCCAGAAAGAGGTCCTTTCGGGATCAGAGTCATAGACTGTGAAGTTCGGATTTATTCCGCCTCCCCTGTCCTGGCCTGACCTTGCCTGTACCACGCGTCCGGAGGGCTCAGGCTCAACCACGGAGCGGCCGAAGATGGTGCTGTTTACCTTCTGTGCGAATGTATTTATCTCGGGGATAACGCTTTCCATTCCCTTGGTCTGGACGAAAACCGTAACAGGCTCATCCGACTTGGTTATGGGCGCCATGGTAGCGTCAACGCTCAAACTTTCCCCGAAGATGGTAAGGCTTCCGAATAGCACGTAATCCGCGCCCAGGCGCCTTCCGATATCGCCCGCCTTTGCAAGGTCAAAAGGGCCGGAGATGTCTTTGACCGCATCCTTGACCCTCTGCTTTTCAACGACGCTTACCCTATCCTTCCAATAGAGGCGGGTCATGAGCATGTCCATGATCCCCTCTCTCAAAAACCCAAGGTCCTTGTCGGCATTTATACTGAATGGAAGAACCGCAATTAAGGATTTACCCTTTTCTCCTTCAGCCGCGGCCCGGGACCCCGGCAAAGCCGTGATCAATAAAAGGAAGGCACATAGTGATGTAATGAAAATTCCGATAGAAATTCGTAAGGAACCACAACGAACGTTATGCACTTACTACCCCCTCGTTATCGAGAAGACCTCATGCCTGGAATCGGCCTGCCCTCTCGGTCTTATCTCCCACGATAGCGCCGCAGGAGCCGCATCTGTACTCATATTTGTCCCCTTCGGGCAGGACCAGCAGGAGAAACTTTCTTACCGGCACGGGCCTTCGACAATTAGGGCAATAAAGCTCCGTTGCCTCAAGGTCCTGAAAGCTTTCCACCTCGCGGCGATCTCTTTGAGCCGTCCTGAACATTGCATCCTTCATAGACAAAACCTTTGGCTTTTCAAACCCTTTGTGTTATGATTTCAGCCTTCTCAAACAGGCTGGAGCAGGATAATACTAGCAATGGCTCTGAATGGCAATTTCTTTTTGGCCCCGGGGAGTCATGAAATGCAATAGGGCGCAGAAACGGGGGATTCTTCATGAAGGTAAAACACATTGATCACATAGGGATAGCGGTTAAGAGCCTTGATAAGGCAGGAAAGTTTTATACAGAGGCACTGGGCCTTAAGGTCCATGACGTGGAAACCGTCACGGAGCAAAAGGTGAGGGTCGCATTTATTCCCATAACCGACAGCGAGGTGGAGCTTCTTGAATCAACCCAGGAGGACGGGCCGGTAGCAAAGTTCATAGCCGCCAAAGGTGAAGGCATTCAGCACCTTGCCTTCAGGGTGGAAAATATAGAGGAAGCCCTGGCTGAGCTGAAGGCAAAGGGCGTTCGTCTCATAGACGAAAAACCCAGGATGGGAGCGGGCGGGGCAAGGATTGCCTTCATACATCCCAAGGAGACAAACGGTGTCCTGGTGGAGATATGCCAGAGGGATTGAACGCGGCTCAAGCAATTTATGAAGGATGAGATCAGGCCCCCGGATGTTACCGGGATAATTCTCGCAGGAGGCAGAAGCAGCCGTTTCGGAAGCAACAAGGCCCTGGCGGATTTTGGCGGAGTGACTCTGATCGAGCGCGTGCTTGAGACCCTCCGGATTCTATTTGAGAAAAACATTATCATAACCAACAGCCCGGATGAATATCGCTTTCTTGGCCTTCCGCTGCACGAAGACATCATAAAGGGGCTTGGCCCGCTGGGAGGAATCTACTCAGCCCTATCGGCCATGACCACTCCCTGGGGATTTGTGACGGCCTGCGACATGCCCTTTCTCAAGCCTGATCTGATACTCCGGATGGTCTCCCTCCGTCCCGACTTCGACGCGGTTGTTCCAAGGAGGGACTGGAAGATAGAGCCCCTTCACTCCCTTTACAGCTCAGTTTGTCTGGAACCCGTAAAAAAAATGATCTTCTCCGGTTCATATCAGATAATAAAGTTGTTCGAATCCGTGAAAGTGAGGTTTATGGAGGCAGGGGAGATAGAACCATTTGATCCTGATTTCAGATCTTTCATCAATATAAATAGGTCTATGGAAATGCCGTCTTTTTCCGAACAAGTAGAGCACACTCGTAAAAAGTCGCCAGGCGCACTTACTCCGGCGAAAGCCGGGGTCCAGACCTAGCTGATACTCCTGGATTCCGGCTCCCGGATCAAGGTCCGGCACAGGCTTCGCCGGGATGAGGAAAATAGGCATTTTTGGACTTTTTAAGAGACCATCAAATAGAGAGGTAGCCCAAGTCATGGTTGAACTTGTCGTCACAGTTGTCTTAGCGATCCTTATCTCCGCATGCTGTTCTCTTTTCGAGGCGGTCCTTTATGCCGTCCCATCGAGGCACATAGAGACACTCATCCAGTCAGGCAAGGCAAGCGGAAGGATTTTCAAGGAGCTTCGTTCCAATGTGGACAGGCCTATAGCAGCCATCCTCTCCCTCAATACCGTTGCCAACACCGCGGGAGCTGCCATAGCCGGGTCTGCGGCCGGCCTTCTCTTCGGCCACAGGGGCCTCGTCTTTTTCTCCGTCCTATTTACCATTTGCATTCTAATCTTCTCGGAGATCCTGCCTAAGACGGCAGGCGTTGTCTATTCGAGGAAGCTGGTCCCTCTGATAGCTCAACCCCTTAGGGCCCTGACGTGGATTATGACGCCATTTGCGTGGACAATAGGAATAGTTACGGGGATGGTTGCGGGAGGAAGGAGGGAGGAGATCGTTACAAGCCAGGAGATCAGACTTATGGCGAGAGTCGGTCTCAGGACCGGGGGTATAAGTTCATACCAGGAGCGGGCCATAGAAAACATCCTCTCTCTTGACTTGAAGAGCGCAAAAGACGTTCTGACCCCACGAACTGTAGTCTTTTCCCTTGATGCAGGACTTTCTCTTGAAAAGGCATCCAAGACGCCCCTCAGGTGGGAACACAGCCGCTTTCCGGTCTATGGGGAAGATCCGGAAGACATCGTGGGAATCGTGCGCACATCCGAGCTTTTCATGTCCCTTGCCGATGGAAAGGAAGACTCAACCCTTGCCGATATCATGAAACCGGTCCACTTTGTCACGGAGAACTCCAGGCTCAACCGCGTGCTGAGGGAGTTTCTGGAACTCAGGCAGCATCTCTTTGTGGTGCTGGATGAGTATGGAGGCTTTGCGGGTATAATCACACTCGAAGACATCCTGGAGGAGATACTCGGTCAGGAGATTCTGGATGAATCAGATCAGGTGGCGGATAAAAGGGCCCTTGCCAGAGAAAAAAGAAGAAGGTCAATAAAGGAGGAAGCGCCGATTGACCAAAGCTAAGACTACCCTGTGTTTTCCTGATGGAGAAAAGAGCTGTTTCGGATGCTGCCCGCCCATAAGGCCGGCAGGCTATGACCATCTTGATTACAGAGGCATGATCTCCAGGATGCTTCTTGAAAATACAAAGGCATTCAACCCTGCGCGGCAGGACATAAGACCCATCACAGGATTCAGTTGCTGGGCCATCGGGTATTTGGACGAAAGTTACAGTACCGTTGGCTGCCTTCTCCACCCTTATCGGTATGGAGGGGTTGACATGAGGTACAGGGTTTCATTCGAGGACAAGTGCAGAAGGGAGACATGCGAGGAGGCAAAGATATTTCAAGCCCTTTCATGCCGGGCGCAAACTGCCCTGCTACGGCCGGTAAAGGGCATGGACAGCTTTACCTATTCATCCGGAAAGGCCAACCCGCTCTTCAGAATGCTGATGTGGGGCTCGCCCCTTTTGGAGTCAGTAGCAAATGAAACGGACGAGGCTGAAGGCCATCTTCCCCGCCATAATGAGGCCCCATTTAAGAGCTGGAACAACTTCATTCGGAGATATCCGTTTTTCGCATCCTCACTTAACCCGAAGGCGCATTCCTATATAGTGACATCAATAGTCCAGAGGCTGGGGACAATATTTCTCAGAAAAGACGAATCCAGGGACGAGTTAGAGCTATTCTCCGCCGCGGCCCTTGCCAGGATCAGGAAACTGGGGCACGTCGAGAGCGGCCGTCAAACATGGACTCATCTTCTTGATCTCCCGAAGCCTTTTCTTGACTACCTGAGGCTTGGGGCGGGCATAGCAAGGATAACTCAAGAGGGTGCCCTTGAGATAAAGGCCGCGCTTGACAGCATGATCGCAACTGCGTTTTTTTGAAGGGCTTTAGCTCGGCATCTTATCCAATCACACACTAACAGCCATGCCCACCCCTCCCTCCCCCGTCGAGGGGGAGGAGTGAAGCGAAGGGGGATTTTCATATAAAGGAGCTTTCTCAAAGCCTTTTGAGATAGGCCGGAGGGAGACAGCCTGTAATCGCTTACGCGGGATATTTTTTTAGTGACTAGATCAATCATTGAAATACTTGAAAAGAAAGGGCCGCTCACCGGCTCGGAACTCATTGAAGAGTCAGGGGCCGAAGGGTTTTCCGTCTGGAGGAAAGCAAGAAAGTCGCACGAAATTATTCTTTCAAGCGTGGCAAGGCACTATCTCCGGCTTGACAGGCGTCTGAAAGAGCTTTCCAGGATCTCGCCTTCCATATTCAGAGAGTTTCTAACCTACACAGTGGTAGGGCTGGAGAAACAAAGAGAGGCTATCGAAAGAAAATGCGCTTCGCTTTCCTCTCACATAGAGAAGGTGAGCAAGGAAAAGATTGAACTGGCCTATGAAGTTATGTGCGCGATAGGCTCTGAAGCTGATCCGTTATTCCCCCTGGAGAAGGCTGTCTGTGTAATTATCGCCGGAGATATAGTTTACTGCATGGCCCACGACGTGCCCAGGCCAGAAAGGAGCACAGGAAAGCTTGTCAGGGGATCGGACATAGACCTGGTGGTTGTTGCCGATGACGGTATTGCCGAGCATGTCATAAAGAGAATTGACGATCTTATCTACCAAGAAAAATACAGGCTGCTTGTAACCCCGCACATAAGGGAGGAGATAGACTATGTGGTAAAGGGCATTGATAAAGTCAAGGAGCAGCTTCTCTTCGACAATTTCGGCCGCATACTCGCATGCAAGATACTTCAGGAAGGAACTCTTCTGTATGGAAACAGCTCCCTTTTCAGCAGGATCAAGGCCATGCTAAAGGAGACAGGCCTGACAGGGCGCCTCCTTGAAATGGAAAATTGCGCAAGGGCCTTCAGAAGACAGGCCGAGGAAAGGCTCATGCAGCTTCCGTTAGAGAGCCTGACTGAAGAGGACAGAAACCTCTTTTATCCTGCGGACGAATCAGAAGAATTCGACTGACCGAGGACGGCCGCTATCGAATCTGCGATCTTCATCGCCCCTGATTCAACCGTTTTTTCATCCTCCCCTTCCACAAGCACCCTGCAAAGAGGTTCCGTACCGGAGTATCTGACAAGGACTCTTCCGCCTTCGCCAAGTATCCTTTCAACTTCCCCTATCCCAGCAGTCAAAGCCGGGATGGTGCTGATGGCCGGTTTACTGAAAACCTTTACGTTTATGAGTTTCTTCGGAAACTTCGGCACAAGGGCTGCAAGCTCGCTCAGTCTTGCTCCGGAATCCTCCAGGGCCAAAAGAAGCTGGAGTCCTGAAAGAAGTCCATCTCCGGTTGTATGATGATTCATAAAGATCAAATGGCCCGACTCCTCCCCTCCGAGAATCGCCCCCCTTGTCCTCATGGCCTGGGCCACATGCCTGTCTCCCACGCTTGTCTCCACATGGGTTATGCCCATGGAGCGTAAGGTCTTCCTGAAACCTGCGCTGCTCATTACAGTACTAACGAGAAGATTCCCCTGGAGTTCACCCTTCTCCTTGAGACGTTTGGCGCAGATAGCCAGTATCTGATCGCCTGAAAGAGCCTCTCCCATCTCGTCAACAGCGATTACCCTGTCTCCGTCTCCGTCAAAGGCAAGGCCAAGCCTCGCTTCCACCTCAAGAACCCTTTTCTTCAGCTGTGCTATATGCTCCGAGCCGCAGCCTGAATTGATGTTCTTGCCGTCGGGTTTTGAACATATCACCTCAAGCTTCACCCCGATCCTTTCAAAGAGGGCCGGGGCAACCCTGTAGGTTGCTCCGTTTGCACAATCCAGCACCACGGTCTCATCTGAGAATTGCCGCCCTGGAGGCAGAGTCTCCTGCAGAAACGTCAGATATCGCTCCGCGGCTGTCTCAAGCTCATCCACCCTTCCGTATGCGACAGCCTCGTCAGGCACATCAGGAGGAGAAGAGGAAAGCATAAGCTCTTCAATATCGGCCTCCTTGTCTTCGGACAGTTTGTATCCTTCCCTGTCGAAAATCTTGAATCCGTTGTAATCCCAAGGGTTATGAGAGGCTGTAATGACTATTCCCGCCCCTGCCTCAAGGCCCCTCACAAGGTGAGCCACGGCCGGGGTTGGTAAAACCCTTACATCCTTGGCCCGTCCCCCGGATGAAAGGATGCCGGAGAGCACCGCATGAGCGAGCATGTCGCCGGAGCCCCTGGTGTCCCTTCCCACCACAATCAGTGGAGGTATCCCCTCCCTCTGGCAAAAAGTGACAACCGCCCTTCCGAGCTGGATACCCATCTCAGGAGTTATCGGATAATGATTTGCAATGCCTCTGATGCCATCAGTGCCGAAAAGGTTCATGTTTATATTCCTCCAATAATTCCCTCCATCGCCTTCGAATACCAGGCGCCCAAGCAATGACAATGACGCGACAAAGTGACGTAATCCCTTCCAGGACCGTAATACAAGCATCCCTGGGCTGTTCTGAATCAATCAAGTCAGGCATGTCACTATAACGAGTCCTCCGGACGGACACTAACTGATCCGATGGGTTTCAAGCAAGATCAATGTCCCTGTGCAGGATGGATATCTCGCGGCCGTTTTTCTGCAAACAGCCGAACATCTCTTCTGAAACCGCCACCGATCGGTGTCTTCCGCCCGTGCACCCTACTGAAATCGTAAGATAGGCCTTTCCCTCCTTTTCATAAAGAGGGATAAGGAAATCAAGCATCGAAAGATATATCCCTAGAAAGCGCTTGGTTTCCTCCCACTTGAGCACAAAGCCCCGCACCCTTTCGTCTCTGCCGTCCAGTTTCTTGAGTTCGGGGAGAAAGTAGGGATTCGGTATGAATCTCACATCGGCCATAAGATCCGTCTCCTGGGGAACGCCGTATTTGAATCCGAAAGAGATGATCCCGATCCTCATGTTTCCGGCTGTTGCTCCCTTGTGACCATGGTGAATGATCAGCTCCCTCAGTTGATGGACAGTCAGGAAACTTGTATCAATGACCTTGTCGGCGGCATCTCTTACCTCCTTAAGTAACTCCCTCTCAGCCTGTATATTGTCCCTGAGAGAGGCCTTATGGGATAGAGGATGATGCCTCCTTGTCTGGCTGAACCTCGAAATCAAGGCGTCATCGCTTGCCTCAAGGAACAGTACCTCTATCCTGTAGCCATCCTCCTTGAGCCTTGCAAACACATCGGCATGCATGGCTGCAAACTCCCTCTCCCGCGAGTCCATACCCACTGCGAGCCTCTGGACCTCGGAGGCTCCTGCGCTCCTTAGTTCAAGAAACTTGGGAAGAAGTTGGACAGGCATGTTGTCCACACAAAAAAAGCCTATATCTTCAAGGGCCTTAAGTGCCGTGCTTTTCCCGGATCCTGAAAGGCCTGTTATTATCATTATGCTGACGCGCTTCATAGCTTTAAGAAACCTTAATTGTTCCAACTATAACTGCTCAGGTTGACAGGTACACTGTTATCGATTCACGGTTCAGGGTTATCGGGATAGAATCCCTGGTTCCAGGCCTGCCCTGCCGCCTGTGCGCTGTCAGGCAATCACAAGACAGGAGAAGGCCAGCCATTCTCCTCTGCACCTGCGGTCCCTTATATGAAAATGCCCCTTCCCTTTATCCCTTCCCCTTTACGGTCGAGACGTCGGTATGCGCCGGCATTATTACCTCCCCCTCGACGGGGGAGTGAGGGGTAGGGCATGACGGTTAAACTCTATGCTATTGGTTCCTTATTTTCAAGCTCACTGATACAGCCGTACAGACTCCAACCTCGATCAGATCACGATATTGACACCCCTGATTCAACCCATTATGGTTAAAAATAATAAAATCCGTTATTACACTTTCATTATTTAGTGTCCATCCGGAAATGAGATAGTGTCTTCGAGTTCAAGGCGGGTGATAATTTTAACGACAGGAATACATTGACGTATTTCGAGGATTAAAATTTGAGCCCAACGCCGAAATCGGTGAAAATAGCCATTTCCGGATGGACACTATTTATATCTTTTGATGGTAACTGCTAAGGTTCAAAGTTCAAGGGTTCACGGTTCAAGGTTAGAGAACGATGAAAATTTGACGGTTTTAGGATTTTGAGGCCTGACAACCGGCACGTGAATTGACTTGGAAAGTGTACCGTTTAACAAAGAAGCCCTGGCTAACATTCGTGGATTCATCAAATATCTCAAGAAATATGAAGAACGAAAGCCAACTAACCGTGAACCTGACAACCTGAGCAGTTGCTTTTGATGCTTAGATTAGCTGTCATAATAAAGAGGTTTATTGCGACCGGAGGGGCTGAAAGGCATACCGTGGAGCTGTCAAGACGCCTGGCGGAAAGAGGGCATGAGATTGACCTCTACTGCCGGAGCGCGGATGAGAATCTCTGCTCCGGATTAAACCTGCACATCATACCGGACAGATGGCGGTTTTCCAGTGTGCTCAATTCCCTTGCCTTTGCCTTAGAGGTCGCAAAGGCCCTTTCAGGAAAGGCTTATGACGTAATCCATTCAAATGAGAGGGGATTCAGGCAGGATATATTAACCATCCACTGCTTTTCTTACAAGGGATCGCAGGGCGGCCTCTCGCCTTTCAGAAAGATCACTCGTCTCTATCTCAGCCTGAGAAGTCTGCTCTATCTATGGCTGGAAAAAAAACAAATGAAGGCCCCTGCATTTGTTGCCGTCTCAGAGCTTATAAAGGATGATATATCAAAGTATTATGGGGTTGAGGCATCTACTACGGTGATTACTCCAGGGGTGGATGCCGATTATTTCCATCCTGCGGATTCGGATTATCGAAGGCTGATGAGGGAGAAAATAGGCATTCCTGAAACAGACATAGCCATAGCCTTCATAGGCTCGGAATTCAGACGCAAGGGGCTGGATGATCTCATCTCCGTCCTATCCCCTCCTCTGAGGCTCATCGTGGTCGGGAAGGGAGACCACCTCAGTCAATACAGGAAAATGTTGATCAGGTCGCAGTTAACCGATCGGGTTCACTTTATCGGACTCTGCGAGGACGTGAGACCTTATCTGGCTGCCTCCGATATAGTTGCGCTCCCTAGTAAATCTGATGCCTTCGGAATGAGTGTCCTCGAGGCCATGGCCTGTGCCATACCTGTAATAGTAAGCAGGAGGGCAGGGGCATCCATGCTTATAGAAGACTCAATAAACGGCTTTGTTTTTAACGACCGGGAAGAGTTGGAAAATATACTTTTTGCCCTCCGTGATCCTGGTCTGCGGGAGGCAGTTGGCAAGAGCGCCAGGACTGCGGCCGAGAGGCATACCTGGGATAAGACCACCGATCAATACGAGAGACTTTTTATCAGGATTGCTCGCATGAAAGGCCGGACCATTGAAGATACTCTTGACCGTTCCGATATTTGAGCTTGCCAGGGGCGGCGCGGAAAACTTCGCCTTTCGCCTCTGCTCCAAGCTGGCAGAGCGGGGCCATCAGATACACGTCGTAACCGGGAGGGGAGAATCCATTCCGGGAATTGAAGTTTACAGGCCCCTGTCTCTGATTGATGAAACGGCAAAGAGAATCAGGCCGGATCTTTCAATTGACTGGGGCTTCAACCATCCGGCTGATCTTCACAGAATAGGAGGAGGAGTACACCGTTTTTTTCTTGAGCACTCGCTTAACGCCTACCGTGGTCCGCTTCGCTTGTACAAAAGGTTTAGGAACAGCTCAATAAAAAACAGGAAAATCATCCGCAGGCAGTCTGAAATGATAATGCGCAGAGGTGCCTTTTTTGTGGCAAACTCACGTTTTTCCGCATCTCAGATAACAGGCGCCGGAGCCCCGACAGAAAATGTCTTTGTGCTTCATAACGGAGTTGATACGTCTCTTTTCAGTCCTGCCCTCAGAACAACTGAGCCGGATGCACTGAGGGCATCATGGGGACTTGAGCGCTCCAATATCGCTTTTCTTTTTGTGGCTCACAACCTGGTTCTAAAAAATTTCAAGCTCTTAAAAGAAGTATTTGAAAGGCTCGCAAAGCTCTCTAAAAGGGCAAGGCTGGTGGTGGCGGGTAAGCACAGACCAGCCAGAATGCCCGGCAATTGCATTTATGCCGGAGAAATATATGATATGCCGCTCTGCTACAGGGCCTGCGACTGTCTGGTACATCCCACCTTTTTCGACTCCTGCGCAAACGTAGTTTTTGAGTCCATGAGTACGGGACTTCCAGCCGTTGTAAGCAATGTTTGTGGAGCCGATGAACTGGTGGAAAACGAAAAATCCGGTTTTACACTCCCTGTCACAGGAAATGAGAGGGAGATAATAGAAATATGGTTTGATAAAATCCATCTTCTTTCAGAAAATAAAGAAATGAGAAAAGGCATGGGCCATTCGGCACGCAAAGCAATGCTTGGAAACGAATTTGAAGGCTATGTCACACGGCTTGAGGCTATCATAGAGATGGTGATTGAAAGAAAGGCCGGACATGGCAGATAGCAGCAATAGAAAAAGCCCCCTGATAGTCCACACGGAAAGTTCCATAGGCTGGGGAGGCCAGGAAATCCGAATCATGGCCGAACTCAGGGCAATGAGACTGGCAGGCTTCAAGACGGCGCTCATCGCCCCAGAACCCAGCCGCATTTACGCAAGGGCCGGCGCCGAGGGATTCCCGGTTTATCCGGTGAGATTCAAGAACAAAGCCCACATCCGATCCTGGATGAGGCTCTTTTCCATTATCGACCATCTCAAGCCCGATCTTGTAAATACCCACTCCTCCGACGATAGCTGGATGGCAGGCTTTGTGTCCCGCCTCCTGCGTGTCCCCCTCATAATAAGGACAAGGCATGTGAGCACCCCAATCGGGTCCGCCTTCAGTTATAGAGTCTTCCCTCACTTCATCCTCACTACAAGCCAGGCAATAAAAGATAACCTTGCAGAAAGAGGCCTGGACCCGGAGAAGATATTTTCTGTTCCTACAGGCATTGATTCAGGCCGTTTTAGGTTCTCGCAGGCGCTCAGAAGGCAGACAAGGCTGGAACACGGCATGTCCGATGATGATATCCTGGTAGGAAATATCTGCGTCCTTAGAAGCTGGAAGGGGCTTGATTTCTTTATAGAGACGGCCGCCAGGCTCGGAAGCCCTTACAAATTCATTCTCGTGGGAGACGGCCCCCAAAGGGAAAGACTTGAAAAAAAGGCTGACGACATGTGTCTGAGCGACCGTCTTATCTTTGCAGGGCACCAGGAGCAGATAGAAAGATATTTCTGCGCCCTTGATATCTTTTTATTCACCTCCTATGCCAATGAGGGAATCCCTCAGTCAGTGCTTCAGGCAAGAAGCACAGGCATCCCAATTGTTGCCTGCGCAACCGCCTCCGTTGTTGAGACACTGGCTGGATATGAAGAGGTTAGCTTTGTTGAATACGGAGACATAAAGGCCGCAACCGCCGCCATTGAAGAAACAAAGGATCATATAAAGATACCTGAATCGGAGAGAATAAGGCAGAATCTCTGGGTAAAGGAAAACCACGATCTGGAGGCGATGATCACCCGAATAAGGGGACTTTACAGGCAATGGGGACTAGGGGAGCCAGGCTAATCGGGGGCGTCAAGGTCCTTTTCAAGGAGGCGATAATACTTAAGAAAGGTGTAATAGGAATAGCTCACGGCAAGAAAAAACCCTTTTCTCCCGTCAAGAAAGCCGCCCCGAAGGACATACATACTCAAGAATGTGAAAGGCGGCCTGAAAAGCAGGCCTGAAAAGGGAAAGAAACGTTTTTTGTCGGAGATTTGCGCAGCCGCAAGCCTGCTGTATCTTTCCATCCTTAATAGAAAATCTCCGACTGATCTGTAGGTATAATGCTCAAGGGGATTCTTGAGGTATCCTGGCCGCCCTTGTACCGTGAGTTTTTCATGCACCACCCGTTCCTCGAAACGGCCGAGGCCCTTTCTAAAGAGACGCAGACAATAGTCTGGATACCATCCACCGTATCTGATCCATGTCCCTGCAAAGTAGTTGCGCCTGGGGATAAAATAGCCGTTTAAGGCATCCTTTTCCCTTATAACAGCCTCAATCTCCATTTGAAGTTCAGGGGTTACCCTTTCGTCTGCATCAAGGCTCAATATCCAGTCACCGTGAGTCTTTTCAATCGCGCTCATCTTCTGGCCCGCAAAGCCCTTCCAATCTTCCTGGAAAACCGCGGCACCAAGGGCCGCTGCCTTATCGGCAGTCCCGTCGTTACTGAATTGATCCAGGACGACCGCCTCAGAGGCCCAGGAAACGCTTCTTAGACAGTCCTCGATATTGGCGGCCTCATTTTTTGTTATGACGGCAACAGAAAGCATTCTAACGTAGGTTCCCCCAAAAAAGATCGAATAGATAATGCCCATCCGGAGATGAGATAGTTTCGTCTAGTTCAAGGCGGGCGATAATTTTAACCACAGGAATACATTGACGTATTTCGAGGATTAAAATTTGAGCCCAACACCGAAATCGGTGAAAATAGCCATTCCCGGATGTACACTAGATAAGTTTACCGTGAAAATACACCCCCCACCCCGACCCTCCCCCGCGCGGGGGGAGGGAAATCGTCGACCTCGTAGAGTGAAGAGCCGGAGGAGGATTTTCATTAGCGGGGGCGACAAAATATTTTTGTCATGAGCGTTTACCGTGAAAATATACCCTGCCTCCCCTCATCCCGGAATGCCGGAGTTAAATGCGGAATACATCTTTGCGCTATAGACCTGGATTCCGGGTCAAACCCGGAATGACGGGCCATGTTTTTCAATCCAGGGGGCGGCCAAATGCCACCCGGACATGAACGTTTGGAGATAATACATTTACTGCATGTTAAACATGCACTTAAAAAGGATCATTTCCCCGGTTGAAGGGTGAGTCCATCTGCCCATCTCTTTAAAATCGTTTGGATACATCTCTTTCAGAAGGTCGAATCCGTTCCGCGGCCAATGCAGTTCATCCCACACAAGATATGACGCGCCAAGGCTCTTAAGGTTACCGACAAAGGAGGCATAGCCTGCCTCCGCTATCGTCTTCAGGTCCCAGCCGGGCTGGGGGCAGGGCGGGTCTACAGCCTTTGCATTCGCATAGAAGCTGATCCATCTCATGGAGACCTGGGAAGCGGCCACTATATTTCGGCGCCCGGAAGGAGAGTCCTCTGAGATTTTCTCCCCTATCTGCCTGAATACCATTTTATCTCTCTCGCTGAACCCGTAATCGTTCCATATACCCAGTAACATTATGCCTGCAAGCAAAAAAATATAGCTCCTTTTTGCAGAAAGGGCCGTCTTCCTGAAAAGGGCCTCATCAAAAGCATCTATGCCTGAGGCTATGAGCGGAAAAGCGGCAATGACAAATATCATTACAAATCTCGTATCCATCACCCAGACGTGAATCAGATGGAAATATAGAAGGATAAACGAGCAGAAGGAAAGGACTATGCTGTAGAGATGGCCCTTCACTCTGAGCGGTGATGCCACCAACTTCCAGAGACCTGCGGCAAGCAATATCCCATAGAAATATAGCAGTGCCCTCAGGATAGAGTTAAAAAGGCTGAACAGGCCGATAAACCAGACGCTGTGTCTGGCGAAGGAAATAAAGCCTTCGAGAGGCGCTCCCTCCATCCCTGTTGAAAGTGCCCTGAGGTCTTTTCGCAGGGATGCATAAGACAGAAAGGGAGCAGACATCTTTTCAGCCACCTCCCTTAGCCTGAAGGCCTGCGCCACATCAATTCCAGCCGTTTCAAGCATTATGATCCCTAAAACGACGGCACCTGCTACGGGCAATAAGAAAAATATGGTTCTCATCACCCTTTTATTTCCCCCGAAAAAGACCAGGTACAGGATAGAGGCTGCAACAAATACAAGGGATTCAACCCTTGCCCATGAGGCAAGAAGAAATGCACTGCAACTTAAAAAAAGACAGACTCTGAAGCGCTCCCTTTCATCCTGATGGAGAAAAAAGACCAGCCCCCATGCGATAAAAAACCAGCAAACAAGGTCTCTCACCACCTGGCCGGCAGCGCCTGCAGCCCCCGGGAGCACGGCAAAAATCACCGCTGCAAGAAGCGCAGTTTTTCTCCTGGTCACTTTTCTTGCCGCAAGATAGACGGGAAAGACCGTCAGGGTTCCGAAAAGGATGGAAATGATCCTTGCTGAAATAACCCAGTCCTGCAAGGCCGGATACAGCATGGCTGTCAGAACCGGATAGATGGAGAAAAAGCTCAGGCCGCAGCTTGTAAGCTCCCCCCATCTTCCCTCAAAGAAGTTTCGCGCCTGGTGGATGTAGAGCACTCCGTCGGGATTGACCACCGGGCTCATATACCAGATATAGCAACGGACAGCGGCGGCAAGGGCCGCTATAAGAAAAAGCCCTATCCTTATATTCCTTTGACCGAAGTCATCAATAGCGGATTCAACTGCGGACATAAGCGCTAAATACCATACATATTCCCTTGACTGAATTCAGGGGTCCCGCCTTCAGCCCCTGATACCGAGTCTCCTGTCCTACCGTTTCTTTCACGAGCAGTTAAATCTTGCACAGTGGGCACTCACCCTCGCCTTTCCTATGGCCCTCATGGCCCTT
>Ga0210022_1000057_pt1 | contig 74199 bp, 78 predicted proteins | sample CryGeymeta201520_FD_183984 | JGI IMG/M metagenome (GOLD analysis project Ga0210022, IMG submission 183984) | Groundwater microbial communities from Crystal Geyser aquifers in Utah, USA - Crystal Geyser metaG 2015-20 (SPAdes) (version 2) | ecosystem: Environmental > Aquatic > Deep subsurface >... | reverse complement strand
TGCCAAGCAGAGAAAGCAGCCTCACAGTGTTATCAAGCCCCAGCTTGATGCCGTATTTCTGAAGCCCGTAGAGATAATCTATTGCACCGGCGTAACCCATAAGTGCAATATTTTACATTAAATGAGGTAAAAGTAAGAAGAGGAAAACTCTTTCAGAATTAGAACACCTAAAGAAGGGTAGCCGTTAAAGGGGACACTTCCCATATTTTTATTAAGGGTGCTCTTGTCTCTCATGAAAAGCAGTATAAGACAAATTTTCGGAGAATTACAAGGACAAAATAAACGCGGCGGGTACGAATGACGGATTTCTACGAAAGGAATTCTATGAACTTTGCAAGGGTCTTTTTCATGTTTTTTCTGCTGACAACCATATCTATCAACCCATGCTCAAGAAGAAACTCCGCCCTCTGAAAATTATCAGGGAGCTGCTGTTTCATTGTCTGCTCTATGACGCGGGGCCCTGCAAAGCCTATCAGGCTTCTCGGTTCAGCGATTATTACATCTCCGAGCGCGGCAAAACTTGCAGCGACTCCGCCGAATGTCGGGTCGGCAAGTACAGAGATATAAGGGACGCCATTGTCCTTAAGTTTTCCAATTGCCGCAGAAACCTTTGCCATCTGCATGAGGGAAAATATTCCTTCCTGCATCCTGGCTCCGCCTGATGATGCAATGCTTATCAGGGGCGCCTTTTTCCCAAGAGACGCTTCCGCAGCCCTTGAAATCTTTTCTCCGACAACAGAGCCCATGCTTCCGCCCATGAACGAAAAATCCATCACAGTAAGGATGACAGGAAAACCGTTTATCGCTGCCTCGCCGGAAACCGCAGCTTCAGGAAGACCGCTCTTCTTCTGATTCTCTTTTATCCTGTCAGGGTAAGAAAGGGAGTCTTTAAAATTCAGAGGATCTCCTGAATGCATATCTGCGTCAAACTCTATAAAACTTCCTTCGTCCGCAAGAAGCTTGATTCTTTCTTTGGCGCTTATCCTGAAATGGTAATTGCACTTTGGGCAGACTTTAAGATTCTTGTCTATCTCTTTTTTGTAAACAATTTCCTTGCAGTTATCGCATTTTACCCAGAGCCCCTCGGGAATCTTTACCTTCTTTTGCAGTTTCGGCTCTTTTAACTTTTTAAACCACATCAGATATTTATAACCTCGCCGTCTTTAAGCAGTCTGATATCGGGAATCCCAAGTTTTTTAATCTCAGCCCTTATGGTTTTAATATGCTGCGGCTTGGGATGTGTTATTAGTATTTTGTCCGGAGGCATCTTTATCTTGTCCAGCTCTTTTTTGAGCAGCCTGGGAGTGAGATGCCCTGTCTCAACAGCCATAGCTTCCATTTTGTTTGGGAAAGAGACCTCTATTATGGCCCTATGTATTTTTATCCTGCCCGCCTCTTTCCAGATGGCATGTGTCGGCCCTGTGTCGCCTGTATAAAGGAGTCTTTTCCCTCTTCCATCCTCAATTATATAACCGGCTGCAGGAACCGAATGGTTGACTCTGTAAGCAGTAATTTTATAGCCGTTAACTTCAATGCCTTTGCCGGGCTTCACCTCTAAAAACCTTATTACGGCCTTTTCAGCATTTGGTATCATTGTGAAATCAGGCCATATCTTATTGTTCAAGAGATTGTCTTTCAGCGCCTTCAACACCGGCGCAATCCCTATCACCGTAACATTATGCTTCTTATTTTTTATGATTATATTGTCTGCGAGAAACGGGATTCCTCTTATGTGGTCCAGATGGGCGTGGGAGATAAGGATATGCCGTATCTTCCACTGGGCATTCTCGGAGAGGTAAGCTCCGATGGTTCCGGCGTCAAGCAATATTTTTTCGTCTATCAAGAAAGCCGGAGGATTATGCCCCGGAAATTCTGCTCCTGAACATCCGAGAACTTCTATTTTCACAGCTCAATCTCCATTTCTTTTCCGCCGCTGCGAATCTCAGGCCACGCCTTTAAAAACGCATTTACTGCGGACGGGTCAAACTGTTTGCCTGCATATTTTTTTAATTCATCCAATGCCTCATCTGCGGTGCGCGCTTTTCTGTACGGCCTGTCGGTTGTCATGGCGTCAAAGGTATCGGCAACTGCAATAATCCGGGCCGGCAGCGGTATCTCACTGCCCTTCAAGCCATCCGGGTATCCTGTTCCGTCATACTTTTCGTGGTGCCCTCTCATTCCAGGAATAACATCTTTCAGCTGCTTAACATGACTGAGTATCTCTGAACCATATTCCGGATGCATACACATCGCTTTAAACTCCCCGGGCTCAAGCCTGCCTTCTTTAAGAAGCACATTGTCGCGTATCCCGATTTTCCCGATGTCATGAAGTATAGCAGAAAGTTTTAAATTTTCAAGCTCTGCCTTGTCAAGCCCGAGTATGCGTCCTATGGCCAGGCTGTAGTTCATAACCCGTTTTGTATGTCCGCCCGTATAAGGGTCTCTTTTTTCAACGGTCTCTGCAAGCGCCTGCGCCGTGCCGTAAAAGGTATCTTTAAGCTCCTGATAGAGATTTGAGTTTTCTATCGCAACCGCCACCTGATTTGCAAGCGCGCAGAGTATTTCCAGGTCCTCATTGTCAAAGCTCCCTGACTTTTTGTTTATGGTCTGGAGTGCGCCAAAAATATCCCCCTTTGTCTTTACAGGCACACATATCATATCCCTTGTAAAAAACTTGCTCCTGGCGTCCACGCCCCTGAAAAACCTCGGGTCTGACTGCACATCATGCACTATCACAGGCTCACCTTTGTCAGCGACCCACCCCGCTATGCCCTCGCCTTTTTTGAGCCGCATCTCCTTGACCTTCTCGCCCTTGTCTCCAAGCGCCACTTCAAAAAAGAGTTCGCAGTTTTCCTTATCCTTAAGAATGAGGCTTCCCGCTTCAGCATTTACAAGCCGGGTTGCCGCTTCAATCGCCAGTTTCCTCACCTCCCTCGTATCAAGCGTAGAGTTGACCAAGGCTGTAAGTTCAATGAGGGCGCTAAGCTGCGCCAGCTTTTTATCAGAGCCCTCGCTCATTTTATTGCCCCTCTTAATTTGAGAAGAAAATCCCTGAATTCGCCATTTAAGTTCCCCTGCGCTTTTTTAACTATGGCGCTTCCAATAATCACTCCGTCAGAGACGCCTGCCACCGCCTCAGCCTCATCAGGCGTTGAAACGCCAAATCCAACTGCAACCGGCTTGTCTGTAACCCGGCGGATATTGTTTATTGTTTTTTCAATAGAGCCGTCAAGTAAAAGTTGCGCGCCGGTAATGCCGGTTACTGAAACGTAATATATAAAACCTGTTGATGCGCTTGCAACCCTTTTTATTCTCCCCTCTGTTGAGGTCGGAGCAAGAAGGAAGATTGAAGCAACGGCTGCATTTTTGGCAAGTCTCATGAACCCGGCGGCTTCATCGGGCGGAAGGTCAGGTATTATGACGCCGTCAACTCCGGCCTCTTTTGCGTCCGCAATAAATTTCTCTTCTCCGTATTTAAAAACAGGGTTGTAATACGTCATCAATACCAGAGGGATTTTTGTTTTCTGTCTTAAATCCTTTACGCAAGAGATTACTTTTTTTAAAGTAGCTCCACTCTTCAATGCCCTCTCTGCCGCCCTCTGAATTGTCGGGCCGTCGGCGAGAGGGTCTGTGAAAGGCACTCCGAGTTCAACAATGTCTGCGCCGCACTCCTCAAACATAAGGACTATCTCTTTTGTCCTCTCAAGAGAAGGGTCCCCTGCCATTATATAAGGGATAAAGGCTTTCTTATGTTGAGTCCTTAACTTTCTGAAGAGCTTTTCTATCCTGTTCACAGTTCTATTCCTTTGAGGCCCGCCACATACTGAACGTCTTTGTCTCCCCGTCCCGAAAGATTTACAATGATAATCTTATCCCCTGATAGTTTCGGCGCAAGTTTTACCGCTTCTGCGACTGCATGCGCAGATTCAAGCGCCGGGATTATTCCTTCTTTTCTTGAAAGCAGTTCAAATGCAGCCAAGGCCTCATCGTCTGTTGCGTATGTATATTGAACCCTTTTTATATCTCTGAGATAAGGGTGTTCAGGCCCTATGGAGGCGTAGTCAAGCCCGGCCGAAACAGAATGTGTTCCAAGCACGTTGCCGTCTTCATCCTGAAGCAGATAGGTCTTGCATCCCTGAAATACGCCTACGGAGCCGCCCGCAAACCTTGCCGCATGCTCTCCTGTTTCTATACCCTTGCCGCCGGCCTCCACTCCAATCATCTTTATATCATCGCCGAGGAATTCGTGGAACAATCCCATTGCATTGCTTCCGCCGCCAACGCACGCAACCAGATAATCAGGCAGCCGTCCCTCTGCCCGGAGTATCTGCTTTTTAGCTTCCTTTCCGATAATAGACTGGAAATCCCTCACCATTGACGGGAAGGGATGCGGCCCGAAGACCGTGCCCAGAACATAATGAGTAGTCCTTACATTTGTGGTCCAGTCTCTCAGCGCCGCATTAATGGCGTCTTTCAAGGTCTGCGACCCAACAGCTACCTCAAGGACCCGCGCGCCCAGCAGCCTCATCCTGAACACATTCAATGCCTGTCTTTTCATATCTATCGTTCCCATATAAATATCACACTCCAGGCCGACAAGCGCAGCGCCTGTGGCAGCTGCGACTCCATGCTGTCCGGCGCCTGTTTCAGCAATGATTCTTTTTTTACCGATTCTTTTCGCAAGGAGCGCCTGTCCCAGCGCATTATTAATCTTATGCGCGCCTGTATGAGCGAGGTCTTCTCTCTTTAAATATATCTTTGCTCCTCCGAGATATTCCGTAAATCTCTTTGCAAAGTATAAAGCGGTCGGCCTTCCTATATATGTTTTCTGAAGATGCGCAAGCTCCTTCTGAAAATCTTTATCTCTCCTGTATTTCAGGTATGCTTCTTCAAGTTCAATGAGAGCAGGCATCAATGTCTCAGGAACAAATCTTCCGCCGTATTGTCCGAAATAACCTTTTTTCATCTCCTTCTTTCTCTCCCGCAGTTGCAGTTAAGTCCGTGAGTGCAGCCCTCAAAGGGGTTTATGCTAAGTCTTGCCGGAATGAACTCGCCGCACTTGCAATTCCATCCGCTACTATCAGCAGCCTTAGCTTTGTCAAGCTCTCTCCCGCAAACCGGGCAGAGAGGTTTTATATCGTCCCTCGTAATAGATGTTTTTTTAGGATTTTTTCCCATTTCAGGAAAATATTATAGCATATTGAGGCTTGCTGCTATATTAAATTAAGAACTCTTAATGATTTCACAAAACAGAATCCGGGTTGAAAGTTTCATCTTTTCCTACACCTCAAATGCATCCTTGATATGCTCTATCTCGTTTTTTGTCCCGCTTAAATTAATGCTTATGACGTCAAATCTGGCAGCGCAGTTTTTCTTCTGATTTTTAAGATAGAACAGAGCGAGGTTCTTCAGTTTGTGCTTTTTCCGTGAGTCTACCGCCTCAAACGGATAACCAAAGGCATTGCTTGAACGGGTTTTAACCTCAACAAAGACAAGCGTCTCTCCATCCTTTGCAATGATATCCAGTTCCCCGATTGGAGTCTTATAATTTCTTGCGATTATCCTATAACTTTTGTCTTTGAGGAATTCCGCTGCGAGGTCTTCACCCTTACTGCCAATCTGTTTCATTCGCTTCAAGTCTCCTGATGAGTTTTGGAATACCCTCTATGTCTTGAATTTCTTTCTGGCATAGTATCTTTATCAATGCCCTGAACGCCGAGAATTCTTCCCACTGCCCGTTCAGGCGCCTGCATAGGGCTTTGTTGAGGCTTTCTCCTTTTTCATCCCAGTCAAGGAGTATTATCACGCTTTGAAACTTCTCCGATACCATTTCGCAGAAGTCATAGATGCTCCGCCCGCTGTGAAGCGTAAGTATCTCTCCCTGAAGCCCGAGTTCCCTGAGCGCAAGCGCATCTCTTTTCCCTTCAACTATAACAGGGACGTCTTTGTTGCGTTCATAGAGGGTTTCAAATATCCCGCGCAGTCTGGACGCCCTTTCCATGTTGTCCGTCAAATGGCCGTTTCTCTGGAGATTCATGATTCCATACGCCCTTTATTTGTATTTTACCCTAAAAAGCAATTGACAGGTAAAGCATAATTAAATTACTCTATCAATGCACTTATGAAAGAAAAAATCTTAAAGGCGTTTGAAGAAAGCGTAAAGGTCAAGGAACAGTTCATAAAAGAGAACGTTGACGCTGTAATTGAGGCGTCAAAGGCAATAGCCGACACCTTTAACGACGGCAAAAAACTTATTCTCTTTGGCAACGGCGGCAGTTCAACAGACGCTTCTCATATAGCGGCTGAATTTGTTAACCGATTTAAAAAAGAAAGGCCGAGTCTTCCGGCGCTTGCGCTTAATACTGATATGGCAGTCCTTACTTCTATTGCAAATGATTATGATTATTCCGATGTGTTTGCAAAGCAGCTTAAGGCGCTCGGAGAAGAAGGCGATATTGTTATTGCCATAAGCACGAGCGGAGGCGCGGCCAATGTGCTTAAGGCGATGGATGTGGCCAGGAAAAAGAAATTAAGAACCATAGCATTTACCGGAGCCAGAGGAGAAAAATTTGCGGCAAAGGCTACATATGCGTTTGTTGTCCCCTCTGATAACACCCCGAGGATTCAGGAAACCCACATAACGCTCGGCCATGTCCTCTGCCAGATGGTGGAGGAGATACTTTTTGAGGCGCCAAGAAAAAAATAAGTCCAGGCTCATACTCGGCATTGACCCGGGCAGCATTGTCTGCGGATATGGAATAATAAAATTAGCAGACAGTAGACAGCATACAGCATACAACAGACAATCTCAGGCTACAGATGCTGTCTATATCGCATCGGGAAGAATAATGCTGCCTTCTAAACAACCGCTGAATGTAAGGCTTAAAGAACTTTACTCCAACCTTACAGGCGTCATAAGAGAATATTCCCCCGATGAAGTTTCCATTGAAAAGGTTTTTTTTGCAAAGAGCATAAAGGCTGCACTGGTCCTCGGGCAGGCCAGAGGCGCGGCTCTGGTTGCAGCGGCTTCTTCAGGGCTTCCTGTTTACGAGTACAGCGCCCTTGAGGTTAAGAAGGCAATAGTAGGCTACGGCAGGGCGGAAAAACATCAGGTTCAGAGTATGATTTCAAAAATACTGAATTTGAAAACTAAGCTGTCTGCGGACAGCGCAGATGCGCTTGCGCTTGCATTATGCCACATAAATACAATGAGGATCTTGAGATGAGATGCAGAATATGAAAAATAATATCTATTCAGAAAACAAGATTGCAGACAGCCTCTCTGACATAAAGGTATCAGTTGAGCCGGAAGATTTAATCTGTTACGGCTTTGACGCATCAGGCATTGAAAGCCGTCCTTCGGCAGTTGTCTGGCCCAAAAACACGGAAGAAGTTGTCAGGGTGATGAAGTATGCCTTTGAAAATGGGATTTCTGTTACGCCGAGAGGCGCAGGCACAGGCATGACAGGCGGCGCAATCCCGTTGAACGGCTCTATTGTCTTAAGCCTTGAGAAGATGAATAAACTGGTGGAGCTTGATACAAATAATCTCAATGTTGTAGTTGAACCCGGAATTATAAACGGCAGGCTGCAGCGAGAGCTTGAGCGCTTAGGTTTTTTTTATCCGCCTGACCCTGCGAGTATGAATTTCTGCACAATAGGCGGAAATGCGGCGAATAATGCCGGAGGCCCGAGGGCCTTGAAGTACGGCGTCACAAGGGATTATGTGATGGAGATAGAAGCGGCGCTGCCTGACGGCAGTGTGATAACAACAGGGGTGAGGACAACAAAAGGGGTTGTGGGCTATGACCTTACACGGCTGCTCACAGGCTCAGAAGGCACGCTTGCTGTGATAACAAGGCTGCGTCTCAGGATTCTTCCTTTGCCGGAAGAGGTCATTACTCTGCTTGCTATGTTTGACAGCCTTGAGGCGTCAGGTTCGGCAGTCGCAAAAATAACAGCGTCTAAAATAATACCAAGGACCCTTGAGTTTATGGATGCAGGGACAATCGCTGCGGTAGAAAATTTCAAGCCCGTGGGAATCCCGAGAGACATTGAGGCGCTTCTTCTCATTGAGCTGGACGGCCATCCGGCAGCAATAACAAAGCAGGCGGAAAGGATAATAGAGATATGCGAAGCATTGAATGCGGACGTGAAAATGGCAGAGGATGAAGCTGCGCGGGACAAGCTCTGGGAGGCAAGGCGGTCAATATCTCCGGCGCTTTATCACTTGAACCCGACAAAGATAAATGAAGATATTGTTGTGCCGAGAGATAGGATTCCTGACATACTGAAAAAGCTGAGAGGGCTTTCAGAAGAAAGCGGCATACAGATAGTGAATTTCGGACATGCGGGAGACGGCAATATCCATGTGAATATCATGGCTGATAAAAATGACGCTGAAAAATACCAAAAGGCCGAGTCACTTGTAAGGGAAATTTTTGATATGACCCTAAGACTGGGAGGCGCTATCTCAGGGGAGCACGGCATAGGGATTACCAAGGCTCCGTATCTCGGCATGGAGATAAAGAAACATGAGCTTGAGCTTATGAAGGGAATAAAAACCCTCTTTGACCCTAAAAATATACTTAATCCGGGAAAGATTTTTATATAGGCAGTAAAACTTCTGCAACTGCCTTATATTTCCGGAAGATAGTAAACGCTCTAATGGCTATGCTATAATCAGCCAGTTTAGAAAATGGCTACCTTAGAAAAAGAATTCACAGAAGAAGAAAAGAAAAACATGCCGCTGTACCCTATCGGGATAGCGGCTGAACTGGTAGGCACAACAGACCAGACTCTCAGGCTCTATGAAAAACAGGGGCTGATAAAACCCGCGCGGAGAAACAAGAACCGGTTTTACTCGGAAAATGACATCAAGTGGATGAGGTGTTTAAGGGAGCTTATTCACAATAAGAAGATAAGCATTGAAGGCATAAAAAAGCTTCTTGAATATGCGCCGTGCTGGGAGTTAACGGAATGCTCAGAAGAGAGAAAAAATAAATGTTCCGCTTACATAGATAAGACAAAACCCTGTTGGGAACTCAACAGGATGATATGCAACAGAGAAAGTGGGAAACTGTGCGGAGACTGCGTTGTATATCTTTCAAGACAACTCAAGGCAAAGAAGAAGCAGATTAATCAAAATCCGGATTAGAAATGCTTTTTCTCTCCATTCCGGCAGGAGAGGGCGAAACAGTGGAGAATTGTGTAGGCTGCGTGCCGTCTTTAAAGTATTCTTTTAAAGAGGACGCGGTTTCTTCTTTTGATAGAAGTCCTGTTAAGGGGTCAATCGGATAAATTACAATCCCCTCCGGCGCGGAGAAATCAGAAAACTCTGCGGTGTTTGACGCAGACTTCATGAAGTTCAGCCATATCGGAGACGCCGCTCTGGCCCCTGTTTCCTGAGAGCCGAGAGGCCTCACATCGTCAAATCCCACCCATACAGCTGTAGTGATTCCTGTTGTATATCCGACAAACCATGCGTCTCTGTAATCATTTGTTGTCCCTGTTTTTCCTGCAGCAGGCCTGCCCAAAGCCTTTATTCTCCAGCCGGTCCCATGATTTATAACATCCTGCATCATTGATGTTATGAGAAACGCTGTCTGACGGCTTATTACCTCTGTCCCTTCGGGTTCATTGCTCTCAAGTATCTTCCCTTTTGAATCAGCGATGTATTTAACTGCGGCAGGCCTTATCTTTATCCCTCCATTGGCAAATACTGCATAACCTGATGCAAGCTCAAGGGGTGTAACGCTGATGCTCCCAAGGGCAATGCTCAGGTTGTAAGGCATATCTCCGGTAAAGCCGATACTTCTTGCAAACCCTATAACTTTATCAACGCCTATTGCTTCAACAAGTTTTACGGTGATAACATTTCTTGAATATGTAAGAGCCTCCCGCAGCCTTGTAGGCCCGTAATGTTTGTGGTCATAGTTTTCAGGCGTCCAGTCACCCTTGGGCCCGCCCTTATATGTGACGGGCTCGTCATTTATTATAGATGCAGGCGTAAACCCATTATCCATTGCAGCGGCGTAGATTATCGGTTTAAACGCAGAACCCGGCTGGCGTTTTGCATGGATTGCGCGGTTAAATTCGCTCTTGGTGTAATCATAGCCTCCGATAATTGTTCTTATAAACCCTGTTCTCTGTTCAATTGCTGCAACTGCGCCTTCAACTTCCGGTTCCTGCTCAAGGGCGAGGACAGCCTCTTTCCCTTTTGCGCCTTTAATCCTTACCTTAACAATATCCCCTGGTTTGAGTATCTTTGTTAAATTGAATCCTTTTATCGCGGCAGCTTTCCTCGTTTTTGTATCCAAAAGAACGCTGGCCCACTGGGCGTCGGCTATTGACAGCTTGCCGATAATCCCCCTGGTCTTAATAACAGCCTCAGCCGCGCTCACCTTAAGGACAAGCCCTGAGGTTATTTCATATCCGCCTCCGATAGCGGTATTCTGCACATCTTTGCTCCCCATCTCTTTTTTAACGTCTATATCCTTATGCTCTACAGGGCCGCGCCATCCTCTTCTCTTATCAAGTTCTCTGAGTCCTTTCTGAAGCGCTTTTTGCGCAGCAGCCTGCATGGCCCTGTCAAGCGTGGTATAAACCTTGAGCCCCCCTTTATAGACAGTCTCTTCCCCGTATTTTTCCTCCAGATATTTCCTGACATATTCAATGAAATAATTATTTGCCTCCATACCCCTTCTCAGCGTTGAAAGATAAAGGGGCTGCGCTGCCGCCTTCTCCCTTTCAGACCTTTTGATATATCCTTCTTCCTCCATCCGCAAAAGGACTGTCTCCTGTCTTTCCTTTGATTTTGTCAGGTTGTTATAAGGAGAATATGTGGAGGGCGCTTTTATAAGAGCGGCTATCATTGCCGCCTCCGGCAGGGTCAGCTCTCCCACTGATTTTCCGAAATATACGCGCGACGCCATTTCAATGCCATAAGCGCCGTGGCCAAAATATATCCTGTTAAGATAAAGCTCCAATATTTCCTTTTTATCAAGACTCTTTTCCAACTTTATCGCAAGGGCTACCTCTCTGACCTTTCTTTTAAGTGTTTTTTCAGGGGTGAGGAACACAACCTTTGCGAGCTGCTGGGTTATTGTGCTGCCGCCTTCTTTAAGCCCTGCATGGAGAATATCCTTTAAAACCGCCCTGCCGATTGCGATGTAATCTATCCCCTTATGATTCCAGAACCTTGAATCTTCAACTGCTATCACTGCGTCTATAAGGTGTTTTGGCATTTTGTTCAGAGGCACAAAAATTCCTTTTTCAACCTTGAGTTCTCCGATAAGCGTGTCATCATCAGCGTATATCCTGGCGCCTGACGTAGGCTTATACTGCTTGAGTTCTGCGATGGAAGGAATTCCTTTTGCAAACGCAAAATAGCCCCCGGCAGATATGCCGGTTATGACTGAAATTATTACCAGAAAAACAGCAAGACGCGCTTTCATATTTAAATTGATTATACCTCCGGCGTAAAGCCCTGTCAAAAATCGGAAGACCGAGCAATACGTATAGCCTCTTTCAAGTCAACCGCGCCCGAATAAATAGCCTTTCCCGTTATCACACCCCATAGATTTTTAATCTCCTTCAAAGCTATTATGTCTTTAATGGAAGACACGCCGCCGGATGCAATTATCGGTATGCTGACGGTTTCAAGCATTTCTTTTACGGCCGGGATGTTCGGGCCCGCAAGCATGCCGTCTCTTGATATGTCAGTGTAAATTATGCCTGAGGCTCCGGCCTTTTCCATTTCCCGCGCAAGTTCTTTCGTGTTAGCTCCTGTAACCTCAACCCAGCCTTTTACTGCGGCCTTGCCGTCTTTGGCGTCAATGCCCGCAAGAATTCTGTCCGGATATTTAGCGCAGGCGTCTTTCAGGAGAGAAGGCTTTTCTATTACTGCAGTTCCGAGGATTATTCTGTTAATCCCTGCGCTGATGAGGCCGTCTATTTTTTTAATATCCCTTATCCCTCCGCCAACCTCTATGTCAATAGATACGGCTTCCCTTATCTTTATGATTGCATCAAGATTTTTCTGGCTGCCTGTGAATGCGCCGTCAAGGTCCACAACATGAAGGAGTTTTGCCCCGCATTCCTCCCATCTCCTTGCCGTTGATGCAGGGTCATTTGAATATATTGTTACTGCATCTTCTTTCCCCTGAAGGAGCCTGACACACTGTCCGTTCTTTAAATCTATTGCAGGAATAACAAACATAGATTAATATAACATAATGTTTGACGGTCAATGGGTCAATGGGTTAATGGGTCAATGGGCTGAGAGGTTAAGAGGTAAGTTTGATTTAATTCTCAAATCTCCAAATCCTGTAGCGCTCTCATCCTGCGCGGCGCCGCTTTTTTTTATCTTAGTTTTATTTGTCATGTTTCCACAGAGCTCTTTTTCTTTTAATATCCCCGAAAGATTTGAATATGACCTTACCTGGACCGGCGTAAAGGCAGGCACAGCCGCGCTTGAGATAACAAGGACAGGCAATGAGATAAATATTGTCTCTACGGCGCAGTCGGCGAAATGGGTTTCTGTTTTTTATACTGTTAACGACAGGGCGGAAAGCATTCTCGCAAAAAAATCCTCCTTGATGTTTGTCGGAAAGCCTGTCAATTACAGGCTCAAGATAAGAGAAGGCCGGCATAGAAGAGACAGAGAGGTCATTTTCAACTCAGGCAATAAAGTTACATACATAGACCATATCAATAATGAGAGGCGTAATTTTGATGTGCCCTCTCTTATATTTGACCCGCTGTCGAGCTTCTATTATCTCAGGACGCTGAAGCTTGTTGTCGGAGAGCCTGTATATATAACCATGTTTGACAGCAAAAAAGTCTGGAATGTTGAGGTGCAGGTGCTTAGAAAGGAAAAGGTAACGCTTCCGACAGGAGCGGTAGATACAATCCTGATTAAGCCGTTAATGAAATCAGAAGGAATATTTTATAAGAAAGGCGCTATTTATATCTGGCTGACAGACGATGAGAAGCGGATACCCGTGAAGCTCAGGACAAAAGTTGCAGTAGGCTCCATCAATGCCGTATTGGTTGGAGGAAGATATTGATACCTGTCTCAATTGTAATCGTTACAAAAAATGAAGAGGCAAATATTGAAGCCGCTCTTGACAGCGTAAAGGACGCCGCTGAAATTGTTGTCATTGATTCTTTCAGTTCGGACAGAACTGTTGAAATCTGCAGGAAATACACAGATAAAGTATCCCGGAAAGAGTGGGAAGGATATGCAAGGCAAAAACAGGCGGCGGTTGACCTTGCCGCGTGCCAATGGGTTTTTATACTTGACGCCGACGAGAGGGTTACGCCTGAATTGAAGGCAGAGGTTATAAATGCGATAGAGGAAAACAGGTATGATGGTTTTTATGTGCCGAGAAAAAACTTTTTTATGGGCCAATGTATCAGGCACGGAGGGTGGCGGCCTGATTATACATTAAGGCTGTTCAAGAAAAAGGCAGGCAGAGTTGAAGACAGAGAAGTGCATGAAAAGGTAATTGTCAATGGGAGCGTGTCGTATCTTAAAACCCCGCTTGTCCATTACACGTATAATTCTGTTTCCGACTATTTAAAGCGGATGGACGTCTATTCCACGCTTGCCGCAAAGGAACTTACAAAGAATGGAGTCGTGCCTAATTTCATGGACTTTCTTCTGCGTCCGCTGGCTGCATTCATAAAGATGTTTTTTCTCAGGTTCGGTTTTATGGACGGGAGATACGGCTTGGCGCTTGCTGTGCTTTACAGCTATTATACCTTTCTGAAATATGCAAAGACATGGGAGTTAAAAGAAAAAAGGTGAAAGTTTTTCTTTTGAACTCTTAACTCCTGATTATGCAGTCCTACAGTCTGCGACAAGATTCAGTTCAGCAGGATGTATCTTATACGGCAGCCTCTTTCCTGAATGTGAGAGAATCCCGCGCTTTATTTCAACAACAGACGGATTTTTGCATCTGAATTTCTCAATCAGAAACTGAGCGGCAACTTCGGGCTTAATAATATTGCCGCAGGTAAAAATATCTACAGCCGCATACCCGTATTCCGGCCATGTGTGTATGGAAAGATGAGACTCCGCTATGACTACCATGCCGCTTATTCCAAAGGGACTGAATTCATGGAAGGATACATCAATGATGGTTGCCCTGGCCTTTTTTGCCGCTGAGACCATTGCATCCCTTACTTCGTCAAGGCTTTTGAGAATTTCGGGATCACAATCCTTAAGCTCTATTAATAAATGTTTACCTAAAGCATGCAACCCTCTACCTCCTCCATCGTAGATTTTAATCTAAAGAGCTTTACTGCTCTCTTAAGCTAAATAAATTACAGTAAAATTATACTCCTTGTCAAGATTTTTTTGAATACAAAAAATCTTTCTGAAAAAATTTTCTCAAAACGGTTGTCTTTCATCTTGAATAGCATTAAGATATATTAACTGCCGCGCTGCTGGTAGCACTGTTGTATTTGAGGAGAATATATGCTTGATGTAAAAGTTGTGAGAGAGAATACCTCAAGAGTTGAAGAGTCGCTCAGGAAGAGAAACTACGGCCTCTCCATCCTTGACAGGTTTCTGAAAATAGAAAACGAAAGGAGAGAACTCCTCAGGCTCATAGAGGAAAAGAGAGGGCGGAGGAATAAGATATCGGAGGAGATTGCAAAGTTAAAAAAAGGAAAGAAGGATGTGGTTTTAATCTTAGCAGAAGCAAAAGACATATCCGACTTCATAACGGAAAAAGAAGAACGTCTTAAGGTATTGGAAGAAGAAGCAAGACAGGAGCTTTTGATTATCCCTAACATTCCACACAAATCTGTCCCTGCTGGAAAAGACGAGACGGAAAATGTTGAGATAAGAAAATGGTCCGCCTCAGGCGGAGTTCCGAAAGAATTTGATTTCCCTCCGTTGAATCACTGGGACATTGCGGCGATGCATGACATCATAGACTTTGACAGGGCGTCAAAGATTGCAGGCGCAAGATTTTCCCTGATGAAAGGGATGGGCGCAAGGCTTGAAAGGGCGCTTATGAACTTCATGTTGGACCTGAACACATCTAAAGGATACAAGGAAATATTGCCGCCGATTCTTGTTAACCGCGAATCCATGACAGGCACAGGACAGCTTCCGAAATTTGAGATGGAACTGTTCAAAACAGCAGACCCTGAGTTCTATCTCATTCCGACCGCAGAGGTTCCTGTGACAAATATTCACAGGGATGAAATTTTGAACGAGGGTGATTTGCCGATTTACTACACTGCTTACACTCCATGCTTCAGGCGCGAGGCAGGGTCATACGGAAAAGACACAAGAGGATTGATAAGGCAGCACCAGTTCAATAAAGTTGAGATTGTAAAATTCGTGAAGCCGGAGGATTCATACAATGAACTTGAGAAACTTACCAATGATGCAGAGGACATCCTTCAAAGGCTCGGGTTGCCTTACAGAGTAATTGCCCTCTGCACAGGAGACCTCGGCTTTTCAGCGGCAAAGACCTATGACCTTGAGGTCTGGCTTCCGGGACAGCAGAGATACAGGGAGATTTCTTCATGCTCTAATTTTGAGGACTTTCAGGCAAGAAGGGCGAATATCAGATTCAAGCGTGAAGGAAAGAAAGGCACAGAGTTTGTGCACACACTCAACGGTTCTGCGCTTGCAATCGGAAGAACAGTCGTTGCTATCCTTGAGAATTACCAGCAAAAAGACGGAAGCGTTGTGATTCCAGAGGCGCTGAGGGAATATATGGGAGTTGAGGTGATAAGGTAGATTTATTCGAATTATTATCTAATTGCTCTCAAGGCCCAAGGAAGCATTAATTACCAGAAATGCACTTTAAATCCAGCCAACATAAAACAGAACATTAGATAAAGAAATATTTGGGATGTTATATTCCAAAAGGGTTTTGGGGGGCTAATTATTTTTTGTTCTTCCATTTGCGTGTATTCTGCAAATTATAGCAACTCTTTCTAAGTAATGCTAAGAGTTAAGAAATAAATCTGAGAGTTTTGGAGTCGACAAACGTTAAGCGTTTACCAGTTCTTGCTGGTTCTGGATAATGATTTTCGGATTTAGATTTTTGGAAGGAACGGGCAGTCCCTTCTCTTTTAATAGATTAATGTGTTCTCCCATTCCCCATTTTGCCTTATAAAGGCAGTCCTCGATAGAATGCCCTATGCCCGTGAAACCCTCTAAATCCGGAGAATAAAATCCAAAATAATCAGGCTCATCTGTGGCCTCAATCACCAATGAATATTCTAATTCAATCATTTTACACCCCCGATGCTTCTACTTCTTTATGCCTGCTGCTTTTAGTATAGCATAGCAAGTCCCTGTAGGAACCTCTTTTGAGCCGTGAAAATCCACCCTGACCAACTTATCCCATCCAGATTTCCCGTAATATCTTATTGACCCTTTTTCTTTAACGATTCTAAAACCATGCTCTCCTAACAGTCTCACCAACTCGCTGAATCTCACTTTCTTCCTTCCAGAATCCTTTCGGTCTGCTCTATTATCTCTGTCGCTGTTGCCCTGTCTTTAATAAATGTCCCCTTTTTTGCATCTACGCTAATCTTTGTTGACTTGGCTGTAATCCTTTCAAGCTCTATATAAATCTTCAATTCAGCAGTTGTTGCTGAAATCTCTACGCCGTTTTCTATTTTTTTCTTCCCCGACTCTTTTATCCCCATCTTTTTCAGAGCTCTATGCGCTGCATTTTCTACCTGCTCAATTGGGAAACTAATAGTCTTATATGCGACATTTGTTAATGTGTATGCGGCTCCGCCGCTTGCGCCTGCCAACAGGATGCTTGCACAGCCTGAAGATAAAAGCGCAATGCACAGAAGCAGACAAAATGGCGTTATCTTAGCCCGCATGGTATTTGTATTATTTCCTTCTTCAGCCAGAAATTTCAAGTGATAATTTAAGGGGAGCAATGCAAAGAACTGGAGGCGGCGAGCGGATTTGAACCGCTGCATAAAGGTTTTGCAGACCTCCCCCTTAGCCACTTGGGTACGCCGCCGATAACGTAATGCGTAATCCGTAATGCGTGACGAGTATTTTTTACTCACTACGCTTAACGCATTACGCATTACGGTCTTTTTATGGAGCGGGAAACGGGGCTCGAACCCGCGACCCCAACCTTGGCAAGGTTGTGCTCTACCACTGAGCTATTCCCGCATAAAAAGAAAAGTTAAGAATTATAAGTTTAAAGTTAAAAATTGGAAACTAAAAATTAAAGATTTAAAGAATTAACTTGTAACTTCTAACTTCCAACTCTTAACTTCTAACTGATTCCTAATGTATACTATCAAGAATAATGAAAAAAGGACTTGTTTGTCAATATGCTGTATCCTGACCTTAAAGAGTTTAAGTCTCTATGCAGAAAGGGAAATCTCATCCCTGTCTATAGGGAAGTCCTCGCTGATTTTGACACTCCCGTCTCTGCATTTTTGAAGATTGGCAAAAGCCCTTCCTTCCTGCTTGAGAGTGTTGTCGGAGGAGAAAAATGGGCCAGATATTCCTTTCTCGGAACTAATCCGTCAAAGATTATAAAGGGGCAGGGGAAGAAGATAGAGATAAGAGAAAGAGGCAGGAAGCCGGTTGTATTTGAGGCAGAGGACCCTGTGGATGCGCTAAAAAAAGAGATAGCTCTTTACATGCCTGTCGCTGTCCCGGGGCTTCCGAGATTTTCAGGGGGGCTTGTCGGATATATGGGCTATGACATGGTCAGGTTCTTTGAGCGTGTCCCAGACAGCAAAAAACCCGGCATTGATATGCCTGATATGTTCTTTATGCTTGCTGACACAATGCTCATATTTGACAGCCTTAAGCAGAAGATAAAGATAGTCTCTAATGTCCATGTAGACGGAAAAAGCCCTGCAAAGGCGTATAAAGAGGCAGTGGAGAAGATAGAGGACATAGTAGAAAGGCTAAGAAAGTTTAAAGTTAAAAGTTTAAAGTTAAAAGTTAAAACAAAAAACACTAAGCAACAGAAATTCGCATCAAGTTTTAAGACGAAAGAGGCTTTTGAGGAGGCTGTGCTTAAGTCAAAAGAATATATTGCGGCCGGAGACATATTTCAGGTTGTGCTCTCGCAGAGATTTGAGCGCAAATCTGATGTTGAGCCTTTTGATGTTTACCGTGCGCTTCGTGTGATTAATCCTTCACCTTACATGTATTACATTGACACGGGAGACGCGGAGATTGTCGGCTCATCTCCAGAGATACTTGTGCGGCTTGAAGGAGAAAAAGTTGTCCTCAGGCCAATCGCAGGCACCAGGAAAAGGGGTGAAACAGAGGCAGAGGATAAGGCTCTGGAAGAGGAACTTAAAAAAGACCCGAAGGAGATGGCAGAGCATATAATGCTTGTGGACCTCGGAAGGAATGATGTCGGCAGGGTTTCCGAGAAAGGTTCTGTTAATGTGACAGAGTTGATGGGTGTTGAAAGATACAGCCATGTGATGCATATGGTTTCTAATGTTGAAGGAAAGCTGGAGAAAAATCTTGATGCCTTTGATGTGCTTCGGGCCTGTTTTCCGGCAGGCACTGTGAGCGGCGCTCCAAAGGTTCGGGCAATGGAGATTATAGATGAACTTGAGCCGATTAAAAGAGGGCCTTATGCCGGCTCTGTGGGATATTTCAGCTATTCAGGGAATATGGATACGTGCATTACGATAAGAACGCTTATAATAAAAGACGGGAAGGTTTATGTTCAGGCAGGCGCAGGGATAGTAGCTGATTCAGTGCCAGAGAGGGAATACACTGAAACAGTGAATAAGGCTATGGGGATGATGAAGGCGGTGGAGATGGCAGAGAAGGGGCTGGGTTAAGGTATGCTATTGATGATAGATAATTATGATTCCTTTACCTACAACCTCGTCCAGCATCTTGGAGAGCTTGGAGAGGATATAAAGGTGTTTAGGAATGACAGGGTTACGATAAAAGATATTGAAGAATTAAAACCTGAAAGGATTGTTATTTCTCCGGGGCCGTGCACTCCTAAAGAAGCAGGAGTTTCTGTTGATGTCATAAAACATTTTGCAGGCAAGATTCCTATTCTTGGCGTATGTCTTGGGCATCAGGCAATCGGCGCTGCATTCGGCGGAGACATAATAAGGGCGCCGAGGCTCATGCACGGCAAGACGTCTATGATATATCACGACGGAAAGACAATATATGAAGGGCTTCCGAATCCATTTGAGGCAACAAGATATCATTCGCTGATAATTAAAAAAGAGACCCTGCCTGACTGCCTTGAGATTACCGCATGGACTGAGCAGGATGAAATAATGGGAGTGAGGCATAAAGAGTTTATTGTTGAAGGCGTGCAGTTTCATCCTGAGTCAATACTTACAAAAGTCGGGAAAACACTTCTTAAAAACTTCCTGAAATTGCGAATATAAAATCCGGAGGAAAGATGGATATTAAGGCTTATGTTCTGAAAAAGGCGAAGGCAGCCAAAGAGGGCGCCAGGCTGCTTGCAAAGGCGTCTTCTAAAGAAAAGAACAATGCGCTTTTAAAGATGGCGGCTGCGCTTAAAAAACGCAAAGCAGAACTTATAAAAGAAAACAAAAAAGACATTGCCTTTGCAGAGAAGAAAGGGCTTTCAAAGGCGATGATAGACAGGCTGGCCCTGAATGACGAGCGCATAAATGAGATGGCGCAGGGATTGATTGAGGTTGCCGCGCTTCCAGACCCTGTTGGAGAAGTGATAAGGATGTGGGAGAGGCCCAATGGGATGGTTGTCGGAAAGATGCGCGTGCCTATCGGAGTTATCGGAATCATATATGAATCAAGGCCTAATGTAACGGCAGATGCATCAAGCCTATGCTTAAAGGCAGGAAATGCGGTCATTCTGCGCGGAGGCTCTGAGGCGATAAATTCAAACAAGGCGATTGTAAAGATATTGAGAGATGCCGCAAAGACAGCGGGGCTTGATGAAGACGCAATAACATTTATTGATATACCTGAAAGAGAAGCAGTGATGGAGATGCTTAAACTTGAGGGGATTATTGACCTCATAATCCCGCGCGGGGGCGAAGGGCTGATAAGAACAGTCACGGCAAATTCAAGAATCCCGGTGCTTAAACATTATAAGGGTGTGTGCCATGTTTTTGTTGACAGGGCCGCTGACCTTAAAATGGCTGAGGATATATGCTTTAATGCAAAAGTCCAGAGGCCCGGCACTTGCAATGCAATGGAGACAATGCTTGTTGACAAGAAGGTTGCAAAGGCATTTCTCCCATCAATGATTAAGAGGTTCAAAGCGGCAAAGGTCAGCCTTAAGGGATGTCCTGAGACAAGAAAGATAGATAAATCCATCGCTGCCGTAAGAGAAGATGATTTCTATATGGAGTATCTGGACCTTATTCTGAATGTGAAGGTTGTCAAGGATATGGATGAAGCAATAGAGCACATCGCAAAATACAGCTCAGCGCATTCTGACGCTATTGTTACAGAGAATTATGAGAAGGCGATGCGCTTCCTGCGTGAGGTTGATTCATCCGCTGTTTTCGTTAATGCGTCAACGAGATTGAATGACGGGTATCAGTTCGGCCTCGGCGCTGAGATAGGAATATCAACTGACAAGATTCATGCAAGGGGGCCGATGGGGCTTGAAGAACTCACATGCACTAAGTTTATAGTGCTTGGGGACGGGCAGATTAGGGAGTAGGTGAAACTTTTAAAAATAGATTTCAATGAAATTCAGAAGGCAATGGAAGACGTGTCAAGGGATGCATTTGACTACTTTCTGGACCTTGAGACAGGAGAGATTAAAACAATCTCCGTTGATGCGCTTGAAGGCGCAAAGAGCAGTCTTTACAAAGGCGATGAACTTATTGATGAATCCTTACTTGAAGCGTATGACATGCCTGAGTGGATTGAAGATGAAGTGGAGTTTGCAATAAGAATATTCTCTGAAAAACAAAGATATGTCAGAATCCCGGAGCGCGGGTCGCAGGAGGTATATGCTCTCATGAAAAGGTTTACGGAGGGGATTGACGAACTTAAGCCGCACGATGAACTCTCAGCCGCTCTCAACAGCCCCAGCTCATTCAGCGAGTTCAAGAAGGCGCTTTCCAATTTTCCGGAGCACAGAAAGAAATGGTTTGCGCTGAATGCAGGCGCAATGAAAAAGACAATAGCAGAATGGCTTGAATCAATCGGCATAAAACCGGAACAGGCTTATCACTAACCGCAACCTTTGAATCACTTACAACAAATTCGTAACCTTTTTAATCTCTTTTAGCTTCTTCATAGCCTTTCCTGAATCAAGTGCCTCTGCCGCTATTTCCGCTCCGCTTCTGAAATCTTTAGCCTTTCCTGCAACAACAAGCGCAGCAGAGGAATTCATGAGGACCACATCGCGTTTGGGGCCATTTTCTCCGTTGAGGATGGAAATTGTTATGCGGGCATTAGCATCCTTGTCAGCTCCGACAAGGTCTGTGAGCTTGCCCCTTTTGACGCCAAAATCCTCAGGCGAAACAAAGAAGTTCTCAACTGCATTATTTGCGTATCTTGAAACCCGCGTCCCGTCAGTAATGGTTATTTCATCAAGCCCGTCTTCTCCGTGCACAACCATTGCATCATGCGCGCCGAGATTTCCGAGAACACTGGCCAGCGGCTCTGTAAGTTTGCCCGCAAACACGCCAAGCACCTGTCTCTTTGCGCCGGCAGGATTTGTCAGCGGGCCGAGTATATTAAATATCGTTCTTAACCCCATTTCTCTCCTCGGGCCTATTGCATATTTCATTGCAGGATGAAACAGCGGCGCAAACAGAAATCCGAATCCTGTCTCAAAGAGGCATTTTTCAACATTTTCCGGCGGAAGGTCTATCTTAACGCCGAGCGCCTCAAGGACATCCGCGCTTCCGGACTGGCTTGAGACCGAGCGGTTTCCGTGTTTTGCAACAGGCGCTCCGCACGCTGAAACGACTATTGCAGTTGTTGTTGAGATATTAAATGTATGCGCCATATCGCCGCCTGTGCCGCAGGTGTCAAGCACGCCTTCGGGAGCTTTAATCGTCGCTGCCTTTTCGCGCATTATGCGCGCTGCGCCCGTTATCTCATCAACTGTCTCGCCCTTGATGCGCAGGGCAGTGAGGAATGCGCCTATCTGGGCGTCTGTTGCCTTCCCCTCCATGATTTCTCTCATGCACTCCGCCATCTCAGCCTCGGAGAGGTTAATGCTGCTTACAATGATATTAATCGCCTCTTTTATCATGGTGCTTTAAAATCTCCTTCTCTTTTCTGTCATTCCGCACTTGATGCGGAATCCAGCATTTTGTATTCTCTATATTCCTGCTTCTTCTGTAAGTTCATTGTAATTTTGAGCAAGAGGGACATTTGACACCATTCCCTCTATTGAATCTTAAATCTTGAATCTTGAATCTTGAATCTTCCTTGACTGGCATCTCACCTGTCCGCCATGCCTCTATGCCAAGTCCAACTACATCTTTGGGATAGGCTGAGAGAAATTGAGTTATCTGTTGTATTTGCTTAAGTTTAGCCATTAAGGACACACCCACTGGGAAGTATTTGCTGCTACATGATACTTGCAGGATATATGAAGACACTCAGGCTCAGTTGGTAGTGGAGAACCAAAACACGATGAGGGACATCCTAAATCACAAGCACAATACCACCATATATAACTGGTATCCCCTCGAATGAACGTGCAAGTTGTGCAGTCAGAAAAATGTTGCCAGTAAGTTGCATAGTCATATACATAGAAGAAGGTTTGCGGTCCCCACTTCCCCGCATCCGTAACCCTCACATATTGTGTAGCAGAAGTTCCACATGCTGGACAAGTTGCCGTGATTGTGAGCGAACCGCAAGCTGTAGAACCAACGGTAAGCAATCCAGTTGAACTAATTGTCGCGCCTGAACCTGACACGCTCCATATAATATTACTCGGACAACCACTTGCAGTATATTGCGCTGTATTATTTCTTGTTATTATTTCAGAACCAGCGATGGTGAGAGGAACTGGGGGTTCGGGGCAGCCGACTAAACAGGGGTGGGGGTCTCTGAGTGATGATTTATGCTTCCACTTGCCATTTGGAGCATATTCAAGGTGAAGATGGGGGCCTGTCACTCCGCCTGTAGAGTCTGCTTCTCCTATTTTAGCGCCTTTTGTTATTGGCATCCCAATGCTGAGATGGTCTGTACTCTTCGTTACAAGATGGGCATAGAGTGTGGTCGAACCATCTACGTGTTTTATTACTACATATCTACCCCACCCCTTTCCCATTTGTCCGAGACGATTAATTTCTTGCTTAAAATCAAAACCAACCTCAATAATTGTCCCATCTGCAACTGTACGCACATTGGATCCATCCGCTGCTCTATAATCTGTACCATAGTGCTTTGGTTTTTCGATATTACTAAACGAAGAACGAACATTTAAATCAACTTCAAGAGGTGAATCCCAATCGGCTTGTTCGCATCCTGATTGACCATAAGCAAAACCAACAAATCCATGGACAAATGCTAGTAGGAGAATAAATAGGTACACAGTCAATTTATTGTAGTTCATGATTTATCCTCCCTTAATAAAAGGTACCAACAATTATAATGGCTTCATAGGTACCATCCAGATGGCGTAAGTCTGTAAAAGCCTCATCTGGTAATGTGGCACGGACAGTTTTGGTTATAGAATCAAATGTAGAAACGAAATCATCGCTGAAGTGGTCATAAATTTCCGGAGCATCGGGTGGTTCATGAATTTGGGCATATATACGAACCTCATGATTCTGAGGAAGTGATCCAATAAAAGAGTCGGGAACATTAAAAACTACCTCAAATGAGGTTGCAGGTTGGATTAGTCCTGAATTTATTCTGATTTCATAAGGAAGATGAGATACCCCTGGTATCTCTGCAAATTCAGCCTGTGTTTGAGGGGAAGATGTTAGTTGCACTTTGACGGTAGTATTAGAACTAAATGCTCCAGCAGGAAAGGTTACAGATGCATATCCATCAAGGGTTATTGTGCCACCTTGAGGAGAGATTGTCTGTGTTATAGAAGGTATCTTTGCTGCATTTATACTAAAAAAATCTGACAGCACCTTTTTAGAAGTCTCGCTATAAAATGCCGATACCCTGTAATGAAGCATTTTCTGGTAGGATTCACTTATTATAGTCTGTGTGGCAAAGTCTTTATCCCCTGCCTGTCTATCCCCATGTGTCCCGTCATCATAGAGTATTCCCAAATTGGCAACAAACCTATACTTCTCATCATACTGTATCAGATTGATACTGGAAGGAATTAAATTAGACTCTATTAAGGCAGAGATTGTAACAGTGGTTGGTTGGTTTAGATTAACATAATCAGGGTCAGCAGAGGTTAATATCTCTGGTATAGATGACCCCAATATAGTAACGGTAATATATGTCCCTGGCTCACCTCTTACCTCTACTGCAATTTTATTCTGTTCATCCAGTTTGATAGGCAGTTTAATCTCATCAATCTGCTTATCAAATTCCTCAGGTCCAAGCACCTGAACTCCGTTTATCTCTATTACAGCACTTGTAACCTTCCCTCTTTTGCTTTCTCCATTCTTAATAGATACGGCGAATGGGACTTGACCTTTATTTACAGAAAAACTCTTTACTATCTTCTGCGGCTTTCCTGTGCTGCGGGTATAAACCTCTGGACCAAAAACTGTAGTCGCGCTATAGGCAAGAGGAATGAAAGCCAAGGTAAAAAAAGTAAGTAAACCTGTTAATAAAATCTTCCTATTCATAAAACACCTCCGATGAGAAAATATAAATTTATAAAACAACTCGATTCCTCATTTGTTCATAATCATTTGTGAGAGTTACGAGGAGGCAAATCCATTACCTTAAACTCTCCATTCATACGTTTTACTCTGAATTCAAAATCCGGCTTATTGTCCGGTTTAAAAGTCACTTCCAATTCCCCGGATTTTAACTGCATAGACGATTTAATATCTATAAAATCTGGATATTCGGATATAAGGCATTTCCCTCCATTCTTTATGCAATATCGCTCAAATAATTTCGGCTTATCATTTGGATTTATATCAGGATTTAATTTAATTAAAAGGTCATAAGACCCGCCATAGTAATAGACAGCCCTTTTATAATCTTCTTGAGATAATGCTGATATATATTCAAAAAGTATCCGTCTTGGTTCACCATCAATTGTTTCCCCCTGTGTCATAGAAATTGCAGTTTGGATAAAATCTTTCGCATTATAATTATACGAATCGCAAAACGTGTATCCCACGCCATTATTATAGCTACAAAAAGTTATATCTCCTTCGGTTCCGGAAATGCCACCATCAGGACCAGTTGTCTGTCCCGTCGCTACCGTTCCATCTTTATCAATGAAATTAACTTTATAAATACGCCCTTCAACATCAACACGATAAAACTCTACCGCCTCGGTATTGCAGCTTCGGTATTGATAAATCATGATAAGTTGTTCGTATGTCTGTGGCATGACAAAAAGATTAAGACCGCTATGTAGAGTATTTTCTACAAACTCGTAGTCTTTACCTAAATCTATTTTTGATACGATTTTATTGTCTTTTGTGCTTATAAGTTGGTAGTTGCCGGTATATTGCTTGTCACCCTCTTCGCCTCCACAATAAGACCCTTCCAGAATCTCTACTTTTTCATCTTCAGCAAATAGGAATACTTTTATTCCCTCTCTATTTTTGAAGATATTTATTTGTGACCGTCTTAGATTTTTTAATTTCAAAATCTCTTTGGAGACTTTCCCCTGTTTATTTGCTTTCAAAGTCCCAGCATATGATAGAAGGGGGAAACAGGTTAAAAAGACAAACAAACATACCGCAACAGTCTTACTTCTATTCATTTAGCACCTCCTTCCATCTTTGGGTTTATAAAATCAATCAATTTCATAGCCCATTTTATCACAACTCTTGACATATTTCTATTTTTAATGTTATTAATTGTAGGCTTTTTGCCGGTAACTTCCTTTTGAGGAGAAAGATTAAATGGCTCTTGCAACATTCAAAGGCGGCATACATCCGCCTGACAAAAAAGACATTGCAAAAGGCAGTGCCATCAAAGAAGCAAAGTCCCCGCAGAGAGTCGTCATTCCTTTAAGCCAGCACATCGGAGCGCCTTGCAAACCCATAGTCAGCATCGGAAAGGAAGTCAAAAAAGGCGAGGTCATTGGAGAACCCGGAGGTTTTGTATCAGCGCCTGTCCATTCATCCGTGTCAGGGAAGGTGATTGCAATAGCGGAGTTTCCGAATGCAATGGGCAGGATGGTAAATTCCGTAGTGATAGAGAATGATGGGAAAGAAGAATGGACTTCTCTTAAAGATAATCCAGATTACATCAAACTGTCTGCCGATGAACTGAAGGAAAAAGTAAAGGCTGCCGGAATTGTCGGCATGGGCGGCGCAGCTTTTCCGACGCTTGTTAAGCTCTCTCCTCCAAAAGAAAAGCCGATTGATACAATAATTATTAACGGCACTGAGTGCGAGCCGTATCTTACCGCAGATTACAGGCTGATGTTGGAAAAATCCAGCGATATAGTTGAAGGGTTGAAGATACTCATGCGCATCCTCGGAGTGAATAAAGGATTTATCGGGATTGAGAACAACAAGCCCGATGCGATTGAAGCAATGAAACAGGCTGTAAATAAATCCCCCCTCCCCACCTTTACTAAAGGGGGGCAAGGGGGGATTATTGAAGTCTGCGGACTTGAGGTTAAGTATCCGCAGGGCGCTGAAAAGATGCTTATAAGCGCTCTAACCGGAAGAAAAGTTCCTCCGAGAGGGCTTCCGATGGATGTCAGGGTTGTGGTGCAGAATGTAGGTACTGCGCTTGCCGTGTATGAGGCAGCGAGATACGGCAAGCCTTTGATAGAAAGAGTCGTTACTGTAACGGGAGAGGGCATAAAGAATCCTGCGAATTTAATGGTAAAGATAGGCACGCTTATCTCTGATATTGTTGATGAGTGCGGCGGCTTTAAAAACAGCGCAGGCAAGGTGGTGTCAGGCGGCCCGATGATGGGCTTTGCCCTTTCAACGCTTGATGTTCCTGTGACAAAAGGGACTTCAGGAATACTTGTTATCCCGGAGGAAGGCGTTGTACACACTGAGGAATATGGGCCGTGCATAAGGTGCGGAAGGTGCATTGATATATGCCCTATGGGCCTTATGCCGTCAATGCTGAGCATACTTTCCGAGAAGGGACATTACGAGGATGCAAAGGAATACAACCTTTTTGACTGTTTTGAATGCGGCTCATGCGCATTTGTATGCCCTTCAAAAAGGCCGATAGTCCAGCTTGTAAGACTGGCAAAGTCGCAGACGAAACCATGAAACAAATTCAACATTCAATATTCAATATTTTGAACCTGTATTTAATTGAATCTTCAATCTTGAATCTTGAATTTTTTGCTTGGAGGTTAGATGGCTGATGTAAAAAAAGAACACGAACTTATAGTTACTGTAAGCCCTCATGTCAGGGATGAAGAGACCACGAGCAGGATAATGTGGAGCGTTAGCATATCGCTGCTGCCTGCCGTGGTAATGGGAGCATATTTCTTTGGTCCGAGGGCAGTGTTTACAGTAGCGCTTGCAATAATCTCTGCTTTGTTATCCGAATATCTTTTCCAGAAAGCGCTTAAAAAGAAAATTGCCGTTAATGACGGAAGCGCCTTTCTCACAGGCCTTTTGCTCGGCATGAACCTTCCGGCGTCAGTGCCTTTTTACATCCCTATCATTGGCTCTTTTATCGCCGTCATCATCGCAAAACAGTTATTCGGAGGGCTTGGTTATAATGTATTCAACCCGGCGCTGATTGGACGGGCGTTCCTGCTTATATCATTTCCGAGGCTCATGACAATCTGGACCAAACCGGATGCTGCCTTTGTCATGCTTGACGCAACGACCACTGCTACCCCACTCGGTATCCTGAAAGAGGAAGGTCTTTCAAAATTAATTGAGGTCTTCGGTGATAAGATTAATCTCTACGCAGAACTTTTTAACGGACACAGGGCTGGCTCTATCGGCGAGACGTCAGCGCTGGCGTTATTAATTGGCGCAGGATTCCTGCTTTACAAAAGATACATCACATGGCACGTCCCTGCCTCATTCCTCGGAACAGTCGCAGTCCTTGCATGGATATTCGGAGGCAAAAGCCCCGAGACAGGGAAAATGCTCCTTTTCGCAGGCGACCCCCTGATACACCTTTTGAGCGGCGGCCTCATGCTCGGCGCATTCTTTATGGCAACCGACTATGTGACATGCCCTTCTGCAAGAAAAGGGCAGATAGTTTTCGGTATAGGCTGCGGCTTTCTTACAATGCTCATAAGGCTAAAAGGCGGATACCCTGAAGGCGTCATGTTTGCAATCCTTCTTATGAACTGTTTTGCGCCGCTCATAGACCGCGGTTTTAAATCAAAGGTCTTTGGCGCGCTGGAAAAAACAAAAGCAAGGGAGATTAAGAAATGACAGGCAAGGATATCCTAAAGATAACGCTTAATCTTGTAATCGTATATCTCATCGGCGGGCTCATCCTTGCATTTGTATACGCCAAGACGTCGCCAATAATGTTTCAGAATAATAAAATAGCAAAAGAGAAGGCGCTTAAAGAACTAATGCCCGAAGCAGACAAGATAGAAAAAGCAGGAGACTGGACAATACACGAAAAGCCTGCTGAATATTTTGCCGCCAAAAAAGGGGATGAGGTTATCGGTTATGTTGTTCAGTCATTCGGCAAAGGATATTCAAGCTACATTGATATCCTCATTGCAGTTGACAAGGGCTTTAAGGTGCAGAAGATAAACATCCTCCATCATGCGGAAACCCCCGGACTTGGCGATGAGATTGAGACTGTTTCGTTTAAGGGGCAGTTTAAAGATAAAGACATAGAACATTTAAAGGTTTTAAAAACAGATACAACAGAATTCATACAGGCAATCTCAGGCGCGACCATCTCCAGCAGGGCTGTCACCGAGGATGCGGTAAAGAAAGGTGTTGAATTCCTCATCAAAACCATCAAGGAAGGAGGAGCAGGGAATGCCGGACACAAACAAAGTTAATTACTGGAAACTTATAACAAACGGAATCGTAAAGGAAAATACCATATTCAGGCTTGCCCTCAGCCTCTGCCCTTCCATTGCTGTTACAAACAACCTCAAGAACGGTGTTTTGATGGGAAGCGCTGTTTTGTTTGTTCAGGTTATGGTCAACATTACAATTTCTTTGATGAGAAAGGTAATCCACCCAAAGATAAGACTGCCCATTTTCATGCTTGTCATATCAGGCTGGGTTACGATTACTGATATGACAATGGCAGCTGCAGTCCCCGACGTATATAAACAGATGGGGCTTTACATACAGCTTATAGTTGCGTTCGCATCCATCCTTGCCAGGGCGGAGATGTTCGCAAGCAAAAATAAATTTGCCCCTTCAATGGCTGACGGCATAGGGTTCGGGGCCGGGTTCCTGTTTGCTCTTACAGTTATAAGTTTCTTCAGGGAACTTCTTGGCAGGGGTTCTCTGTGGGGGATGCCGATAATACATGCAAAACCGCTTTTGATAATGATTATGCCGGCTGGCGGCTTCTTTGCAGTCGGGATATTGATGGCGGCATTCAACTGGTTTGATGCAAAATATCTGGGAAAAGGCGCGCGCGCTTCGCATTATTCGCATTAATGGATAGAGACAGGAGGAAGCTATGGGAAGTGAATTTACAAAACTTTTTGAATTAATTATATCAGCTTCGCTGATAAATAATTTTGTCTTCACGAGGTTTCTCGGACTTTGCATATTCTTCGGCGTCTCCAAAAAAATGGAGACTGCAGTGGGAATGAGCATTACGTTTACTGCTGTTATGATGATAAGCGCTGCCATCAGTTGGGTTGTTTTTAATGGAATAATGATTCCTCTTGATATCACTTTTCTGAAGATTATCGTGTTTATCGGCGTTGTTGCAGGATTTGTTCAGGCCGCAGACACTATAATGAGAAAGGTATCGCCGGGGCTTTATTACAAACTCGGCATCTACCTTGCCCTTATCTCTACCAACTGTATCATACTTGCAGTTCCATTGATAAATGCAGGCGAGAAGTATAGTTTTATCCAGAGCCTTGCTTTCGCATTTGGTTCAGGACTCGGGTTTGCGCTTGCGCTTGTAATAATGGCAAGCATCCGCGAAAAACTTGAGCTTGCCGATGTACCTATTCCTTTCAGGGGACTGCCGATAGCCTTTATTGTAGCAGGTTTGGTAGCGCTGGCTTTTACAGGTTTTTCAGGACTGATTACGCTATAGCCAGAGCAGTAGAACAGAAGAGCAGTAGTGCAACCGTTTTTATTTTCTGTTGCTACTGTTTGTAATAAAAGTTAGAGGAGTGACTTATGTTTAATGATTCCAAAATAAAAAAGATAACTATTATTGCTTTTTCATTCTACTGCTCTATTGTTCTTCTGCTCTTCTGCTCTACTTCTGTTTTTGCCGGTGTTGGCGGCGGGGTTGAGGCAAAGGAAAAGATAGACATTATTCCCCTGATTAAATGGACACTTGTCTTCCTTGCCGGTGTAGGCGCTTTTTTCGGCGTCGTATTGGCCCTGGCAGCAAAAAGATTTGCCGTCCGGACCGACCCTAAGGTTGAGCAGGTAAGGGATGTTCTTGCGGGCGCAAACTGCGGCGCATGCGGATTTGCAGGGTGCGAACAGTATGCAGAGGCTGTGGTCAAAGAGCCCGATGTTGCGTCTAATTTATGTATCCCCGGAGGCGCAAAGAGCGCTGAGGCAGTTGCAAGGATAACAGGCAAGACGGCATCTGCGTTAGAGCCTAACTTTGCAAGGATTATGTGTCAGGGAGGCTGGTCTAAGTCAGTTAAAAAATTCAGATACGAAGGCGTGCAGGACTGCAGGGCTGCGATACTTGCAGGGGGCGGGGATAAGTCTTGCAGATACGGATGCCTTGGTTACGGCACATGCTCAAGGGTATGTCCTTTTGGCGCAATAACTATGAGCGAGGACCATCTTCCTGTTGTTGATATAGTGAAATGCACAGGCTGCAGGAAATGCGAAAAGGCATGTCCTGTGAAGGTCATAGAAGTCCTTCCTGCATCAAAGCAGGTCTTGGTTACATGCCATTCAAAGGATAAAGGCGGAGACACAAGAAAGAACTGTCAGGTCGGATGCATTGCATGCGGCATCTGCGTTAAGGTCTGCCCGTTTGATGCCCCTTCTGTTGAGAATAATCTTTCAAGGATTGACATAAACAAGTGCAAGGTATGCGGCTTATGCGTTCCAAAGTGCCCGACAAAGGCAATCACTGATTTCATACCTCACAGGTCAAAGGCATTTGTGCTGGATAAATGTATTGGATGCCAGATATGTGCAAAGGTGTGTCCTGTTAATGCGCCCTTAGGCGAGTTGAAGAAAAAGCACTCAATTGATAAAGATAAATGTATAGGCTGCGGAATCTGCACGGCAAGGTGTCCTGTTCAGGCAATAGACGGGACATTCAACGCATCAGAGGTCTTTGCGGCCTCGGCGGAAAAGAAAAAGAAAAAAGCTGAGGCAGCATAAGAAAAACAGTAATCAGCTTTCAGCAGTCAGCTTTCAGTAAAATAAAAAGCCCTTTTTGAGGGCTTTTTATTTTAGACCCAGCAAAACTGTGCCATGATGACCTGTATTTGCTATAATAATTACTGCTTTTGCTGTTAGCTGAACGCTGAGAGCTGATAGCTTTTTTGGAGGGGTGGCCGAGCGGTTGAAGGCGACGGTCTTGAAAATCGTTTCCCGATTATATCGGGACGTGAGTTCGAATCTCACCCCCTCCGCCATTTTACAATTTCAGCGTTTTTGAGGGTTGTTGCCTCGCCCTCGCTTTTTCGCCGCCGCAATTTTTCGTATTTTGCTTCGCAAAATGCGCTGCCAGAAAGGAGGTTGTGTTTGCCCCGCCCACCCGTGCGCACACAACAGATTTACTCCCTTTATTTTGCTTGCCAAGTTTATAATAATTTAGTATCATTATAGTAAGGATTGGGACTTAATCCCACAACATAACCTTATAATTATAATAGTATTTTATGGCAAGCAAGTCAAACGAAATATCAACAATATCGGAAAACATAAAAAAAGCCCGAAATAAAAAGGGTGTTTCGCAGGATAGGTTGTCAAAAATGGCAGATGTCGCCTATAACACTGTTATTAAAATTGAATCGGGAACAATTAAAAATCCAACAATTGATACCTTATCAAAAATCGCCAACGCGTTAGGTGTTAAGGTAGATGATTTAATCAAATAATCTTTATGCAAAACACAATGTCCGCAAAACAGAATATAAAACCAGTTGGCGAAGTAAAAAAGCCATATTTTGAAAATGACAAAATTTCAATTTTCAATGAAGATTTTTTGAAAATTACTGCTATCCCGGAAAGCTCCGTTGATTTGATTGTTACTTCTCCGCCTTACAATGTTGATATTCATTACAATTCACATGCCGACAATTTAACTTACGAGGATTATTTAGAATTTACTCAAAAATGGATCAAAAAATGTTTTGACTTAGCAAAAAAGGAGGGGCGATTTTTACTAAATATCCCACTTGATAAAAACAAAGGCGGCCAAAAATCAGTTGGAGCGGATATTACAAAAATCGCAAAAGATATTGGCTGGAAATATCACTCAACAATTATTTGGAACGAGGGAAATATTTCTCGCCGCACCGCCTGGGGTTCGTTTATGTCCGCTTCTGCCCCTTATGTTATTGCTCCGGTTGAATTGATTTTGGTTTTGTATAAAGATAGCTGGAAAAAAACTAGTGGAAGCAGAAAAAACGATATTACAAAACAAGAATTTATGGACTGGACAAATGGAATTTGGACTTTCAACGGCCAAAGTAAAAAAGGGGCGGGCGGACACCCTGCGCCATTCCCGATTGAATTACCAAAACGCTGTATAAAATTATTTAGTTATATCGGCGATACGGTTTTAGATCCATTTTTGGGAAGCGGTTCAACGCTTATCGCTTCATATTTACACAATAGAAAAGGAATCGGTGTTGATATTGATAAAGATTATTGCGATATAGCAATCAAACGATTACGGACAGAGGCAAAAATAGATCAAACAAATTTATTAACTTAATAACAACTATGAAAAAGAAAAACAAATCAATACGAGATTTACTTATTGAATATTTTAAGGCACATCCAAAACAGGATATGACACACGGCCCAGTTGTAGATTGGGTTGAGGCAAAATATAAAAGACTTTACAATAAAAAGCCGCGAGACACTTGGCGGTCAATTAGAAACTTGCACGAAGTGGGGTTTTTGATAAAAGTTAAAAAAGGAATTTATCGCTATGACCCGGAAGCGGTTAATCAACGAGAACTGGAGGATTTTACGCCTGAACAAAAAGAATTTATTTTAAAACGAGACGGCTATAAATGTGTCCAGTGCGGACGAGGCAGAGAGGACGGGATTGAATTACAAGTTGATCACATTAAATCAAGATATGAAGGTGGAAAAGCAGTAGTTGAAAACGGACAAACCTTATGTGCACAACACAATTTTGTAAAAAAACATCTCAAGCAAACTGAAACAGGAAAGAAGATGTTTATTCGATTATATGAATTGGCCAAAAGTGAAAAAAATAAGGAATTGATAGATTTTTGCGCTGATGTGTTGAAAGACTATGAAAAACACAATATTAACTGTCATATAATTTGGGAGAAATAAAAAACTATGAACGCAACAAAAATATTAAAATCTGTAGGATTAAATCCAAGCGACGCCATTTTTTCTTTAGACAACGTGGAGGCAACAGAAAGATTATTGGAATTTATTAAAGAATGGGAGTTGCGCATTAAGGTTGAAAAAATTAGTAAAGAGGATTGGAAAGCATTATTATCCAGTTATGCAGATTCAATTATTGATTTTCACCCAGAAAATGATCATCAGGAACGGGGAGCGTTTTTGAGGAATGAACAAATGTTAAAGAAATATGGATTGACCAACGAAGATGTCCAGCGATTAGATTTCTGTTGATTTTGTTTTTATTGATTCGCCATACTCGGATAATATCAAGTATTCAGATGATGAAAAATGTATAGGCAAAATTTCTTGCGAGAAAGCAGAATTTTACGACGAATTAGAAAAAACCGCTTCTGAAATTGCAAGAATTTTGAAGCCCGGCAAAGTAATGGGTTGGGTTATTGCCGACCAATGGATTAAAAAGAAATTTACAGCAGTTGGATTTTTAATGTGGCAGAGATTGGAAAAATATTTTGAGCCAATGGACATTATTTGTCTAACGAGACATAATCAAACATCAAACACGGGAGTTTGGCACAATAGAGCAAGGCAATATAATTTTTACTTGAGAGGTTTTAAGTATTTGTTTATAATGAGAAAACCCGAAAAGAAATAGGCGGCGCGCCAGCTTTGCTGGCACGAAAAATTGCGGTGGCGAAAAAAGAAGCGGCGAAAGCGAGGGCGGGCAAAAATTATCAAAATTCAAAGTCCGGATTTTCGTCAAAAAAAGTTCGGATTTTAACCAAAAGGCACCGCCAATTTTTTATTTTAAAGGCTTTGAGAGGAAAGAACTAATAGGATTTTCAATCAGAGCTTCAGGCGGGGTTGGAAGGATAAAACAATGCGCTATCTGTTAAAATCAAAGCTATGATTGGTTCATTAAGAGGAAAACTCATTTCAAGGAGACCGGATAATGTTATCGTGGAAGTCGGCGGCGTGGGTTATCAGGTAAATGTCCCTTTAAGCGTACTCGCAAATTTTCCGGAAGAAGGCAGCAGTGTTTTCCTGCATATCTATACTCATGTCCGTGAAGACGCTCTCCATCTATACGGCTTTACCACTGAGGATGAAAAAAGGATATTCACAACCCTTCTCGGCGTAACAGGCATAGGCCCGAAGATGGCCTTAAACATTCTCTCAGGCATAGCGCATGATGATTTCATAAATGCAATTGAAAAAGAGGATGTTGCGCTCTTATGCCGGATACCCGGGCTTGGCAAGAAAACAGCGCAGAGGTTAATACTTGAACTAAGGGAAAAGCTCCCCCGGGCAGAGCAATTTAGAGACAGGCTTTTTGAAGATACGCTTTCAGCGCTCGTTAATCTCGGCTATAAAAAATCAGAGGCGATGGAGTCGCTGGAGGCGGCTTATAAAAAAGGATATAAGGATATAGAAACTTTGCTAAAAGAATCTTTAAAATATCTGACAGGAAAAAATAGTGAAGAAGAATATTAAATTGTCATTGCGAGGAATCCCGAAAGCTTTCGGGATGACGAAGCAATCTCAAACAACAAGATTGCCACGCTTCGCTCGCAATGACAAAAAGGCAAATTAAAGGTAACGATGATTCGTAAAGACGACAATCCTGAAAGGACAGTAAATCCTGTTGTTAAAGAAGAAGACTTGACCTATGAACTTAATCTGCGGCCAAAGATATTCAGCGATTTTATTGGGCAGGAAAAGATAAGAGAAAATCTCGGAGTATTTATCACTGCTGCCAGGCAGAGGAATGAGCCTTTAGACCATGTCCTTTTCTGCGGGCCTCCGGGGCTTGGCAAGACAACGCTTGCGACAATAATCGCAAACGAGCTTAAGGTAAATATAAGGTCCACATCAGGGCCTGTGCTTGAGAGGCCGGGAGACCTCGCCGCAATACTTACAAACCTGTCAGACTTTGACATCCTCTTCATAGACGAGATACACCGCCTCCCGAGGATAGTGGAGGAGGTTCTTTATCCCGCAATGGAGGATTATCAGCTTGACATAATCATAGGGCAAGGGCCTAATGCCAGGACCCTGAAACTGAGCCTGCCAAAGTTTACCTTGATAGGCGCAACAACCAGGACGGGACTTCTTACCTCGCCTTTAAGAGACAGATTCGGCGTAATAAACAGGCTTGGATTTTATGGGCGCTCTGAGCTTAAAAAAATAGCGCTGAGGTCTGCGGGGATTATGGGTATAGAAATTAAGGATGACGCAGCTCTTGAGATTGCACTGCGCTCGCGGGGGACGCCGAGGATTGTAAACAGGCTTCTCAGAAGGATAAGGGATTTTGCGCAGGTGAAAGGAGACGGGGCGATTGACCTGAAGATAACAAAGGACTCTCTTCTGGCCCTTGACGTTGATGAAAAGGGGCTTGACGATGTAGACAGGAAACTTCTGTCAATAATAATAGAGAAATTCGGAGGAGGTCCTGTTGGTGTGGATACTCTTTCGGCGGCATTGAGAGAGGATAAAGAAACAATAGAAGACGTCTATGAGCCTTATCTCCTGCAGGAGGGTTTCCTTGAAAGAACTCCGAGAGGCAGATTTGCCACAAAACATGCATATCAGCATCTTGGTATAAGCATACCTAAGGGGCTGTTCTAAAATAATGAAGATAGCTGTTATAGGACTTGCAAATTCAGGAAAGACAACAATCTTTAATGCCCTGACCTGCCTAAACCTTGAGACAACGGTATATCCGACTCTCACGGCAGAGCCTCAACTCGGCGTCGTGAAAGTCCCTGATTCAAGGATTGAAAAACTGGCAGAGATTTATAAGCCGAAGAAAACTACATATGCAACAGTAGAATATGTTGATTATATCGGCATTACAAAAGGCGATATTGAGCAGAACAGAAAGGTCTTTGACCTGATAAAAGACGTTGACGCTGTAGTCCATGTTGTCAGAGGTTTTGAGGATGAATCCATAGTCCATCCGCTGGAAAATATAAACCCCGCCCGCGATGCGGAGACCGTAGAGCTTGAGATGATTTTCGGAGATTTGGAACTTGTTGAAAAACGGCTTGAAAGGATGGAGCAGGGGAAAAAGAGAGGCAAGAAGCCTGATGAGACAGAAAAGAAGATTCTTTTAAAGTGCAAAGAGGTTCTTGAAAAGGAGACGCCTCTCAGAGATATTGAATTCTCAGAGGAAGAGCAAAAGACTATGAGAAACCTCCAGTTCATGTCAATAAAGCCTGTGGTTATTGTTTTAAATGTTTCGGAAAAAGATTTGAATTCCGAAGAGACTGCCGGAACAACTTCCGGACTTCAGAAGTTCTTCAAAGGCAGGCAGGTAAAAGTATTAAACCTCTGCGGCAAGATTGAGATGGAGATTGCGCAGTTATCTCCGGAAGAGGCGGAGGCATTTCTTAAGGACCTCGGCATTCAGGAGCCTGCATTGAACAGATTAATCCATGTCTCGTACGACCTCCTCGGACTTATCTCATTTCTTACCGCAGGAGAGGATGAGGTCAGGGCCTGGACAATAAAGAAAGGCACAGACGCCCAGAAGGCGGCTGGAAAGATTCATTCTGACATTGAGCGCGGATTCATAAGGGCAGAGGTTGTATCATTTGATGCTTTCATATCAAACGGCAGCATGTCTGCCGCGCGTGAAAAGGGGCTGCTGAGGCTTGAGGGCAAAACTTACGCAGTAAAAGACGGGGATATAATCAATTTCAGATTTAACGTGTGATTACCACTCTGTTGTGTAGTTCGGAGCTTCGCGTGTGATGATGACGTCGTGGACGTGGCTTTCTCTCAGGCCTGCGTTTGTAATCCTGAGGAACTTTGCCTTCTGCCTTAATTCATTTAGATTTTTGCATCCGCAATAGCCCATCCCTGAACGAAGTCCGCCCATTAGCTGATGCACGCTATGTGAGAGCGGGCCTTTATTGGGAACCCTGCCTTCAACTCCTTCAGGGACGAGTTTTTTACTTTCAACGCCTGCCTGCTGGTATCTGTCCTTTGAACCCTGCTCCATTGCGCCCAGAGAACCCATCCCCCTGTAAACCTTATAGCTTCTTCCCTGATAGAGGATTGTCTCGCCGGGCGATTCATCTGTTCCTGCAAAAAGTCCTCCTATCATAACAGAGTGCGCTCCTGCCGCAAGCGCCTTTGTTATATCGCCGGAATATTTTATGCCTCCATCTGCAATGATGGGGACTCTGTATTTTTTTGCTACCGAATAGCAGTTGATTATTGCTGTAATCTGCGGCACTCCTGCGCCTGCAACAATCCTTGTTGTGCAGATAGAGCCCGGGCCTATTCCAACCTTGACTGCATCGGCGCCCGCCTTTATTAAATCCAGAGTTCCTTCCTGAGTTGCAACATTCCCTGCAATGACTTCTATATCAAATTTTTTCTTAATCTTTTTTAAGACCTCTATGACTGTCTTTGTATGTCCGTGCGCTGTATCTATCGCAATCACATCCGCGCCTGCCTTAAAGAGAAGCCCTGCCCTGAAAATGGCGTCCTCTCCAACGCCTATTGCTCCTCCGGCCCTTAATCTTCCTAACTTATCCTTGCATGCGTGAGGATACTTTTTCCTCTTCTCTATATCCTTGATTGTTATAAGGCCTTTCAGAATGAAATCTCTGTCAACAATCGGCAATTTCTCTATTTTGTATTTGTGAAGAATCTCCTTTGCTTGCTCAAGGTCTGTCCCTGCATGCGCTGTTATCAGATTTTTCTTTGTCATAACGTCTGAGACCTTTCTATTCATCCTGGTCTCAAACTTTAAGTCCCTGTTCGTGAGTATCCCCACGAGTTTCCCTTTTACTGTGACAGGCACGCCTGATATCTTGTATTTCTCCATAAGAGCCATCGCCTCTGAGATTGGCTCATCAGGCGATATTGTTACGGGGTCTATTATCATGCCGCTTTCTGACTTTTTTACCTTATCAACCTCTGACGCCTGCCTCTGCGCAGACATGGCCCTGTGGATTATTCCGATTCCGCCTTCGCGAGCTATTGATATTGCAAGTTCCGATTCCGTAACTGTATCCATGGCAGCGCTGAGCAGGGGGATATTTATTTTTATCTTCTTTGTAAGTCTGGTGGATATGTCAGCGTCCATTGGGAGGATATCTGATTTTGCGGGTATAAGAAGCACGTCATCAAATGTTAAGCCTACCGGTATTTTCTGTTCTATCATCTCTGGTATCTCTCGCCTCTTAAAAATTTCTTATCATTTTAGCATTTCTTGATTAGGGAAGGCAATTGCCGCAGCCCCGTCCGACTTGCGGAGAAGAGGATTTTTACCGGAATTAAAATTTGAGGCTCTTGCAAAAGTATTGGGAAAAACCCTTCTGTCATTCTGAGCTTGTAGAAGAATAACAGAACCCTTAGACAAGCTCAGAATGCTAAATCCGTACTTTTGCAAGAGCCTCACTTAAAAAATAAATCTTTCTTAGCTCATATGTTTATTGACCAGCTTGGTCATCTCAAACATTGAAACCTTGCCCTTGCCTCCGAATACTGCCTTCAGATTTGCGTCGGCATTTATCATCCTTCTGTTGATTTTGTCCTGAAGCCCGTTCTTCTTGATGTACTGCCACAGTTTTTTGGTAACCTCTGTTCTTGGAAGCGGTTTGCTTCCGACTACTGCTGCCAGTGCATCGCTGATATTCATGGGTTTCATGAACGCAGCATTGGGTTTCCTCTTTGTCTTAGCCTTTTTTACAACCTTTTTCTTTGCGACCTTCTTTACAACTTTCTTTGCTGCTTTCTTTTTCGCTGCCTTTTTCTTAACCATACCTTACCTCCTTGTTATAACTCTTCCCGATAATATCGGGATTGATACCTATCAATAACTATCAAAATCCTACCAGACGCAACACATATTGTCAATAAGTTTTTCAATAAAATTTTATCTGAATTTCCCGTCAACCATCTCAAGAACCCTGTGGCACTGTCTTGAGAGCGATTCGTTATGCGTTACTATTACAAAAGTGATTCCCTTCTTTTCATTGAGCTGCAGCAGGATGCGGAAGAGTTCTTCGCCTGTACGGGCGTCAAGATTCCCTGTGGGTTCGTCTGCGAATACGACTTTAGGCTCATTTATCAATGCCCGCGCAACAGCAACGCGCTGCTGCTCTCCGCCCGAGAGTTCTCCCGGGCGATGGTTCTTTCTTTCATATAACCCCATCTCGTCTAACAGCATTTCCGCCCTTTCCTTAATTTCTTTGCAGTCTGCCCCCATGCTTATCAGCCCCGGCATTAATACGTTTTCGTATGCTGTAAATTCAGGCAGAAGGTGATGAAATTGAAATACAAAGCCTATTGCTTTATTTCTGAAAGCGGCAAGGGAATAATCGTCCAGGGAAAATACGTCCCTGTTTTCATAGAGGACATTTCCTGATGTTGGTTTATCCAGCGTGCCAAGGATATGAAGAAGGGTGCTTTTCCCTACGCCCGATGCGCCGATTATTGCAGCCATTTCTCCTGCGCTTATGCAGAGGTCTATGCCGTGCAGAACCTGGACTTCGCCCGCAGGCAGGAAAAAAGACTTTTTTAATCCCTTTACTTCAATCATTAATAGCCTTTAGCTGATAGCTCATAGCTGATAGCTTTTAGTTTTTTCTTATTCATACCGCAGCGGTTCTATGGGGTTCAGTTTTGCCGCCTGCCATGCAGGATATATTGTTGCAAGAAAACTTATTGTCAATGCAGATAGAGATACGGCTATGAAGTCAAGGAGCTTCATTTTTATAGGCAGGCGGCTGAGATAATATACATCCGCCGGCAGTCTGATGACATTGTTAAACATATAGCCGAGTATGTATCCGCCGGCAATCCCGAGCAATGTGCCTGCAAGTCCTATGAAAATTCCCTGGAGCATGAATATGGTCATAATGCCTTTGTTCGTGGCTCCCATTGCCTTAAGTATTGCAATCTCACGGCTTTTTTCTACGACATTCATCATAAGTGTCCCGATTATATTAAATGAGGCGACAAGAATTATCAAAACAAGTATGACAAACATCGCAAGCTTTTCAAGTTTCAGAGCTGAAAAAAGATTTTTATGCATCTGCATCCAGTCCCTCCCGTAATAAGGGAAGGCAAGTTTCTTCTGGAGTTGTTCCCTTACCTCCTTTGCCTTGTACACATCTTTAACCTTGATTTCTATGCCTGTTATGCTGTTGCCCATTCCGAAAAAATTCTGGGCGTGAGAAAGCTCCGTGAGGACCAGGTTTGAATCATACTCAAACATCCCGACTTCAAATATCGCAGCTACCCTGAACTGCCTAACCTTTGGCAGCATTCCCATAGGCCCTATTTCTCCGACAGCCGATATTATATTTATTATGTCATTCCTGAAAACGCCGAGGCTGTTTGCAAGTTCTTTCCCTATCGCAATACCCGGAATACCGTCTTTTGATTTCAGGTCGTCAAGCCTTCCGTCTTTTATGTATTTGCCTATCTCTGTGGTATTTGCCTCAAGGGAAGGGTCTATTCCTCTTAAGAATACGCCGTGCGCCATTTTGCCTGATGAAGACATGACCTGTCCGAGAACAAAGGGCGAGGCCGAGACAACATCTTTTTCTCCTCTGATATTATCTAACACCTCTTTGTAATCAATTATAGCCCCTCTGTAACTGAGCGCTACAATATGCGCATTTACGCCGAGTATTTTTCTCTGCAGGTCCTCGTGGAAGCCGCTCATGACTGAGAGCACAACAAGGAGCGCCATGACGCCGACTGCCACGCCGCCGGCAGAAATAGCTGTGTTAAGAGAAATACCCTTACGTCTTTTTTTTGATTTAAGATAGCGGAACGCTATAAAAAAGTGATATGGCATATTTTTTCGCATGCAAATGAATATATCACGAATTGATAGGTTTCAACAAGAATGAAATTGCTTGCAAAACGTTGACCGCCTATATCTTATGTGTCATAATATCCGCATGTCTAAAAAAATCCTGTTAATTCTGTCGGCGCTTTTTATTTTTTCATGTGCTCCGGCATTTCGCACAGAGCCTCCAGAATCTCCCGATATTCCAAAAGAGGCTTATTATCACTATATCCTCGGCTATGAGGCGGAACTTTCAGGCAAATGGGAAGATGCGCTGAATCATTATTCAGAGGCGCTTAAGATAGATACTGCATCTCCTTACATCAGAACCCAGATAAGTTATGTGCTTCTGAGGACAGGCAAGATTCCTGATGCTATCGCTATGACAGAGGAAACCGTAAAGGCAAATCCTGATTATGTCCCTGCGCTTATGCTGCTCGGCGAACTTTATAACAGCCGGAAAGATACTGATAAAGCAATAAAGATTTTTGAGAAGGCGCTTGAACTTGATAACACACAGGCAGACGCATACCTTTTTCTGGGGGTTTTGTATGCTGCGGGAAAGCGCTATTCCGAGGCAAAGGGAATTCTTGAGTCTTTTCTCAAAACAGACCCCGATAATTTTATGGGGATATATTATCTTGGCCTCGTAAATATGGATTTGAAAGATTATGATAAGGCGGCGGAATATTTCAGCAAGGTCGCAGAGATAAGGCCTAATTTCGACGCCGCATACCTTAACCTCGGGGTGATAAGCGAAATAAAGGGAGATTTGAAACAGGCTGAAAAACATTATAAAAAAAGCGTGGAGCTTAATCCGCAGAACACGCTTGCGCAGGAACGGCTTACTCAGATTTATCTGAAAGATAAAACAGTTGACAAGGCCATAGAGCAGCTCAGGGACATGACCATTCAGGAGCCGGCAAATCTTGATATACATAGAAGACTCGGACTCCTCTATATAGAAACCAAGCAGTATGACAGGGCCATAGAGGAATTCAGGCTTGTTCTTACAGCCAAGCCGTCGGATGCGCAGATTAGATACTATTTAGCTGTTACTCTTGAAGAAGCGGACAGATATAAAGAGGCGGCAGAGGAACTGAAAAAGATTATTGCCGTGGACCCAAAAAACATAGGGGCCTTCCTGCATCTCGGCTTTATCTTTTCAAAAGAAGGGCGGCATACTGATGCGGTAAAGATGTATGAAGAGATACTGAGCTTTGAGAAAGGCAAGCCTGAAGTGTATGTATATCTCGGCGTCAGTTATATACAGTTAAAAGATTACAAAAAAGCAGAGGGGATATTCTCGGAGGGGCTGCGCCTTTTTCCGAACGATACTGAACTCAATTTCAATATGGCAGTGATGCATGAAAAGGCAGGCAGATTTGAAGAGATGGTGAAATATCTCAGGCGCACTATTGAGATAAACCCCGAACATGCCGACGCCTTGAATTATCTTGGATATAGTTACGCTGATAAAGGCATAAACCTTGAAGAAGCCCTTTCGCTTATACAGAAGGCGCTTAAGTTAAAACCCGACAACGGATATATAGTTGACAGCCTTGGCTGGGTGTATTTCAAGATGGGCAGGCATGAGGATGCTGTAAAGGCATTGCAGAAAGCCCAGAGCATAGTAAACAACGACCCTGTAATCTATGAACACCTTGGAGATATTTACCTCTCTCAGGGCCTGAATAAAGAGGCGCTGGATGCATGGGAGAATGCGCTGAAGTTCCACGAAAAAGAAGAAGGGCTTAAGGGAAGAGTAGAAAAGAAAATTCAAGATTTAAAATTAAAAATTAAAAAACCTTGATGGTGAATCGCAAGAACCCATTTTCCCATTCACCTATTCACCCATTCACCATTAGTATTTGGATTTTCAAGTTATGTTCACGCTTAAAACGCCTGCAAAGATAAACTGGTTCCTGTCAGTTCTGGGAAAGAGAGAAGACGGCTATCATGAGATATTAAGCCTCATGCAGAGCATCTCACTCTATGACCATCTCACTTTTGGATATTCTGACAGGATTGAGGTAAAAACAGAAACGAATATCCCTCTTGAGGAAAACCTTGTTTATAGGGCTGCTGTTCTTCTTAAAGAAAAATTATCGGTCAATAAAGGGGCCGTCATAACATTGAGGAAAGAGATACCTGTATCCGCAGGTTTGGGAGGAGGAAGCAGCGATGCGGCATGCGCCCTTTCAGGGCTGAACAGGCTGTGGGAGCTTGGATTGAAGGATGAAGAATTGATAAAATTCGGCGGAATGCTCGGTTCCGATGTCCCCTTCTTTTTTAAAGCCCCTATCGCTGTGGTTAGAGGCAGAGGTGAGATAGCCGCGAGACTTAAAGCCGTCAGCAGACATATTATTGTTGTTGTGAAACCTGCTCTCGGCATATCATCAAAGTGGGCATATTCAGAGATGAGCAAGCTGCTGCCGGAGTTGACAAAGAGAGATAATAATATTAAACTTTTCTGTCAAGCCCTTGAGACGCAGGATTTTAAATCAATAGCCTTAATGATGAGAAACGACCTTGAGCTTCCTGTGATAAGGGAGTTTCAGGTTATAGGGGAAATTAAGGACAGGCTGCTTGACATGGGGGCAGAGGCTTCACTTATGAGCGGAAGCGGGCCTGCTGTCTTCGGCGTATTCGGCAGCAGGGGAAAAGCCAAGGATGCTGCGAAGGCAATGCAGCCGTCCGTCTTGGGCGGATGGAGCAGGGTTGTTGAAACCATTACTACAGTGCAACAGAGCAGAGGCGCAGCAGGGCAGTAGTTTTTTGCTGCTGTTCACTGAAAATATGGGGCGTAGACAAACGGCAAGTCAGGAGATTTTGGATCTCCCATGTGGAGGTTCGAATCCTCCCGCCCCAGCTCGATTTTGCTCTGCAAAATCGAAAGGTTTTAGGTTTCAGGTATTAGTTGTCAGTTGACTAAAACCTGACAGCTGAATACTGACACCTGAAAATGGAGGGACAATGCCAAACGGCATAAGGCTTTTAACAGGAAATTCTAACAGGAAGCTCGCAGGAGAGGTTGCGGAATATCTCGGGATTTCTGTCTGCGATACGCTGATAACCACATTCAGCGACGGTGAGATCATGGTTCAGATAAACGAGAATGTAAGAGGCTCTGATATATTTGCGCTTCAGTCAACATGTACGCCTGTAAATGATAATATTTTAGAACTCCTGCTTCTCATTGACGCATTAAAAAGAGCTTCGGCAGGAAGGATAACCGCGGTTATCCCTTACTACGGGTATGCAAGACAGGACAGGAAGGTTCAGCCGAGAGTCCCTATATCCTCAAAACTTGTGGCTGACCTTATAACAGTGGCAGGCGCCAACAGAGTGCTGACAGTGGACCTCCATGCAGGCCAGATACAGGGATTCTTCAATATACCTGTGGACCATCTTTATGCCTCGCCTGTTCTCCTTGATTACATTAAAAAAAGCAATATTAAGGACATTGTTATAGTTTCGCCTGACGCAGGAGGCGTGGAGAGGGCCAGGGCCTTTGCAAAAAGGCTCAGCGCATCACTGGCGATTATAGACAAGAGGCGCGAGAGGGCCAACGAGTCGCAGGTAATGAATGTAATAGGCGATGTAAAAGGGGGAAATACAATTATACTTGATGATATGATAGATACAGCAGGCACAATCACTCAGGCGGCCTTAGCGCTGAAGGAGAAAGGGGCCAAAAGAGTGCTGGCAGCATGCACACACGCTGTCCTTTCGGGCCCTGCGATAGACAGGATTAATAACTCAGTCATAGAAGAACTGATTGTAACAAATACAATACAGCTTGACAGCAAGCAGAAAAAATGCAAAAAACTCACAGTTCTGAGTATAGCGCCTCTGCTTGCCGAGGCAATAAAAAGGATTCATGAAGAATCTTCAATAAGTTCGCTTTTTGTCTGAGCGGGCGTCGGACTCATAAAGGAGGAACAGGATAAAATGGAAAGGGCAACACTAAATGTAGAAAAAAGGGATAAGGCAGGGAAAGGCATTGCGAGAACGCTTAGAAGGCAGGGTATGATACCTGCCGTTATTTACAGAGGCGGCGGCTCACTGCCAATATCAATCTCAAAAAAGGCTATGGCTGAATTTATTGCCTCTAATGTAGGGGAGCATACAGTCGTTAATCTTAAGTTTTCAGACGGCGGCAGCAAACTGGCTATTCTCAAGGAATATCAGGCAGACCCCTTAGACGGAGATATCCTGCATACTGATTTCTTTGAGATATCTCTTACGGAAAAGGTGCATGTGAATGTCCGAATTGTGACCCATGGCGAGCCGATAGGCGTGAAGCGGGACGGCGGCATCCTGCAGCATGTGCTGAGAGAAATTGAGATAAAGTGCCTGCCTGATAAGATACCAGGACATCTTGAGATTGACATATCAAAGCTTGAGATAGGCCAGTCCATTCATGTTAAAGATATACAGGTGGGAGAGGGGATAGAGGTTATTACCACACCTGATGAAATTATTGTGAATGTGGTTGCTCCTGCTGTTGAGAAAGAGCCTGAAGCGCCGGTTGAGGGCATTGTTGCTGCTGCCGAGCCCGAGACGGCGGAGCCGGAAGTAATAAAGAAAGGCAAGAAAGAAGAAAAGGAAGAGGCGGAAGGGAAGGCAGAGAAAAAATAATTGTGGGCTATAATCGGACTCGGCAATTATGGCGGTAAATATTCAAAGACGCGGCATAACCTCGGGTTCATGGTCATTGAGGTTATTGCAGGGAATTTTGATATAGACTTTCACGAGAAAAAAGATTATCTGATTGGCAAAGGCTCTGTCGGCGGACATAATGTCCTGCTCATAGAGCCTTTGACTTTTATGAACCTGAGCGGCAATGCCGTTAAAGATGTTCTCAGAAAATTTAATGTCACTTCTGAAAACCTGATAGTAATCCATGACGACCTGGATATGGGTGCCGGAAAACTAAAAATAAGAAAAAATGGTTCATCAGGCGGGCACAGAGGCGTTGAGTCAATAATTCAGAGCATCGGCACAAAAGAATTTATCAGGGTCAAGATAGGGATAGGGAGGGAGCCCGGAATATCTCCTGAAACCTATGTCCTCAAAAAATTCCGGAAAGACGAACTCCCGATAATCAAAGACGCCATTCAGCGCGCGGTTGACGCAGTCACTGCTATTGTCTCAGGCGGCGCTGCAAAGGCGATGAATAAATTCAACTAAATTTTTGTGATTCAAAATTGGAAATCTTTGGTATAATGAAATTAAGCAGTTTGGGAGGTAACATTATGAGGTTCACACGCATTACAATTGATACTGACAAGATGGGCGGAGTTCCCTGCATAAGAGGTTTGCGCATACCTATTGCAACAATTGTTGGTATGGTAGCTAATGGTATGACTGAAAAAGAAATCCTTGATGACTATCCTGATTTGGAACACGAAGATATACGTGAGGCTTTACTTTATGCCGCCGATGCTGTAAAAGAACGTCAGATACCTCTTGTCACCGCATGAATTTTCTTATAGACAATGCCCTTTCCCCTATAATTGCAAAAGGTCTAAAAGAAGCCGGTTTTGAATCTATGCATGTCAGAGATGTAGGCATGAGTGCATCTTCTGATCCCGTTATTTTTGAATATGCAAAACAAAATGACCAGATAATCGTATCCGCTGATACTGACTTTGGAACATTGCTTGCTCTCTGGAAATATTCTAAGCCGTCAGTAATCCTTTTCAGGACATCTGATAAACGACCTCAATCACAGCTCTCTTTGCTCCTAACTCATATTTCAGAAATAAAGGATGCATTGATTGCCGGAAGTATTATTGTTTTTGAGGATAACAGAATTAGAATCAGAACGCTGCCGATAGGCTGAGATTCTTAATAATTTTAGCACTAACAGATTTTTCCGGCGGATTGAGGGAGAGGAGAGAGAGGCAGGCAGCTTTACATTTTATTTATAGATAGTTCGTATAATACGGGAAGTGTCCCTGTAATAAGCATCGCCATCGCTGAGTTCTAAATTAATTCCCACTCGAAACAATCAGACATACCGTCTTCTTAAAAATGCGAACTTCTGTGAGAAATCCTCTCTGCCCCAGTGTGTTTATATTATGGAAGCATAAATTGGTCAAGGTGAAATGGAAGCATAAACTGACCAAACAGCCAATTTATGCTTAAATTAACAGAATTTTGGTGGCGGTGCAGGGAATCGAACCCCGGACACTGCGGATATGAGCCGCATGCTCTAACCGACTGAGCTACACCGCCGTTTAAAGACAGTGATAAGTGAATAGTTATTAGTGAACAGACACTGACACTGAAAACTGACACTAATTATAGCAGAAGCCGCGCTTTTAATAAAAGAGTTTAAATCTCCTGCTCCTGATGTTTATGAGGATGCCGGCTGCAATGAAGTTTGAGAGAAGCGCTGTACCGCCGTAGCTCATAAAAGGCAGGGGAATTCCCACCACAGGCATAATGCCGAGGGTCATTCCTACATTTATAAAGAAGTAAGTTGAAAACATGGCTGTTATTCCGGCGGCGAGGAGCCTGCCGAATTCATCTTTTGCCTTTAATGCGGTATCAAGCCCCCTGAGAATTAAGGCGAGGTAGATAAGCAGAAGGAAAATGCTTCCAACAAGCCCCCATTCCTCTGCGAATACCGCAAAGATAAAATCAGTCTGTTTCTCCGGAAGAAACCTGAACGGCCCCTGCGTTCCCTTCAGGTAGCCTTTTCCAAGAATACCGCCTGAGCCTATCGCAACCTTTGATTGGTTTATATGATAGCCGATGCCTGCAGGGTCTGCCTCGGGCTCTACGAATGCAACAAGCCTGTTTTTTTGATAATCTTTCAGCCCCTCCCACATTATATTGCCGATAAACGGAATTGAGATTACTCCAATGACAATCAGCAGCGCGGCAACTTTTTTTTGCAGTCCCTTCACAATGCTGAGAGATAAGAATATTATTAAGAGAACAACTGCGGTGCCGATGTCGGGCTGCTTGAGCAAGATTACCAGCGGGATAAAGGTGAACGCCAGAAAAATTTTTATCATAGGGATTAACCCCATTGCCCCGCTGATTTCAATGAAATGCCGCGCTATGACTATTATAAACATCAGCCTGAATATCTCGGAAGGCTGAAAAGAAAGCGGCCCGAGGGTCAGCCATCTTTGTGCGCCCATGCCTGTCTTCCCTGCGAAGAGGACAATCAGGAGCAGGACTATGCCTATAGCATATAAAGGATAAGCAAATCTGCTCAGCCAGATATAGTCGAAACTCACGATAAAAAACAGTGCTGTGATTCCAATCAGCAGCCAGTATATCTGCTTCACGTGATAATTGGGCTGTTCATGAGGAAGCAAGGGGCGTGTAGCGCTGTAGATTGTCATTATGCCTATAATAGACAGAAGGATTACTATGAAGAAGGTCCCCCAGTCAAAATTTTTAATCAACCGTCTGTCTATTTTTATCATAAATTTAGTCGTTAGAGCAATAGAGCAGTAGTTTTAAAATTTACTGCTGCGCTTCTGCTCTGCTGTTCTGTTTGCCTTTCAGATACGCTTCTATTGCCAGCTTTGCAATAGGAGCTGCGGCTCCTCCGCCGTGCCCGCCGTGTTCAATAAATACGCATAATGCAATCGCAGGTTTCTCTACAGGCGCAAAGGCTACAAACCAGGCATGGTCGCGAACTTTTTCAGACAGTTGATGTGAACTTTTCCTCATGCTTATTACCTGTGCAGTGCCTGTTTTCCCTCCAACTGCCGCAATGTTTGATTTTGCCGCGCTGCCTGTTCCGCCTCCTTCATTTACAACGCCGTAAAGGCCGTCCCTTACCAGGTCAAGAACCTGAGGTTTTATATCCGCACTCGCAACAGGCTGCACAGGGGCCTCTGTCTTAACTATTACAGGTCTGTATATTAAACCTCCATTAGCAACTATACTCATAAGCTGCGCCATTTGCATGGGAGTAACGGATACATAACCCTGTCCTATGGCTGCATTGAAGGTCTCGCCGAGATACCACGGCTGATTTCTCTTCTCATGTTTCCACTTGGTGTCCGGTATCAGTCCTGAACGCTCTTGCGCAAGATGCAGGCCGGTCTCGCTTCCGAGGCCGAGTCTTCTTGCATACTCCGCAATTTTATCTATTCCGAGATGTTTGCCCGCTTCATAAAAATAGACGTCGCATGATTCCACTATGGCTCTGTGCAGGGAAATAGTTCCGTGCCCTCCCTTTTTCCAGCAGCCAAACTGCCACTTCCCATAGGTTATTCCTCCGGTGCAGGTAACTTTTGTGTCGGGTGTGATTACTCCTTCATTGAGCGCGGCGATTGCCGTGACAATCTTGAATGTTGACCCGGGCGGATACTGGCTCTGGAGCGCCCTGTTAAGCATGGGCATTTTTTTATCCTGAAACAACTCGGCCCATTGACTGTAACTTATCCCGTGCGCAAACATATTAGGGTCAAAAGACGGCCTGCTCACAAGTCCGAGTATCTCTCCTGTGTCTGGCTTCAGGGCCACCACTGCCCCTGTTCTCCCTGCAAAGGCCTCTTCCGCGGCTTTCTGCAGATTGACGTCAATGCTCAATTTTAAGTCTTCACCCTTAATAGTGGATTTTTCCTGCAGGAGTTTTATTTCTCTGCCGAGTGCGTCAATTTCTATAATCCTTTCTCCAGGGGTTCCGCGCAGAGTCCTGTCAAAAAGAAGTTCCGCTCCCCACTGCCCGATAAAGGCCTCCGGCGGTACATCTTTAAACTCAGAATTTTTTGACTGGGAAGGGTTAAGCTTGCCGAGATACCCGATAAGATGGGCTCCAATGTCTCCATACAGATATTCACGGCTCATGTCAATATCAATTATCAATCCGGGGAAATCTGAGCGCCTGGCCTCTATCGCCGCTATCTCAGTAAACGTAAGCCTTTCTTTAAGTTTTATAGGCTCAAAGGGGCTCAGCCCTTTTTTGTTTATTCTGGCATAAATATCCCCGGCGTTAATTCCAAGAATATCAGCCAGATGCTGTATATTTATCTGTTTTAAATTCTCGGGCATGAGCGAGGCGTAGAAATACGGAGAATTTTTTACCAGGGGTACGCCGTTTCTGTCATATATTATTCCTCTGGGAGCCGGGATTTTAATTATACGGAGCATGTTTCCCATGGATATTTTTTTGTATTCTTTCCCCTGAAGAACCTGAAGCTGCCACAGCCTGATTGCAAACAGGGCGAATAACCCGGCAATGATATAGTAGCTTGCCAGCAATATTCTGTTTCTGCTGTTATTGCTCATTTTGAGGCCTCATGAATATGCCGAATAGAGAATTTATAAGCGCAGCGGTAAGTATTATAGATATTGCGCTCGGGATAGAAGCAGGCATGCGCTCAAATATGGTTTTGGAGAGGAATACAATTATGCCGTTGACGGCAGTCAATAGGGAAATGCCTATTACTCCAAGAACCGGCGTCCACCTGAAAAAGCCTCTGCTCGTAGTGGATGACATAGAGGCGGAGAGGAAGCCTACCAAGCCTTTTCCTAAGATGTTGGGGCCGAGAATGCCTCCGGAAAGGCTGTCGCCTATAAGCCCCACAAATGAACCGAATAGCAGGCCCTTGGCTTCTCCGTTCTTTAATCCGAAATAATAGGCAATAGCTGCCGCTAAATCCGGCTGTGCGCCAAAAATTGATATTCTGCTCTCAAGAAGAAACGCTGAGAATATGATGAGGAGCAGAATGATTTTCCTCATCGTCCTATGACCGCGACTTCTTCAAGTGTTGTGCTGTCCTGAAACGGAGTAACCTCTATGTTCTGGAAGAGCCCGGCGCCTTTTGAAGTGATTTTGGTTACAGCTCCGACAGGTATGCCCGGAGGGAAAAGAGAGTCAAGCCCTGATGTAAGCGCCATTTCGTTTTCTTTTACTTCATATTCGTGAGAGACATATTTCAGCATACAGGTTTTTGAACCCGTTCCGGAGATTATTCCTTCAGTTCTGCTTTCCTGAAGCCTTATTGCCGCTGAGAAATTCACATCGTTGAGCAGAAGGACATACGAGTAAGAGTTCAATGCGGAAAAAACCTTGCCTACAAGCCCTTTGCCGGTTATAACCGCCATATCCTTTTCTACGCCGTCACGCCTGCCTTTGTTTATTACAAGCGTGTTGGTCCACTGGTCATTGCCTCTGGAGATAACCCGCGCAGCAGTGACGTATTTCTTTTCTTTTTCTTTCAGGGTTAGCAGTTCTTCGAGCCTGGCATTCTCAAGAACTGCCTCCTTGTATTTATGCCGCTCCATAAGCAGCTTATCAAGCTCCAGCTTCAATCTCCTGTTTTCTTCATCGCGCAGTTGTATCTTTTTGAAGGCGCCTTTTATTTTTGAACAGATAGAATTAACGGCGTCATTAGCGATGTTAACCGGGTAGTTTATAAGGCGCAGGGGATTGGAAAATCCCCCGTTGCCCTGGTATGTCATAAGAATGAATGACACAATGATAAGAGAAAAAAAAAGCAAAAACCTTTTTTTGGGCATTAATAATTAAGAGCTACCTTCCTTAAAAGTTCAAAATCGTCAAGCATCTTTCCGACCCCTCTCACAACTGCAGTCAGAGGGTTATCAGCCACTATTGCAGGAAGTCCGGTCTCTTCTCTTATAAATGTGTCAAGCCCCTTTAAGAGCGCTCCGCCGCCTGCAAGCACAATTCCGTGGTCCACGATGTCTGCCGCAAGTTCAGGCGGTGTGTTCTCCAGTGTGACTTTTATCGTGTCCAGGATTGTATTTACAGGCTCGCTCAGGGCTTCCCGTATTTCATCCTCGTTTATGGTTATGGTTTTCGGAATGCCTGATATGAGGTCTCTTCCTTTTATCTCCATTTCACAGTGGCCGTCTCCGTCTGAAGGGTGTGCAGAGCCTATCTCTATCTTTATCCGCTCTGCGGTCCTCTCGCCTATCATAAGGTTATATCTGCGCTTCATGTAAGCGATGAGTTCTTCATCCATCTTATCTCCGCCTACCCTTACAGCCTTGCTGTAAACGATGCCGTCAAGCGAAATTACCGCAATATCGGTGGTGCCTCCTCCGATGTCAACAATCATATTCCCTGACGGCTCGCCCACAGGCAGGCCCACACCGACTGCCGCAGCCATCGGCTCTTCAATCAGATAGACTTCCCGCGCGCCTGAGGACTGCGCCGCATCTTTTACGGCGCGCTGTTCAACCTGTGTTATGCCTGACGGGACTCCTATGATTATCCTCGGCGATACAAAACTGCGCCTGTTATGCACCTTTGCAATGAAATACTTGAGCATCTCTCCTGTGGCGTCAAAGTCTGCTATAACGCCATCCTTCATTGGTCTTATAGCCATGATATTCACAGGGGTTTTCCCCAGCATTTTTTTTGCTTCGATGCCGACTGCAATAGTTTTCTTAGTGTCCTTTCTTATAACAACGACAGAGGGTTCATCGCATACGATCCCTTTGCCTTTAACAAATACGAGAGTGTTTGCGGTGCCCAAGTCTATGGCAAGGTCATTTGAGAATAAACCAATAATATTGTTTAAGAACATTTCTTCTCTCCTTATTCAGCTATTAGCCGACAGCTATCAGCTATCAGCCTGTTTTTGTCTCTATAACAGTTGTCCTGGCGAGCTCATCGCCAAGCCTCATCCCTTCCTTGCTCCCGAGAAGCATTACAAACTCAAACGCAAATATAAGCAGCGTAATAACCCATCCGATTAAGGGGATTATCCATAGCGCGGCTCCGATACACAGCGCCAGGTTTCTCAATATTGACTCTCTGATAGAACAAGCCTGGCCGGCTGCAATGGAAACAACCTTTAATCCTGTAAGCTGTTTACCGAGACTCTGGCCATTAAAAAGCCCGTCGCTGATTAACAGATAGGCCAGCCCGGCAAAAAATCCCACTCTCGGTATCAGCTCTGCCGCAGCAGCGACAATTATAAGGTCAATCGTTTTTGCAACACTTCTGAGAAGCAGGCTTGCCCTCGCACTTTCCAAAAGTGTGGGGCTTGCCCTTTCAGGTTCTTCCAACATCTTAAATTTTAACAAAAAATGATTCATTTTTCAATTATAATTAACTATGAGCGCTCTGGAGAATGAACTCAGGGATGCGGAAAAAGGCAGGACGTCAAAGATGCGGCTTGCCTTTATGCTCCTATTTATTTTTTCTGCGGCGGCCGGCATTGTTGTAGGCTCCCTTTACTGGATGTTATCCGACCTCCCTCAGATAAAGGAGCTTGAAGCGTATAAACCGATAGAGTCCTCTAATATTTATTCCGCTGAAGGGGAATTGCTTGCAGAGTTATACATTGAAAGAAGGACCTTTATCCCCCATTACAGAATACCCGAGCATGTAAAGAAGGCCTTTGTATCTATTGAGGACATAAGATTTTACAAACATCCGGGGGTTGACGTGGTAGGGATTATGCGGGCTCTTTACCAAGATGTTAAGGCAGGCAGCATTGTCCAGGGTGGAAGCACGATAACCCAGCAGCTCGCAAAGATGCTTTTCCTTAAGCCTGACCGGACCATAAAAAGAAAAATCAGGGAGGCGATTATTTCCATTCAGATAGAGAAGCGTTATACAAAAGATGAAATACTCGGGCTCTATCTCAATCAGTCCTATTTCGGAACGCGGGCCTACGGTATTGAGGCGGCTTCACAAACATATTTCGGGAAGACAACAGGCGAGCTTAATATAGCCGAGGCGGCTCTCCTTGCGTCTCTGCCCAAAGCTCCATCAATGTATTCTCCTTTCAAACATCCCGATAAAGCTAAAGAAAGAAGGGGGAAAGTTCTAAAAGAAATGATGAAGCATAAGTTTATAACAGAGGCTCAGTTTAAGGAGGCTGATAAGTTTCCCCTGCCTGCGGCCCCCAATTTAAGAAAATATAATGCGCCGTATTTCATAGAAGCCCTCAGGCAGGAGCTTGAGAATAAATACGGAGGCGAGTTGTACACTTCAGGATACAGGATATATACCACTCTCAGCGCGGGCCTGCAGAAGGCTGCAGAGGAGGCGGTTAAAAAGGGGCTTTCCTCTATAGAAAAACGGGCAGGGGCAGGCGTAGAGGCAGCGCTTGTTGCCATAGACATTAAAACAGGCCATGTAAAAGCTATGGTCGGCGGCTCTGATTTTTGGAAAAACCAGTTTAACAGGGCAAGTCATGCATTAAGGCAGCCGGGTTCTGCATTTAAGCCGTTTGTTTATGCTGCGGCAATTGAAAAGGGAATGACATCGCAGGATAAAATAATGGATTCTCCTATTTTTCTGAAAGGTTCAAAACCCGGAGATGTTTGGTCTCCCAAAAATTATGACGGCAAGTACTACGGGAATGTTACCCTAAAAACCGCGCTTGCAAAATCTCTGAATTCCGCTGCTGTAAGGCTTGCAGATAAAATCGGGATAAAAAATGTTGTAGAGCTGGCTCATAGGCTCGGCATAAAGAGTGAACTTCAGCCTTATTCGTCTCTTGCTATCGGGGCCTCTGATGTTACTTTGCTTGAGATGGTATCAGCATACTCGGCGTTTGCTTCCGGCAAGAGAGTAAAACCTGTTTTGTATGAAAAGATAATTGACAGGGATGGAAGAATCGTAGAGGAAACAGCGGCAACGGCCCCGATAGAGTCGGGGCTTTCAGAAAAGGTTGTAGAAGAGCTGAAGGTTCTTCTCAGGGCTGTTGTTGAAGAAGGGACTGCGCAAAGCGCAAAGGAACTAAAGAGGCCTGTTTACGGCAAGACAGGAACTACAAACAATTATACTGATGCCTGGTTCATAGGTTTTGATGACAGGCTTGCGGCGGGCGTCTGGGTCGGAAGGGATAACCATAAGCCAATCGGCAAAAAAGAGGCAGGGTCCAAGGCTGCGCTTCCGATATGGATTGAGTTTATGAAAAAAGCGCCTCTACAAATTCATCAGGAACAAAATCCCTGAGGTCGTCAATCCCTTCGCCGATTCCTATAAGCCTCACAGGTATTCCGAGTTCTTTCCTTATCGCAAATACGATTCCGCCTTTTGCCGTGCCGTCAAGTTTTGTGAGCGCAACACCTGTAACGCCGACTGTTTCGTTGAAAATCTGCGCCTGCCTTAACGCATTCTGTCCTGTGGCTGCATCAACAACAAGCAGCGCTTCCTGAGGTGCATGAGGCAGAGACTTCTGAACAACGCGTTTAACCTTTTTCAATTCCTCCATCAAAGGGCTTTTTGTATGAAGCCTGCCCGCCGTGTCAATTATCACAACGTCAATCTTTTTATGTTTTGCGGACTCTATGGCATCGTACGCAACGGCAGCAGGGTCGAAACCGCTCTGGTGTTTAACGATAGAGGCGCCTGCTCTTTCAGCCCATATCTCAAGCTGCTCTATTGCGGCAGCCCTGAACGTATCAGATGCTCCAAGCAGGACTGAATGCCCCTCTGACCTGAACCTGCTTGCAAGCTTGCCGATAGTCGTGGTCTTGCCCACGCCGTTAACGCCGACTGTCAGGATAACAAACGGTTTCTCACCGAACAGGACAATAGGCGAAGAGGAGCCGAGCAGGGAAATCATTTCCTTTTTCAGAAATTCCTTTGCTGAGGCGCTGTCTTTGACCTCGCCTTTTTTAATCTTGTCTTTTAAAAAGCTGACAATTTCTGCCGCAGCATGCACTCCGATGTCAGATGCTATAAGTATTTCTTCAAGTTCATTGACAACTTCTTCATCAATCTTCCCCTGCGTAAAAACAGATTCAACTTTTTCAATAAAGCCCTTTCTTGTTTTTGTAAGCCCTTGTTTCAGCCTGTCAAATAAACCCATCAGCCCTCCTGTCTCCTGTATTAGTAGATAGCATGTAGTAGACAGTATGTAGGGGGAAAATCCTGTCTACCCCAAATCTCGATTTAGACTTGCTAACGGCGCGTCTTTGCTGTCATTGCGAGAACCCGAAGGGTTCGTGGCAATCTTTCTGCAAAGGCTTGAGATTGCTTCGCTTCGCTCGCAATGACAATTTCTATATCGGGATTCGGGTCTACTGTCTCCTGTCTACTGTTTCCTGATATAATACACCATGAATTTCTATAAATTCATAATTGCACGCCTTAACGGCAGGGATATTGAGAAAGACTTTGATTATTATCTCGGGCTTGTTAAAAAAGGCATTGCAGGGTTCATTGTTTTCGGAGGAGAGCTGAAAACGGTCAGGCGGGGGATAAGTAAACTCCAGAAGGCAGCAGATAACTGTTTAATCATTGCCTCTGACCTGGAACGGGGATTGGGGCAGCAGCTTGAAGGAGGAACGACCTTCCCGCCTGCAATGGCAGTTGCATCTGCAATTACCCCCCACCTGCCCCCCCTTGATAAGGGGGGGATTAGGGGGGGTGAAGTAACAAGCAACAAGTTAAAATTACTAAAGAAAATTTTTAAGGCGATTGCAATTGAGGCAAGATACGCAGGCATAAATACAATCTTTGCCCCTGTTCTGGACATAAACACTAACCCCAAAAATCCGATTATTTCAACAAGGGCGTTCGGAGAGGATGCTGAAAGCGTTTCTTTTTTCGGCTGCGAGATGATAAAAATATTTCAGTCCTATGGCATTACTGCCTGCGGCAAACACTTTCCGGGACACGGCGATACGGAAACAGACTCGCACATAAAACTCCCGAAGATAAAAAAAGGACTCAAGGCTCTATCAAAGACAGAGCTTGCGCCATTCATAAATGCAGTTAAAGCAGGCGTAAGGATGATTATGATGGGGCACCTGGATGTCCCGGCGTTGGACCCGTCAGGCATTCCTGTATCGCTCTCGCAAAAAGCGGTCAGTTATCTCAGAAATAAGCTCGGATTTAAAGGCGTCATAATCACGGATGCCATGAATATGGGAGCCCTTTACCCCCCTACATCCCCCCTTGCCAAGGGGGGATGTAGGGGGGTGGAGGAAGAGGCGTCCCTTCTGGCTCTTAATGCAGGCGTTGATATACTGCTTCACCCGACTGACCCTGACAGGGTTGTTTCTTATCTGTCAACACCCCCACTGCCCCCCCTTATCAAGGGGGGGATTAGGGGGGGTAGGCGTTTACGGATATTTAGGGACGGACTGATTCGTTTTCCTTCTAAAACCCTGCCTGATTTTGAGTCTCACAGAAAGCTTTCTGAAGAGTTAACGAAAAGGGCAATTAAGGTGTCTGGTGAAATTAAGATAAAAGGGAAACCGTTTCTTATTATTTTGAGCGATGAAGAAAATCCCCCCTCACCCCCCTTTACTAAAGGGGGGATGGGGGGATTTTCAGGCAATGTCCTTGCTGAAAAACTTAAAGGAAAATTTCCTGATTTAAAATTGCAGATTATAAAACGCGATTCTGAGATTCAAAAAGTAATCTTTCCTGATAACTCATTCGCTATCGTGGCAGTCTTTTCAGGCATCAGGGCGTGGAAGGGAGGGGCAAGCCCGTGGCTTTTAAAGTCAATTAAAAGACTTGAGAGGAGGGCGGATATAATTATATCCTTTGGAAGCCCTTATCTGATTGATAGAATCGGGACTGTCCCAGCCGTTAAAATCTATGCCTATTGGGATTCTGAGGCTGCTCAGAAGGCAGCGGCAGAAGTTATCATGCAGAGGTAACGTTTTGGGTAAATATTTACTCAAAAGACAGTCATCCAATTATGTAACTGGCTGATTTTAAGCCATTATTTTCAGGCATGGAGATTGCTTAACAATAGTTAAGCAGTTTTTTTAAAATCTTATTAAGAAAAGAAGGAGATAAATATTATATGATAAAAAACGAAAAAGGCTTTACACTGATTGAACTGATTATGGTTATAGTCCTCCTTGGAATTTTGGCAGCTATTGCTGTTCCAAAATACGCAGACCTGCAAGGAGAAGCGAAGGATGCTGTAACAAATGCAACGATTGGAGCGGTAAAATCTTCTGCAGTAATATGGTTTGCTAAAAAGCTAGGGCAAACGAGCACACACACTGCAATTTTTGCCTCGACGGAATATGATACTAGTGTTATTACCCTTGACGGAACCGATTGTAATAACCTTACAGCGGAATATACCGGTCGTCCAGTAATAGATTTCAGCATAAGCACTACATTCTGTTCTCCATAGGAAAATAGAAAGAGGAAGTTAGGCAGTAAAATAAAAATAAAAAGGAGGGAAGGAAAGATGTTAAGAAACGAAAAAGGTTTTACCCTCATTGAGCTGATTATGATTATCATCATCCTCGGTATTCTCGCTGCTATCGCTGTCCCAAAATATGCAGACCTGCAAGATCAAGCAAGAGATTCTGTGCTTGATGCGTCAGTCGGAGCGCTTAAGTCAGCGGCTATAATTCAATATGCAGCGCGGATACCAGACCCGGCTTCAAACACTTTTGCTTCAATTCGGGCAAATACTGATCTGGATTCTAGTGTGGGATTTTCCACAGCACAATGTTCCGACGGTATATTAACCTATGGCAGTAGAAGCAAAACCTTTAGTATAGACAGCACCTACTGTTCAGGCTAAGAGAATTGGGAAAATGAGCTAAATGATACGGGTATTTCTCTCAAAAGGGGCAGCAATGCCCCTTTTGATTTTCCTGGTTGGGTTTATATTTATCCTTCTTATATCTGTCTTTTCAGGATGGATACTCTGGTGGGCGGGCGCAGCATGTCTTAGCCTGCTTCTTCTAAGGAAAGCAACCCACCCTTTTCCATTTACCCCGTTATCCATTGCGTTTATCTTATTTATCCTCATACTGTTTATTAACGGTGTTGTTCTTAACGATATTTACCACGGCGAAATCGTATTTTATATCCTTTTTTTTATTCTGCCCTTTACTGTGTTTTCACGTCTGGATGCCTTAACCATTGAGCGCTTCTTTAAAGTCTCGGCTTTTACATTTACCCTGCTGGTTGTATGGGGGCTTATTCAGCATCTTACAGGTTTGTTGTATATTGTGCCTCAGGGCACAAGGGCGAATGCTATTTTTTATACGCCAAATACCTTTGCGACCGGAATCAATCTTTTTCTGCTTCCATTTATAGCGCTCTATCTCTCAGGTGTTAGTTCGCGCTTTACCTATTGGTTTTCCTTGTTGTTTTTTGCAGGGCTAATGGCTACTCAGAGCCGCGGCGGTTATTTAGGGCTTACCTCCGGAATGTTATTTTTAGCATTGTTTAACTTCAGCGGATACGGGCAATTGAAATTGAGCCGTATCCGATGGGCAAAACTGACGCTGGGGCTTTTAATTGTTATTTTGCTTTTTCAGTTTTCCCCTTCATGGAGCGGCGAAAATGTGAGGGCAACAATTATGGAGGGGCATACTGCTAACCGTCTTGAACTATACAGTAGTGCATGGCAGGCAATCAAGGCCAATCCCTTATGGGGTTATGGTTATTTTAATTTCGGATATATTTTTAACAGATATAAAATACCGCCGTTTACTGACAAAATAGCATTATTCGTCCATAACGATTACCTCCAGATATGGCTTGAGGCCGGACTACCGGGGCTTCTGGCATTCCTCAGTGTGATTGGCATGTTTTATTTAAGCCTGTGGAAAAAGCGTTCGGATATAAATTTAAATTCCATGCGGAATCCCGAATGGCTGCCTGTGACTGGCGCTGCCATGACTTCTCTCTTTGCTCATGCAGCAGTGGATTTTCCGCTTTATATTCCGGCATTGCAGTTCCTGTCAGGCGCCTATCTCGGCTCTCTCAACGGTTTTTTTAGAGATGATTCTATCCCAAAACCAAAATTTATTCCACCTATAACTCCTTTTTTAGAACGCATAGGCATTAGGTTAGCAGTGGTAAAAGGGATGGCAATATTTGTGCTTTTATTTTGGCTGCTGCAGCCGGCAATTGCTCAGTTTGCATCTGAACAGGGACTTGCCGGCTTAAAAAAAGGAGATATTAAATATGCGCTAAAGAAAATTACACTGGCACAGCGGTTAGTTCCCTTGAATGCATCTTATTATTGGTATGAAGGGATAATACTGAAAGATCAGGCAGTTGAACTGCAAAACCGTGAGTTAGCTGTTTTTGCTGACAATGCCTTCGCAAAAGGTACAAAAATAAATAAATACTATCCGAGTAATTGGATTGAGCGCCTTCGTCTTCACCGCGACCATCGTGCGCTGATGGAAAATCCTGCTAATTCTGAAACGCTCTTGCAATGGGCAAAACATATACGGACATGGAATCCACATCTTTTTCCAGTCAAATTAGAATATGCCCGCACTCTGGCTTTTACGGGTAAGAAAGTGGAAGCCATGAAAATTGCAAAAGATTTACAGGTCAAACATCCCGAATCCCAGGTTGTAAAGAATTTAATAAAAGATTTGGAACAAGGGGTCTATTAGGAAATCTACGCTTCAGTTCACCTGCTTCCATATTTTTTAATCCTGAATTTACAAGTGCCGGTTGACCTCTCTTGTCTCGTATCAGCGCCATTTACTTGACATGAAATGACTCATCTGTTATTATATGAACAGTCGAAGTTGTGGCTGCTTGTTTTTAGATATTTAAATAAGTGTCTGGGTTTGATAAGGTTATTGTAAGGACAAAATCGGTCTACGACTCAGAGAGAGAGAACAGATGACACCTGCAGTTAAAGACTACTATGAGATGCTCGGCGTAAACAAAAACGCCTCTCAGGACGAGATAAAAAAGGCGTACAGAAAGTTTGCGCGAAAATATCACCCTGATTTAAATCCTGGCGACAAAACCTCAGAGCATAAATTCAAGGAGATAAACGAGGCATACAGTGTGCTTGGCGATGAAAAGAAGCGGGCTGATTATGACCGGTTCGGCAAATCTCCTTTTGAGACATCCGCCCCAGGCGGAGGACAGTGGTATGAAGGAGCCAGGCCTGATTTCGGCGAGACCTCAGATTTTGGCGGCTTCGGGGATGTTTTTTCCGACATCTTCGGAGCAGACAGAGGGCATGGACAATTCGCCAGAAAAGGCGCTGATATGTTGATGGCTATTGAACTCTCTTTGGAAGAGGCATTCACAGGCGTTACGCGTCCTGTTGCCATTACAAGAGAAACCCCGTGCAGGCTCTGCAATGGAACAGGCGCTGAGTCCTATCAGACATGTAATAGATGCAAGGGAAGCGGAAAGCTTCAAACATCAAAAGGTTTTTTCAGGATGTCCCAGACATGCACATCATGCGGAGGAAGCGGCAGAAAGATTACGAAAACATGCAGGGCATGTAATGGCAGGGGAAAGACATCACAGACAGAGACAATAAAGGCTAAGATACCTGCGGGCGCTGATACCGGTTCAATAGTGAAACTTAAAGGCATGGGAGGAGTTGGCGAGGCAGGCGGCCCGCAGGGAGATTTGCGTATAGAGGTGACCGTCAAGCCGCATCCTGTATTTACGCGAAAGGAAAATGACATTTATGTGGATTTGCCAATCACATTCGGCGAGGCAGCGCTCGGCGCAAAGATTGAGGTCCCTACAATAGACGGAAGCGCAGTGATGACTATTCCATCCGGAACGCAGGGCGGGCAGAAGTTTAAGCTTTCAGGGAAAGGTTTCCCTTCTCCAAGGACGGCAGTAAGGGGCAATCAATATGTCATCGCAAAGATAGTTGTGCCGAAAGATATAAACAGCAAGGCAAAAGAGGCGATAAAAGAGATAGAGGCATTGTATAAAGAAAATCCAAGAAAAAATCTGGGAAGGTGAATCGGTGAATGGGTAAATCGGTAAAGGAAGAGAGCAGATGGGGATTAAAGACAAGAAACAGCCTGTGTATGTGATAAGCGTTGTGGCGGAGATGCTCGGAGTGCATCCCCAGACACTGAGGATGTATGAAAGGGAAGGGTTTGTAATTCCCCGCAGGACAAAGCGCCTGAGGCTGTATTCTGAAGAGGACGTTGAAAGGCTTAACTTTGTGCTTAGCCTTACCAAAGAACTCGGAGTGAATAAGGCAGGCGTGGATATTATTTTGAGGATGAGGCAGAGGGGCGAGGCGCTGCAGCATGAGATGGAGGATATGATGCGCCTGCTTGACGAGGATATGCAGCATGATTTTGAAGAAAGGATAAGAAGGATTTTCAGCAAAGAATAAAACTCGTAATGAGTGATGCGTGATGAGTAAAAAATAATTCCTTCAACCCATTACGTATTTCAGATTACGCATAACGGAGGTTTAAATGAGAATGGATAAATTGACAATAAAAAGTCAGGAGGCTGTGCAGGAGGCGCAGAGGCTTGCTGGAAGAAAGGGAAATCAGGAACTCCAGCCGGAGCATCTCTTAATTGCCCTGCTTGCTGATAAAGAGGGGCTCGCGCCTCAGATATTGATTAGGCTCGGGGTTGATTTAAAGGCCATTCAGAGAGATGTTGAAGAGGAGATAGAAAAGTTTCCGAAGGTTCTCGGCGCAGTTCCTTCCGCCTTTGGCGGAGGACAGATATATATTTCACAGAGATTAAAGGATGCAATAGAAAAGGCTTTCAAAGAGGCAGAACATCTGACGGATGAATATGTGAGCGTTGAACACCTGCTGCTATCTCTTATATCAGCGGGAGGCCCGTGCTCGGAACTGTTAAAAAGATACGGGGTTACCGCTGATAAGGCCATGTCTGCGCTGCGGGAAATCAGAGGCGCACAGCGCGTAACAGACCCGAACCCTGAGGATAAATATCAGGCTATTGCTCGTTACAGCCGTGATTTAACAGAGCTTGCAAGGAAAGGAAAACTGGACCCGGTTATCGGAAGGGACGATGAGATACGGCGCATCATACAGGTGCTTTCAAGAAGGACCAAGAATAATCCGGTTTTAATCGGAGAACCCGGTGTGGGGAAAACTGCAATGGCTGAAGGCCTTGCGCAGAGGATTGTCGCAGGAGATGTGCCCGAGACGCTGAAAGACAAGAGGGTCGTCGCTCTTGATATGGGCTCGCTTGTTGCCGGCTCAAAATACCGCGGCGAGTTTGAAGAGAGACTGAAAGCTGTTTTGAAAGAAATAGAACAGGCAGAGGGAAAGATAATACTTTTTATAGATGAACTGCATACAGTTGTCGGCGCAGGCGCGGCAGAGGGAGCGATAGATGCGTCAAATATGCTCAAACCCGCGCTTGCCAGGGGAGAACTGAGATGTGTCGGCGCAACAACGCTTGATGAATACAGAAAACACATAGAAAAAGACCCTGCTCTGGAGAGAAGATTCCAGCCTGTTTACATAAAAGAACCCTCTGTTGAGGACACCATATCAATCCTCCGCGGGTTGAAAGAAAAATACGAGGTACATCACGGAGTCAAGATAAAGGATTCGGCTTTGATATCTGCGGCTGTTCTTTCTCACAGATATATTGCCGATAGATTTCTGCCTGATAAGGCGATAGATTTAATTGACGAGTCAGCGTCAAAGCTCAGGATGGAGATAGACAGTATGCCTGTTGAGCTTGACGAAATTGAGAGAAAACTGCGCCAGCATGAGATGGAAAAGCAGGCTGTTACGAAGGAAGATTCAAAAGACACAAAGGAGAAGCTTAACAAGATAAAAAAGGAGATGGCAGAGCTTCAGAGCAAAAGGGATGAACTCAGGGCGCAGTGGCTTGCTGAGAAAGAGATAATCTCAGAGATAAGAGATGTTAAGCAGCAGATAGAAAAGACAAAGATAGAATCAGAGCGCGCGGAACGTGAAGGCGATTTAACAAAGGCGTCAGAGTTGAGGTACGGCAAGCTCCTTGAACTCCATAAATCACTTGAGGGTGAAAATAAAAAACTTGCCGGTGTTCAGGCAAGAAGAAAGATGCTAAAAGAAGAGGTTGATGAAGAAGACATAGCAGAGGTCATCTCAAAATGGACCGGCGTGCCTATATCAAGGATGCTTGAAGGAGAGATTCAGAAACTTCTTAAAATGGAAGAAAGGCTCAGGCTCAGGGTTGTGGGGCAGGATGAGGCAATAGCGGCTGTTTCAAATGCGGTCAGGCGTTCAAGGGCAGGGATTCAGGACCCGAACCGCCCCATCGGCTCTTTCATATTCCTCGGTCCCACAGGCGTCGGCAAGACAGAGCTTGCAAGGGCTTTGGCGGAATTTTTGTTTGATGATGAAAATGCAATGGTGCGCATTGATATGTCCGAGTATCAGGAAAGGCATACAGTCTCAAGGCTCATCGGAGCGCCTCCGGGCTATGTAGGATATGAAGAAGGAGGACAGCTTACTGAGGCAATAAGGAGAAGGCCTTATGCCGTGGTGCTCTTTGACGAAGTAGAAAAAGCGCATCCTGAGGTCTTCAATCTTCTTTTGCAGGCGCTGGATGACGGAAGGCTTACAGACGGGCATGGCAGGACAGTTGATTTTAGAAATACGGTTCTGATAATGACGTCAAATATCGGCAGCACGCATATACAGGAACTCCTTACAGAGAGGACGAAGAGGCCTGCAGCATACTGGGGTTCTGCCGGGGAAGAGGATAATAAAGAAATGAAGGATAAGGTAATGGCAGACCTTAAGGCATTCTTTAAGCCCGAGTTCATCAACAGGGTTGATGAGATTGTGATATTCAATCCCCTTTCAAGACAGCTTCTGAAACAGATAGTTGAGATACAGGTTAACCGTATGAAGAAGTATATAATGGAGAAGAATATAGATATAACCATGACAGATGCGGCAAAAGAGCATCTCGCAGAGACAGGCTTTGACCCGGTTTACGGCGCAAGGCCCTTAAAGAGAGCCATTCAAAAGGAGATACTTAACACGTTGGCGCTCAGCATCCTTGACAGGACCTTTAAAGAAGGGGATGTTGTAGAGGCTGATTTTAAGAACGGCAAATTCGTATTCAAAAGGGCTGCAAAAGCAAATAAGGAAAAAGCAGGGTTGTAGTTTTCATGCGGAAAAGATAAGATGACAAAAAGATATTTCGGCCATATAGAAGTTCCGCTCAAGAGAATCCATATAGAACTCACAAACATCTGTGATTTTAACTGTGTGTTCTGTCCGAAGTCTGCAATGGAAAGGCCCTACGGCTATATGGACACGAAACTTGCCAAAAGAATAATTGATGAGATTCAGGAAAACAAGCTGAGCGATAAGATTACCTTTCATGTGATGGGAGAGCCGACACTGCATCCTGACTTTTTTGAGATACTGTCTTACGCCCAGGATAAAGGAGCGAAGGTGGGGCTTACCACTAACGGCAGCGGGCTTGGAGGCGAGACAGGGAAACGGCTTCTGGACTATAACCTTCATCAGATAGATATTTCTCTTCAGACGCCTGATGCAAAATCCTTTGTCCTCAGAAGGGCTAATGCGCTTACGTTTGATTCTTATCTCAGAGGTATTCTTAATTTTTTCTCCTCGTATATGGCAAGGAGAAGGGGCACAGTCTTTAAGTTCAGGTTTCTGAACACGAGGTTCCCGCAGAAAAACATAGAGAAGAAAGCCGGTCCCGTAAGAGTTATGTCATCAACAGAAGAATTACGGGATACCTTCAGCGTCTGGGCTGGCCGCATATACGACATCCTCGGCGTTGAATCAGAAAAGAGAGAGAAAGCAATTAGGCGTATAAGAGACCTTGTTTCATATAAATGGAATGTCGTGGAGATTTATCCTGATGTATTTTTTGAGACATATATGCTTGAAGACTGGGGACACGCCTTTGACAGCGGAAAGGTTTACAATGCCTGGGCAGGATACTGTTTCGGAATGAGAGACCACTTCAGCATTTTGCATAACGGCGATGTGGTCCTGTGCTGCGTGGATTTTAACGGACGGACAAAGGTCGGCAACCTAAACAATTCATCTCTTAAAGAAGTCCTTTCGTCAGAGGAGGTGGGCAAGATTGTGAGAGGGTTTAAGAAATTTCAGCTTGTTCATCCATATTGCAAACGCTGTCTCGGAAGCGGTTCGGTCTTATCGTGGCTTTTGAAGCCTGTTATGTCAGTCACGGTTCTCAAAATTCTTAAGCCGTTTTTCTATAAGCGGACAAAAGTTTCTTGACATAGCTGGTTATATTCTGGTATTTTAGTGTCGGCGATGGAGTTCGCCGTTAACTGTCCTTTTAAGTGGCTGATGACTCCTACCACCCCCTCTAATCTCCCCCTTGCCAAGGGGGAGCGAGTGGGGGTTGTGGGAGTTTTTTTATTATTTGCTCCTACCGATAAAAATAGGAGGATAAATAATAAATGGATAATCAGTGGCTTCAGGCAGCATTATGGATGGGACTTGCGCTCATTGCAACCCTTCTCTCTCTAAGGATAGCAATATCTATTGCCCTTCTTGAGATTATGGTCGGTGTAATCGGTGGAAATTTCCTGCCGCTTCAGAGGACCGAATGGGTTAATTTCCTTGCAGGATTCGGGAGTATCCTTCTCACATTCCTCGCAGGCGCAGAGGTTGACCCGCTAATTCTCAGAAAAAAATTCAAAGAGAGTTTCGGTATCGGGCTTTTAAGTTTTCTCATGCCTTTTCTCGGAGTTATGGCATATGCATATTATATCGGTGGTTGGACCTTCCCTCAGGCAGCGATTGCAGGCATTTCCCTTTCAACCACATCAGTTGCGGTGGTCTATGCTGTTATGATAGAGACAGGCTACAATGAAACAGAACTTGGCAAACTTATACTCGCAGCGTGCTTTATTACTGATTTAGGCACAGTCGTTGCCCTTGGAATATTTTTTGCAAACTATGACTGGCATCTTGTTCTATTTATAAGCATTACTGCCTTAGCATTATTCCTGCTGCCGAAATTTATCCCGTGGTTTTTCAGAAAAGTCGGCAGCCGCGTGAGCGAGCCGGAAACAAAATTCATCTTCTTTTTACTCTTCGGACTCGGAGCGCTTGCCATATCGGCTAAAAGCGAGGCTGTTCTTCCTGCATATCTGGTGGGGATGGTGCTGGCCCCTTTCTTTCTCGCAAACAGGACATTGAGCCACAGGATGCGTGTTACGGCATTCACAATGCTCACGCCCTTTTATTTTCTTAAGGCCGGGTCGTTGGTCAAGCTTTCTGCTCTATGGCAAGGAATAATTTTAATAGGGATTTTTCTTATTGTAAAAATAATTGCCAAATTCATAGGCGTATGGCCTTTGACAAAGGCATTCAGATTCGGTAAAAAGGAAGGTATGTATACTACCCTTCTCATGTCAACAGGTCTTACCTTCGGCACGATCTCTGCGCTTTTTGGTCTTTCAAATAAGATTATCGATCAGGAGCAATATACAATCCTGGTTACTGTTGTTATACTTTCGGCAGTAGTGCCGACGATAATTGCACAGAGATGGTTTCAACCGGATATAAAAAAGGAGGATGAAAGGGATGTTTAAGAAAATATTAATAGCCAATGACGGCTCAGCAGGCGCAAGGCTTGCCTTAAAGGTTGCGATAGACCTTGCAAAGAAATATAATGCAGAGCTTCACAGCATATCGGTGGAAGAAGGCGTTCCTCATTATGCGGCAACAATCGGAGAGGTAGAAGAATTTAAGAGAGAGGCGAATGGATATTTCAAAAAAATAAGTGATGAGGCCTATGAGGCGGCAAAAAAGGAGGGGGTAGAGCTTAAAACAAAAGTTATAGCAGGTCATGAAGTGGAGACAATAGTGAATTATGCGAAAGAAGGCGAATTTGACCTTCTGGTTATAGGCTTTATGGGACACTCAAAGATATTCGGAAGGGTGTGGGGTTCAACCTCGCAGAATATAACAAAGCTTGCGCCCTGCACAGTTGTTGTCGTAAAATAATTTAAAAGGCGATGGAGTTCGCCGCTAACCGCTCCGATAATATCGGGGCCGATAACTCCTGCCACCCCCTCTAATCTCCCCCTTGCTAAGGGGGAGGCGAGGTGGGGGTAGTAGGAGTTTTTTATTGTGCAGACAGGAAGATAAATAATGCGTGACGCCTCCATTAAAAAGTATTCAAATAATCTCCTGAGAATCATCTCTCAGTCAAGCTTTGAACTCGGGCTTGAGATGAAATCCCTTGCCACGCCCCTTGAGGAACTGAAGGAGAAGATAAAAAAATTTGAGGAGAAGAAGACGGAGGTTCTGTCCGAAAAGGACGACTTCGTTTTGCTTTTGGACGGCGAGACGAAGAGGATTATCAAGAACATCCTTGATGAGGACTCGTTCACATTCAGGAAGGAACTGCTCGCCCAGGAACAAGTCCATCTTGAAGAGCAATTCGCCCAATTGAAAACACTTCCTTCAAGGGCTCTCAGGGACGCACTTGAACAGACAGTCATAGACCATGTAAAGCAGGCGTTCACTACATGGCGTGCGATAGAAGACGACAGGCTCGCGAAGGCATTTGAAACAATCTGCAAGAGATTCGTGGTAAAAATCAATGACGCCGTTGATGCGCTCATGAAATTCTCGTCCGATCTTTTTGAAATCCCCTTTGAGGCGATCAAAACCGAGGCGCTCTGGACTGTGAAATCAGGGTTCTACTACAAATTCAAAGACCAGCCCGTGGGCATTGAGATAGTGGCGTCGTCGCTGACTTTGTTGCTGCCGAAGTTCATAGGTGAAAAGATAATTATTAAGAAGATGAAGGAATATCTCCATCGGGTTATTGATACGCAAACCGCCAGTGTCGGATACGATTTTGAGAAAAGGCTTGACAAGAGCAAGCTGGATTTCAGATGGGAAATGCTCCAGAGAATTGAGGCGACTATTGAAGGCATATCCACAGCAATAGAAAAGGGTATGAATCAGAGGAGTGAGGGAGAAAAGAAGGTTGAGGAGAGGAAAATGGCGCTGCTTGAGATTGCACAGAAACTTGATAGCATGAAAAATGCGCTGATGAGCATTAAGGAAAAGATTTGATGGGCTATATCTGCATGATGCTTTCAAAATGAGCGGCATAATGTTATTACACCCTAATTATCAAAATAACAGCAAGGGAGAAGGGCATTTTACAGAGGAGATTTGAATTGGTAGGAAACCGAGGAGGTTGTCATGTTTGAGATTAATATCCCCGGTTTTGGTTTTGTGAGACTTGAACATCTCGTCTCAGACTTTACAGGGACGCTCTCTGTTGATGGAAAACTCAACCCAAAAAGATTAAAGGCAACATTGAGGTTCTGTTAAATGCCGGATAAAAAAATCATCGGTCTTCAGCGAAACGTCTTTTTCACAGGGCTGGTGAGTTTTTTCATGGACTTCAGCTCTGAGATGATATATCCCCTTGTCCCTATCTTTTTGAGTTCTGTCCTTGGCGTCAATAAATCCATAATAGGCCTGATAGAAGGAATTGCAGAAAGCACCGCAAGTCTTCTGAAAGTCTTTTCAGGATGGCTTTCTGACAGAATCGGCAAGAGAAAAATCCTCCTTATTGTTGGTTATGGCGTCTCAACATTGAGCAGGCCGATAATAGCGCTTTCAACACTATGGGGACACGTCCTTGCATTTCGTTTTACTGACAGATTTGGGAAAGGCATAAGGGGCGCTCCAAGGGATGCGCTAATCGCAGAATCAACTCAGCATAAAGACCTCGGACGCTCTTTTGGATTTCATAGGGGGATGGATACGCTTGGGGCAGTTATTGGCCCTGCTGTCGCATTCATCCTGCTTTCGCTTTTCACAGGCAATTACCGCCTTGTCTTCTGGCTTTCTATGATTCCGGGAATGGTTGCGGTTTTGATAATTGTGTTTTTTATTAAAGACAGGGGTCAGGTATTAGGTATCAGGTCTCAGGAAGAGGCTTTTAAAAAACCCTTGAACCCAGGAACCCAGAACCCCGACAACAAAAATTTTGACTGGCGTTTCAAGGCATTTGTTGCTATCGCAACCATCTTTGCAATAGGGAACTCAAGCGATGTGTTTCTTATTCTCAAGGCGACAGATACGGGCGTTAAAGAAACGCAGATACCGATAATCTATCTCTGCTTCAACCTTGTTTATGCCCTTACCGCAATTCCTGCGGGAATCTTGTCAGACAGGATTGGAAGAAAAAGGATAATACTTGCAGGCTTTATTCTTTTCGGGTTTATCTATTGGGGCTTTGCTTTTGCCTCAGAACAAAAACATATCTGGGGACTTTTTCTTCTTTACGGAGTTTTCATGGGACTTACAGAAGGAATCCAGAAGGCGTATCTCGGAAGTATAATCCCGGATAAATCCAGGGCTACAGGCTACGGAATATTCAATACCTTCACAGGCCTCGCCATACTTCCCGCAAGCCTCATCGGAGGATGGCTCTGGGATAAACACGGCTCACAGGCAACTTTTTATTACGGCTCTATCACGGCATTCCTTTCCGCATTTATCTTTATTATTTTCATCATTACTGCAAGAAGAAAGGGGCAGAAATGAGCAAAAGTTTTTATGTCTTTACTTTTAATTCCCGTTAAGATATGCTTAACTTAAGTTCCTTAAGTAACTGGAGGTTGTATGGAAAGAACAGTCACAATTGAGGATGCAAGGAAAAAACTCGGTGACCTTGTTGAAGGCGCACGGCTCAGAGGCGATCAGTACATCATAAGTAAAAAGGGGAAACCCGCAGCTGCGATTGTGCCGCTGGAAATTGTCAAGAAACATAAAGAGGCTAAAAAAGCGCTTTTGATGCTTATAGAAGAGGTTCATGAAAAGAACAAAGCGGGAAAATCTGAAGAGATAGAAAATCTTATAGACGAAGCTGTGAGATGGGCGAGGCGTAGGGCAAAGGCCTGATGATTCGGGTTGTCCTTGATACAAACCAGCTTGTATCCGCGCTGCTGAATCCTGAAGGCATTGCATTTGAAATATTAAAGGCGTCGGGCCTTAAAGGCGAGCAGAAATATGAGCTTGTTCTGTCAGAGGATGTTCTTGCCGAATTCCGAAGGGTGCTGTCATATCCGAGGATACAGAAACTCCATCAGTGGGCCGAAGAAAGAATAGAGATATTTATTACTCTATTAAAAGAGATTGCCCGCAGCGATGAGAGCAGAAGCAAAGAGAGAATTGTTCCGGAAGACCCTGACGATGACAAGTTCTTCCATCTTGCCATAAAAACTAATGCCTCTTACATAGTCAGCCGTGACATGCACCTTTTGAAGATTAAAGAATTTAAAGGGATAAGAGTTTTGCGTCCAGAGGTGTTTCTGAGCGCTATGAGGAAAGGGGCGCTGTGACCGATACCCTCTCCACTACTTCTTCCATTTTCACCTTAACCGCCTCTTTAGTCCTTCTGTCTTTAATCTCAACAAGCCCTTCTTTAAGGTTTTTCTCTCCGAGGATGATGTGGGCCGGGATGCCGATTAAATCAGCGTCTTTGAATTTAATGCCTGCCCTTTCATTACGGTCATCCATCAAAACCTCTATGCCTTTTTCTTTCAATCCCTTATAGAGCTTTTCAGCGGTCTCTACTGTCTTAGCGTCGTTCATGTTTAAAGGCAGAATCTCTACGTCAAATGGCGCAAGGCTCTTGGGCCAGATAATGCCGTCCTTGTCATTGTTCTGCTCTATTGCCGCTGCTGCGATTCGCGCGGGGCCGATGCCATAGCTTCCCATGATAATAGGCTTTTCACTGCCGTTTTCGTCAAGAAAAAATGCCTTCAAAGGCACAGAGTATTTGGTCCCCAACTTGAAGATGTTCCCTATCTCAATACATTTTTCTATTCTTAGTTTCGCCCCGCATTTATGGCATGTGTCTCCTTCCTGAGCAGTCCTTTTATCAGGCGTATGAACCTCTTCAAATCCCCGGTCTTCACTCTTGATTTTTGAGGGGACTGATTTTGCAAGCTCAACATTTGCGGCATATCCGCACTTATCGCATAAGGCGACCTCATCCTCTCCGGCAGGGCTTGGAGCCATAAATTCATGCGCAACCACTCCTCCCATCATCCCCGGGTCCGACTCAACCTGATAGAATTTCAAGCCGCACCTTTGGAATATCTTATGATATGCTTTTGCATGGAGTTGATAGCTTTTTTCAAGGGACTCCTCGTCAGCGTCAAAGCTGTAGCTGTCTTTCATTAGGAATTCCCTGGTTCTTAAAACACCGCTCTTGGGCCTGGCCTCATCCCTGAGTTTTGTCTGAATCTGATACCATATCTGCGGCAAATCCCGGTATGAGCGAATCTCTCTGGATGCAAGCCAGGTCATGGTCTCCTCATGTGTCATGCCAAGACACATAGCTCTGCCTGTCCTGTCTTTAAGCCTGAACATCTCATCGCCTATGGAATCCCATCTTCCTGTCTGCTGCCATATTTCAGCCGGATGCAAAATTGGCATTGAAATCTCCTGTGCGCCTATTGATTCCATTTCTTTTTTTAGAATTGCATTTATCCTGTTAAGCGCCCTCCAGCCCAATGGAAGAAATATATACAAGCCGGAAGCAAGCTGCCTCACATAGCCGGCCCTGAGCATCAGCCTGTGGCTGACTGCATCCGCATCTGCCGGAACCTCTCTCAGTGTCGGTATGAACATTTTTGAAAAACGCATTTATTCCTCCTCATTACGATACATGATACATGATTCACGATACCCCCTTTAATTCCCCCCTTGCTAAGGGGGGATAGAGGGGGGTTGCATCTTGCATCCTGCATCTTGTATCCACAGGATTTGTTAAATTAGACTAATGCATAGAGAGTGTTTAGTCAAGAAGGAAGACAGCGGATTCTGCCCCTCTCACTCTATACTTCCATAATGGTTTCTGAATGGTGTAAAATTAAAACATGGCATCTAAATTAGGACAAATCCTCATAGCCTCGGGTGTAATCACCGAAGAGCAGTTGAATGAGGCCTTAAAACTGCAAAAAAAAAGCGGCGGCAGGCTCGGGGCTAATCTCGTGAAACTCGGCCATATAACCGAGGACAAGCTGGTAACATTTCTGAGCAAGCAGTACGGCATGTCAGCGATAAACCTGTCTGAATACAAGATAGATGCTGCTGTCCTAAAGCTGATACCGGCGGACATGGCGAAAAAATATATGATAATGCCTCTTACAAGGATAGGCGCAACATTGACGGTAGCAATGGCAGACCCTTCAAATATATTTGCGGTGGATGACATAAAGTTTATGACGGGGTATAACGTTGAGGTTGTTATAGCGACAGAATCCGCTCTGATAAATGCCATAACTACATATTACGGAGGCAAGGGCGAAGGCCTCGTTGCAGCAAAGGCGAAGGCACAGACACAGGCGCCTGTGCAGGCAACATCAGCCGCTGCGGCAGAGATACTTCAGGCAAAGGATTATACCCTGTCAGATGATGGAGGCGTTGAAGAGGCCTTTGGCGCAGATGAAGGGCCTATGGTTGATGTAGATGAGTTTGACCAGGTTGTCGGCAATGCGCTTGGCGATGTTGAAGTTATAGAAGATAAAGGCGATGCAGAGGTTATAAGAGAAGTTGCGGCGCCCATTATAAAACTTGCTAACGGAATACTCTTAAACGCAGTAAAGGTCGGCGCAAGCGATATTCATGTGGAGCCTTATGAAAACTCTATAAGAGTCAGATACAGGGTTGACGGCGAGTGCCGTATAGTCATGAACCTGCCTGCCAAGATAAAAAATGCCCTTACATCCAGGCTCAAGATAATGGCGCGGCTTGACATCTCGGAAAAAAGGCTTCCGCAGGACGGCAGGATTAAACTAAAGCTCGGGAAGAAAAGGGAAGTGGATTTCCGCGTCTCCACTGTTCCGTGCCTTTTCGGCGAAAGGACTGTCCTGAGGATTCTTGATAAAGCAAATCTGCAGGCCGACCTTACAAAACTTGGAATAGGAGGCAATTCGCTGAATGACC
>Ga0210022_1000053_pt1 | contig 77612 bp, 65 predicted proteins | sample CryGeymeta201520_FD_183984 | JGI IMG/M metagenome (GOLD analysis project Ga0210022, IMG submission 183984) | Groundwater microbial communities from Crystal Geyser aquifers in Utah, USA - Crystal Geyser metaG 2015-20 (SPAdes) (version 2) | ecosystem: Environmental > Aquatic > Deep subsurface >... | reverse complement strand
CCGAAAGGTCTCAAAGGGCTCTGGAGACCTGTCGGTCCGGGGAGCGGCGGGGTCAGGAGACCCTCGCCGAGCACGGTCCGGGGAGCGGCGGGGTCAGGAGACCCTCGCCGAGCACAGACCTGTCGGTCCGGGGAGCGGCGGGGTCAGGAGACCCTCGCCGAGCACAGCGAAATCGGCTCCTACGCCCCGCTGCGGGCAGATTCGGCGTCCGCAAACCTCCAGCAGCCCCAGAATGGGGGGAGGTTTGCGGATTGCCTGCAGAGCGCCCAAAATGGCGCGCTGGTGCCATGACTGCTCTTCGGCGAGGAGTGCCTGGTCTGTGGATAGCATGTGGACAAAGTGTGGTTTGCGGAGAACGCGAAAAGTGGGTATCCTATGCCTCGCTGCGAGCCGCTCCGCGCCAAGTTGTGAAGTAGCGTCCCAACCCTTGCCCCGCCTCTGAGGGGATTGAAACTTGGCGATAATGCCAGGCCACCTCCCGCAGAACATTATCGGTCCCAACCCTTGCCCCGCCTCTGAGGGGATTGAAACGCCGATCAAGCCGCTCGCCCGCTGACTCGATCTTGGGTCCCAACCCTTGCCCCGCCTCTGAGGGGATTGAAACTGCCGCCGGGCAAACGACTCTGGAACAGAGACTTCTCGTCCCAACCCTTGCCCCGCCTCTGAGGGGATTGAAACGCTCCGCCGCAGGTGCATCCGCGAAAGCGGCAGAGTCTCGTCCCAACCCTTGCCCCGCCTCTGAGGGGATTGAAACGAACCTCTTGCAAGGTTGTGAGTTTGCGGAATCCCGTCCCAACCCTTGCCCCGCCTCTGAGGGGATTGAAACTGAGTTTTCTGCCTACGGTCCCCGAATCGAGACCTAGATCTGTCCCAACCCTTGCCCCGCCTCTGAGGGGATTGAAACGTGCTCCTCCGTGGACGAGAAGTCCCAATAGCCGTCGGGAGGTCCCAACCCTTGCCCCGCCTCTGAGGGGATTGAAACTCCTCAAGCCCCAAGCGGCGCGTAGTGTTCAGCGCCGCCAGGTCCCAACCCTTGCCCCGCCTCTGAGGGGATTGAAACCCAACTGCTTCGTGCGTGACGTTCTCGCCCCACTGGGTCCCAACCCTTGCCCCGCCTCTGAGGGGATTGAAACCAAACGAGCCGCGACCAGCTCCTGCTTGCCCGAGCGTCCCAGCCCTTGCCCCCCCAACGTCGAAGCGAAGGTCCACACCCGTGGCGAACTGGGTCATCGAGTCTTCGAGCAGGGGGAGAGGGCACTATGGCGCTACGGAGTCGAGACGCGAACGAGGGTGGAGAGTTGCGGCAAACCGGTCTGTCGATCAGCGGGATGGGGCGGGTGGCTGGCTTGGAGCGGGAGAGGATTCGGGGGTACTTGAGGGAGCCGCTGCACTGAGCCGGCGCAGCATACCACTGTCACGACGGACGCCCGCCGTCCCGGACCCGAGAGCGACTCTCGCCTGTGCCGGGCGAGCGGCCGCGTATTCCAGCCGGAATTCTGCTCTCCGTCTGCATGTGCTACACTGCATTTCTCCCCGCAAACGGCGGGATGAGGGTCAAGGAGTTGAGGACTGATGACCAACGTATTCGACGCGCTCAAAGAACGAGGCTTCCTCCAGCAGACTACGGACGAAGAGGGTCTCCGCAGCTTGCTGGATTCGGAGTCGGTGACGTGCTACGTTGGCTATGACCCCACTGCCGAGAGCCTGCATGTCGGGAACCTGCTGTCGATCATGGCGTTGGCGCACATGGAGCAGGCGGGGCATCGCCCGCTCGCGATCGTGGGCGGCGGGACGGCGATGGTCGGCGATCCCAGCGGCCGGAGCGAGCTGCGGCAGATGATGACCGTCGAGCAGATCGACGCCCAGGCGGAGCGGATCCGCGGGCAGGTCGGGCGCTACCTGGACCTCGACGGCGGCAAGTCGCTGCTGCTCAACAACGCCGACTGGCTACGGCCGCTCAACTACATTGAGTTCCTGCGGGACATCGGGAAGTACTTCAGCGTCAACCGCATGCTGACCTACGAAGCGTACAAGCGGCGGCTGGAGACGGGGCTGTCGTTCATCGAGCTGAACTACCAGCTCCTCCAGTCGTACGACTTCATGGTCCTCAACCGCGACTACAACTGCAAGCTGCAGATGGGGGGTGACGATCAATGGGGCAACATCGTCGCCGGCGTCGATCTGACTCGGCGGGTGAACCGACAGGAAGTCTACGGAATGACGGTCCCGCTGCTCACGACGGCAACGGGCGAGAAGATGGGCAAGACCGCGGCGGGCGCGGTCTGGCTGAGCGGGGAGATGGTGGCGCCGTACGACTACTACCAGTTCTGGATCAACTGCGACGACCGCGATGTGGCGCGCTTCCTGGCACTGTACACGTTCCTGCCGATGGACGAGGTGCGCCGCCTGAGCGCGCTGGAAGGCGCCGGGATCCGTCAGGCGAAGGAAGTGTTGGCGTACGAGGCAACCCGGCTCACCCACGGTGAAGCCGACGCAAAGCGGGCGCAGGAAGCGGCCCGGGCTGCGTTCGGCGGCGGCGGACGGGATACGGACGCCATGCCGACGACGCAGGTTGCGGCGCAAAGGCTCGAGGCGGGAACCCCGGTGCTGGAGCTCTTTGTCGAGACGGGGCTCGCCTCGTCGAAGAAGGAAGCCCGCCGGCTGGTCGAGCAAGGCGGCGCGTATGTGAACGACGAACGGATCGACGACCACGAGGCCGTTGTGTTGGCAGCGGCATGCCGCGACGGCGTGCTCCTGCTTCGCGCCGGGAAGAAGAAATACCACCGCGTCGTGGTGGCGTGAGGACGCGGGGTGGTGGAGTGAGCGGGCCGCTCTGTGACCTGCACGGCTCGGAACCGTTGGGCGGCGGCGCTTGACGACTGAACAAAACGGGCCTGGCCGGCGACCAAAGTGGGTATTCCAGTCACGGGAAGGTGTCCACCGATGAGAACCCAGAGAGCCCTGTTACCCCTGCTGATCGCCCTTGGCGCGACGGCCCTTGCGTTCGCCCAGCCCGGAGAACAGCCTGGCGCCCCTGGAGGCGGGCCAGATCAGCCGGAATGGCAGGAGCGCCTTGCTGCCATCGCCCAACGCCTGGGTGACCCGGAGTTGCTGGAGAAGCTGCGGAGCCAGGATCCCAAAGTCAGGCAAGAGGCCGTGGCGCAGATCCAGGAGCGCATGAGAGACCGAATGCAGAACGGACCCCAGGGCGGCGGCATGTTTGGTGGTCTCGGGATGTTCGCTCCCGGCATGGGCGGGATGCCCGGCGTGCCCGGCCAGGTTGCTGTGGCGACCACTGAGAAGTACCTGTTCATCGTGCGCGGGAACACCGTCTACCAGTTGGATGTGGACACGCTCGCGGTCCTGAAGCAGACCGAGCTGCCCATGCCGGAGGGGATGGTACTGGGGACGGGCACGGGCGGCCCCATGCGGCCACCGGGAGGTCGCGGCGGACAGGGCGCCAACCCGCGCAATCCCGGCGCCAAACAGCAGTAGCGAGGTCTTCCCCTGCGCAACAGTGCGGAGCTATGCAATACAACTTCGAGTACGCGCGGAAGGTCCGCGTCGGGTTCATCGGGTGCGGCGGACATGCGTTCCGCAATGTCTTCCCGACCTTCCAGTACGCCCCCGTCGAGCTGGTCGCCGTGTGCGACCTGGAGGCGGAACGCGCTGCCCACTATGCGCGGCAGTTCGGGGCGCAGCGGCACTACGCTGACCACCGGGAGATGCTCGCACTGGAAGAGCTGGACGCGGTCTTCATCGTGACGAACTGCGGCGCGGATGGCCGGCCCCTCTACCCACTGCTGGCTGCGGACTGCCTGCGCGCCGGGTGCCATGCCTGGATCGAGAAGCCGCCTGCTGCCTCAAGCGAAGAGATCCGACAGCTCGTGGCGGTATCGGAGAAGACGGGCAAGTTCGTGATGGTGGGGTTGAAGAAGGTGTTCTTCCCGGCCATCGCCAAGGCGAAGGAGATCGTCGACGACGCGGCGTTCGGCCGCCCGACCTCACTCTACTGCCGCTACCCGCAGGACCTGCCGCCGTTCGATCGGCGAACCGACGTGTTCGCCATGCGCGGGTTTCTGGATCACTTGGTCCACCCGATGTCGATCATCCACCACCTGTTGGGTCCGGTGGAGACGTTGTGGTACCGCCGGACGGACCTGAACGGGGCGTCTGTGACGCTGCTGTCCTTCGCGAACGGCGCCGTCGGCACGCTGCACTTGGCGGCAGGACAGTCAGGCACGTCGCCGCTGGAGCGCCTGGAAGTGGTCGGCGAGGGCGCCAACGTCGTCGTCGACAACGGCGTCACGCTGACCTACTACCGCCGCGGGAGTCGCGGGTCGGAGGGGTACGGCCGGCAGACGGCGTTCTTAGGCGACGATGGATGCGCTCCGTTGCACTGGGAGCCGGAGTTCTCGCTGGGGCAGCTCTACAACAAGGGGATCTTCCTGCTCGGGTACGTGCAGGAAGTCGCGTACTTCTGTCGGTGCGTGCTGGAGGGGTCGCCCCCGCAGAAAGCCGGTCTGGACGACGCGTTGGCGCTGCTGAAGCTGTACGAGGCGTACCAGCAGCCGGAGGGTACAATAGTCCGCGTGCACTGACACCGCCGGCCGGACGAGCGTCTTTGCAGAGGACTCTGCGGGTGCAGGCCGGCGTGCTGCAAGGCGGAGACTGCAGTGGAGGCTACCCACATGTTGAATCGGTCCGTAGTGTCGGTGGGTGACGTCGAGGCGGTGGACTTCCCCTGGGGTCGGCTCAAGTGGTTGATGAATGACAAGCTGGACACTGACGCGGCGCAGACCTTCGGGCTGGTCTTCATCAACCCCGGCGACACCAACGATCTGCATGTCCACCCGAACTGCGAAGAGCTGCTCTTCGTCGTCTCCGGCCAGTGTGACCACTGCTTTTGCGAGGAAGTGTTCCCCATGCGCGAGGGCGACCTGATCCGCATTCCGGCAGGCGGTTCGCACAATGCCACCGACGCGGGCTGGGAGCCGGTCCGGATGGTGATCGCCTACTCGTCGGGGGATCGGCGGACCGAGTTGCTGGCGGCGGCGTAGCGTAGTTCCTTGGCGGTACTCCCAGCTCTGCCCTGACCATGATGCACAGACGCCGAACACAGAGCGGACAGGTTCGGTGGGTGGTGCCGATTGGCGCCACGCTGCTGATCTGCCTTGGCGGGCTGACTTGGGTCCTGCGGGTGGGTAGGGGGGTGACGACTTCTCCGGTCGCGGACCCCATGCCGGCCAATCGTACGCCCCCGCCCGACCCGGAACTGGAAGCGCTGAAGTCGCAGTTGGACCGCGAACTCGCCCTGCCGACGGTCACGGAACCGGTGCCGCTCGCCGTCCTCAAGGCGCACGACACTGAGTTTGCCGGCCGCCGAGGGATGCAGGTCAGCAAGCAGTTGGCGGAGACGGAAGCACTGATTGAGCGGCTGCGTGTGGACTCGGAGCTGCTTCCGGGGCTACGCCAGGAGGTTGCGGCACTGGAACGTGAGCAGCGAAGCCTCGCCCGCCTGACGGCATACCGCAGCGAGGGCGGCAGGGAACGAGCGCACGCCGAGTACAAGGAGACCCGGATCGAGGTCTTTGAGGCACAAAGGGCAAGGGAGACACCGGCGACCACCGAGACCACGCCAAGCGCCGCCGCCGACTCCCGTCGCCAAGCGCAACAGCTTCGGGAACTCAAGCGCTTCGATCGCGAGTACGCTTCCGCCTACGCGGAGGCCCTGGAGACAGAGCTTGCTGTGGCGCAGGGGCTGCGTCGGCAGGTGGACTTCCGGGACCCGCTCTTCCAGCTCCTAAATGCCGAGATCAAAACAGTGCGAGACGCCCACACCGTGGTCGAGCGAACCACCCACTACCGCGACCTGCACGACCGGCGCGGCGTCGTCCAATCCTGGCAGACCGCGCTGACGGGCATGTTCACGGCGCAGTTGGACCGCCTGGAAGAGGCCCACCGCCGCCTCGGAACCGACTCCCCCTGGTACTGGGACAGCGACAGGCTCGTGGCAACACTCGCGGCGTCGGTTGGGAAGCCAGCCGGTGTAGCAGACGAAACCACCCCGGAAGCTGCGTTCAACTCCCTGAAAGACCGCCTCGTGGGGGAGCGGGCGACCGTCGAGGGCAAACGCCGGTACTGCCTGGCAGTGGGAAGAGCCGAGAGGGACCGCGACAACGCAGGGGAACACAACCGGTGCGCGGTTGCCCTCCAACACCTGCTGGAGGTGCTTGACGCCGGAACCGGGCAGTCCCCCGGCTGAGCTTGCCAAGCTGGGAATCCTCGGTCTCTTGGGGACTACTTCGCCGAGCGCAGCTTGCCCAGGACTCTGCCGAGTTCCTCCGTCTGCTTGCCGTACGTCTCGAAGTCGCCTTTCTGCCGGGCGGCCTCTGCTTGGTCGAACAGCTTGGCGGCTTGCTCGATCAACTGCTGGCGGGTGTCGGCGGAACTCGGTTTGGGGGCTCCTGCAGCGGTCGGGACCGGCGCGATTGTAGTGGCCGACGGCGCCCCTTCGGTGCCGCCGCCTGGCAGGGGAGTGGCCCGCTGCTCGGCCAGCCCGGGGAATAGGCGCTCCAACGCACCTTCCAGCGTCGGCTCCATCACCACTTCGTTCCCGCTGGCGACGATGACACGCTTCAGTTCCGGCAGCTCGCTGCGCTCGGCCTGGAGGTAGATCGGCTCCACGTAGAGCAGGGAATCCTCGATGGGGATGACCAGCACATTGCCGCGGATCACCCGGGAGCCCTTCTGGCTCCACAGCGTGAAGTCCTGCGAGATGTCCTCATCCTGGTCGATTCGCGCCTCGATCTGCATCGGGCCGTAGACGACCTTGTCCTTCGGGAAGTTGTACACGGTGATCTTCCCGTAGTTGGGGTCGTCGCAGTTGGCGCACATCCAGGCGATAACGTTGTCTTTTCCGGCGGGCGTCATCGGCAGGAACAGGTAGAACGCCTCCCGGTCAATTCCCGGCGGCTTGGTCACCATGTAGTACGCCTCGACCCGCTGCTCGATGCCTTCGCCGAAGATCTCCCGGGGGAGCTCCCACTGGTCTTCTTTGTTGTAGAAGACGTCGGTCTGCGTCATGTGGTAGGTCGAGTACAGCAGCGACTGAATCATGAACAGCCCGGTCGGGTAGCGGAGGTGCGCACGGAGCGACTTGGGCATCTTGTCGGCTGAGGTGAACAGGCCCGGGAACATGCGTGAGAAACACTGCACGAGCGGCTCAGTCGGATCGATGACGTAGAACTTGACGTCGCCGTCGTGCGCGCTGAGGACCACCTTGACCGGGTTGCGCACGTAGTTGCCGATCCCGCGGGTGCGCTCGGAGTACGGGTACATATCGGTGGTGGCGTAGGCATCCACAATCCAGTAGAGCTTGCCCTCCGCGAGCACGACGTACGGATCGCGGTCATACCGCAAAAAGGGCGCGATAGTACGGCAACGATCCATGATGCGGCGGTGGTAGAGGATGCGCGTATCGCGGCGGACGTAGCCGCTCAGCGGGATCTTCAGGTTGGAGAACCGCCAACCGAATGCCAGCTTGCGGAAGACGCTATTAACCAGGACGCCGCCCTTGCCCCGGTAACGGCAAGTGACGTTCTTGTCGCCTTTCGGGTAGTCGAACTCCTCGGTCGACGAGTCGACGATGATGTAGTCCAGCCAGGTTGCCAGGGCTTGCTCAGGCTCAACGCCGCCGCGGGGCCGCGGCGGCCGCAGCAGCTTGCTCAGCGGCGGGAGCGGGCTTTCGTCCTGCGGCCCCTGCCCTTCGTCCGGGGAATCGCTGCGGTGCTCTTCGCCTGCCAGCTCCGGTGTCGGCCGCTGAGGCGTCGGCGAGGGAGCCCCCTTGCCTTCCTCGGCTTGGCGTGCCTGCGCCTCCTCCGCCAGTTCGCGCCGCCGGCCTGCTTCGTCGGGATCCTCGTCGTAGTAGATCTCCGGCCGGGTGAGTTTCAGGTCAACAGAACTGACCGGCGGGATGTCCTTCAGGAAGAAATCGGGTTGCCCCTCTTTGCCGGCGTAGTTGACGGGGTTCATGCAGATGCCGTACCCGTGGGTGTACTTCAGGTGGTCGTTCACCCACGTCCGCCGGGGGATGCGCTCGTGGGACAAGGAGCGTGCCCCCAACATCACCTGGCGGTACTGCCCATTGATGGTGTACCGGTCGATATCGACGTCGGCAAACGAGTAGTACGGGCGGATCCCCTGGAGCTGCTGGTAGGTCTGGCGGAGCGGGCGGTCATCCCAGATGCGGATGTTGCTGAGAGTCAGCTCGTTCTTGGTGAGGTCCTGCGGGGTCAGGGTCGTCCGGCCCGGGTGGTGCACCGTGCTGATGTTCGCGAGCCCGTAGGCTTCGCGGGTCAGCTTGATGTTGTGCTGGATGTAGGGGGCTTCCTTCTGCAACTCGTTGGGCGTGACGATGAGCTTCTGGACGGCGCCGGGGATGACACCCAGCAGCAGCACCGAAAGCGCCAAGTGCGCACCCACTGCGCCCACGCCCAGCTTGAAGCTCTGGCGGCGGTAGTTCCACGCCAAGACGGCGGCGACCACAAGCGCCGCCACCAACAGGACTCGGTAGGCCGGCAGGAAGACGTGCGCGTCCACATACCCAACGCCGTGCGTAACGCCGCGGGTGGAGTACAGGAGCTTCCACGCGTTGAACTGGTACCCGACGCCCTTCAGCACGAACACCAACGCGGCGGTCAGGGACAGGTGGCCGAGGGCTTTGGGGGCGATGTAGGCCCGCTCGCTGGCCAACTGAATGATGTCGTCGTAGATGTAGATCAGGGCGGCCCCAATCAGCCCGAGAATAGCGCCGGCGTAGACCGCCTGCCACAGCAGTTGCCAGAACGGCAGGCGGAAGACGTAGAACGCGATCTCTTTGTGGAAGATCGGGTCGGTCGAACCAAAGGGGACCGCGTTGGCGAACCGCAACAGGTAGTCCCACCGGCCGCTTGCCATCAGCCCACCAGCGGCGGAGAAGAGCAGAAGGACCAGGAACAGGTACCGATCGACGTACCGATCCAGCATCAGCTTGTCGTCGAGGGGGATCAGGCGGGTGAGGATGGGCACGGGGAGATCGCGGCTGAACTTCCGCGCGATGTGACACTGAGGCCACACGCACAGGAAGACGATCACGCTCACGAGCAGGAACACCCACACTCGGGCGGTGAGGACCTTCACAAAGACCTGCCCGAAGGTCAGTTGGCTGAACCAGAGCCATTCTGTGTAGAGCAGGACGCCTTTCCCGATGACCAGATACGCGAGGAATGCAAGGACTGCTGCCAAACCGAGCTTACGGGATGTCGTCAAACGAATACCCCCACGGAGGGAAATTGGGTGTCTCAGCGCGTCGGCGGGTGACGCAGTTGAGGGGTCGGCGTGCCGGCACACATCACAGGATCAGACCCTCGGGCCGCTCGCAAGGGTGAGGCGGGTGTCCGGGTGGTTCCCGGAACAGATCATTCTAACCCCTGGGCAGGCGGATGTCGAGCGAGGCCGGCAGTGAGGGGGCGACGCCCGCCGCTACAAAAGGTGCTGCTGTTGCCACTGGAGTCTGAGCATACGAGGCGACCGCCCGTGGCTGGCGCGGAGTCGTCGGTCCACCTCGTGGAACACGGCGTAGACGAGGTCCCGTCCCGCCGCCTCGTGGAGTCGTTGACCCAGCTCCTGCGCTTCGTCCTCCCAGCGAAGGGAGTCGCCCTCAGGGGTGGTGGTCCGCCGGCCTTCGAGGTGTGCAGCGAGGGCGGCGTGAAGGCGCTTGGTCGCCTGCTCACGGGCCTGGTCCAAGCCCTCGGCGGTCGCCGGGGCCGGCTGAGACAACACCTCGCTGGCGCACTGCCGGACGGTGGGGAAGAAGTCCACCAGGCGCCCGTGAAGGGCCGCGCGCGCGCCCTCGCCGGGGAGGCATCGGAGCGCCCGAACGGCCAGACAACGCGTCTCCGGAGGGGAGGAGTAGTCGGCGGCCAGTTCTCCAAGGGGCTCCGCTGCCTCGGGCAGACCGAGTTGCCCCAGGGCGGCAATGGCGGCGCCGCGTAGGTCGGCATCTCCCCGGCGCATGATCCTGGTCAACTGAGCCGTCTGGTGCTGGTCGCCAAGGGACTGCACGCGGGCGTAGAGGTGGGCGTAGGCTACTTCGCGGAGGGTCGCAGACCGGTCGTGCAGCCCGTCCAGCAGCACTTCCGTGGTCTCCGCGTCGTCGCGAACTGCGAGCCACTCCAGCATCTGGACGCGGAGGTCGTCGGGCAGGCGTTCCGTGTAGTCGCGGACCGCGTTGGCCAGGGCGCCCGTTGCGGCCGGCACAGTGACCGACGCCAGTGCTTCGGCGGCTCGCTGGCGGATTCCCGAGTCGTCTGCGCGCAGGGCCGCGACGAGGTCGTCCACCTTCTGCTCGCGGGTGAGTTCCGGGAGCAGCGTAAGCAGCGCCTCTCTCGCGCGCTGGCCGTGCGCGGCGGAGTCGGTGTGAAGCAGTGCAAGCAGGGACTCGACATCCCCGGCCGCGCACAGGGCCTCAACGCTCGGCCCGCGCTCCCGCAGATGGAGAGACACCGCAGCACCCAGCAACAGGAACCCCAGTACGTACAACGCCGGTTTCGCTGACTTCTCCGCCACTTCCTCAATCCGTTGGGCGGACGGAAGGGGTGCCCGTCGCGTTCGTTTCCGCGGTGCCGGTCGGTAGGGCGCGATCACCTGCGGCCGGGATAGGGCCGGTTCCGAGCTTGGGCTCGCCGGGGCAGCCGCTGGTGTTCGTGCCGCGCCCTGGGAGCGGGCAAACTCGTCGTAGAGCCAGTCAGGCGCCGCTGCGGGCGGGCCGGCGGCCGCGCCGTTGCTGTTGGTGGGGGGAGGGGGAGGCGACGCGGCAGGCTTCTGGGCGTTGCCCGACGGGCCCGACTGCCCAGTTAGGGAAGAAATGGAGCCCGCCCCCGGAACCACGGTTCCCGGCTGCATGGGCCAACCGGGAGTCGGCTGTTGGTCGCCCACGCCCGGCAGCGCAGCAGCGCCGCTAGGCTGTGTCAAGTCAGCCCCCAAGGCAGACGGAGGCGTCGTTTCGGCTCCCCCTGGCAGCATGACGCCTTCAATCGGCGCGACAACCGTCACCGGGATCTCGACTGCGTCTCCGGTCCCAACTTGGACGACTGGCGGGGGGCCGGCCGCCTGCGGCTCCTCCCCGGAGGGCTGAGCCTCTTCTGCTGCTCCGCCAGCGGGGGGCTGTTGCGCGTGGGTGAGCGAATAGGCAGACACCCAGGCAACACACAGAATGGCGAAGCCTCGCCCGGCGGAACATCGTGAGGCAGTCCTGCCTCCTGCCGGCCTGCGACTGAGGTCGCGATTCATGAGAGGGGCTCCCAACACACCTGCTGTGGCGCATTATACTGGTCACTCTGTCCGGGCGTCAAGGCGCGGCGCTGCCTGTCTCCGCCCGGGAGGCGAGCCGCGGAGTTCAGCCAACACCGAGGGGTCCCTGAAACGGGCTTCATGGACCCGTTCCGGGGCCCGTTCAGCCGCCCTTCGCGCCTGCCGGTCCATTGCTTGACTTGCCTATTCCCGTCGGATAAGATAGCCTGAAGACAGCACTTGGGGGGCGTGCCGGCTCTCTCGCCGCAGACTGGCACCGCGCATTTGGCTGGGTGACTGAGCCCTTCCTCCGAACAGAGTCGCCCGAGGTGACGGCGCGCACAGGCTGTCCGCCCCGCCCGATTTGCTGAATGGGAAGTGTTCTGCTTTGACCATGTCCCCTTTCACGTACTGGCTTCGCCCGACGCTCATGGCTCCCTTGCTGGCAATGGTCTGGGTCGGTTCGCCGCTCCTGGCTCAAGAGGCCGATGCGATGGCGACGGTCAACGGCAACCCTATTCCCCGAGAGCAGCTCGTGCAGCGGCTCCTGGCGGATGCGGGCGCGAGTCTTCTCGACAAGCTGATCCAGGAGAAAGTCGTGGAGCAAGCCGCTGCCAAGGCGGCCGTCACAGTGACGGAGGACGAGATCGAGCAGCAGCTAACGGACGTGCGAACCTCGCTGCCGAGAGACAAATCGCTTGAGGAGATGCTCACCGAGCAGGGCATGTCCATGGTCACCCTCCGCGCGCAAGTGCGTATGCGCCTCCGGCTCAGGAAACTGGTAGGGGACTTCAAGCTCGACGAGACCCAGTTGCGCAATTACTACACCGGTCACCGGTGGATGTTCGAGGAGAAAGAGCAGGTACACGTCTGCCATATCTTCCACCACAACGAACAGGCGCTGAAGCTGATGAAGCTCAAGCTTTCCCGCGGCGTCTCCTTTGAAGAGCTGGCGAAAGAGGTGCGGGAAAGGGCTGCGGCAATGCTCGCCAAAGGCGACCCGCCGGACCAGGGCGAAGCCGATCTCGGCTGGATTACCCGCGAGCTAACGAACTTGGAGGCGCCGTTTCTGGAGTTGGCGTTTCGCCTGAAACCAGGCGAGGTCGGCGGACCCGTGAAGACTGACACGGAGTACCACCTAATCAAGGTGATCGAGCACAAGCCTGCGCTCAAGCCTACCTTCGAGCAGATTCAGGCGAAGGTACGGGAGACAGTGTATGCCCAGGAATTGCAGAGCCGAATGGGCGAACGCATGGCGGCGCTGATGAAGGAAGCGAAGATCGAGAAGATGCTGGAACTGCCCGAAGTCGAAAAGTGACCGGGGGCGTTCGGCCGAGATCCCCTGCGCGGCAGTCCGTGAATGGTGAGGTGAGGGCTTGAGAATCTACATAGATGGCCAGTACTACTCGAAAGAGGACGCCAAAGTCTCCGTCTTCGACCACGGGTTTCTGTACGGTGACGGCGTATTCGAGGGCATCCGAGCATACAACGGTCGCGTGTTCCGGTTGAAGCAGCACGTTGATCGACTGTACGAATCGGCAGCGGCCATCCATCTCAGCATCCCCACCAGCCGACCCGACCTGTGCCGCTTGGTCGTCGAGACCGTCCGCGCCAACGAGATTCGGGATGGCTACATCCGCCTCATCGTGTCGCGAGGTCCGGGCGATCTGGGGCTAGACCCGCGCCAGTGCCCCACGCCCTCCATCATCATCATCGCCGGGAAGATCCAGCTCTACCCCAAGGAGTGCTACGACTCGGGGATCGAGATCCTCACCTGCGCCACCCGCCGGAACCGCCCCGATGCGCTCAACCCCGCCATCAAGTCGCTCAACTACCTGAACAACATCCTGGCCAAGATCGAAGTGAGCACCGCGCACAGCGAGAAGAAGCCTCGGCTCCTCGAGGGCCTGATGCTGAACGCGGACGGCAAGGTCGCCGAGTGCACGGGAGACAACATCTTTTACGTCACGGGTGGCGGCTTGCACACGCCCCCCCCGTCGGACGGGATTCTGCGGGGAGTGACGCGACAAGCGGTGCTGGAACTCGCCAGAGAGGCGGGGATACCGGTCGTGGAGCAGTCGTGCACCCAACTCGACCTATACGCGGCGGAAGAGTGTTTCCTGACGGGCACCGGCGCGGAGATGATCCCAGTGGTCCAGATCGATGATCGGCCCATCGGAGACGGACAACCCGGTCCGGTCACCCAGCAGCTTCGGGCTCGCTTCGCAGCGCTCGTGGCGGCCGAGGGAGTGCGGGTCTATGCGGAGTGACCAACGCTCTGCGCTCGGCCGCGGGCGGCTCACTGAAGCCGGCGTCCAGCCCTTGACAGCGAGGAGGTGCACGAAGCGTGGAACTGCCCACCTGCGATGAATGCGGCGAGCGGCCGGCGAATGTCTTCCTGACGAAGGTCGAAGGCAGTCACCTCACCAAGAGCAAGTTCTGCGAGACCTGCGCCAAGCTCAAGCAACTGGGCGGCCCGTTTGGCGGGGAGCTCTCCCTCGACAAGGTGGTCGCCAACCTGCTCGAGGCGGTTCCTCTGGAGGGACCGGAGCAGCCGGCAGTGCCCGCCGGAGTGGCGGCAGCGTGTCCTGGCTGCGGGCTTGAGTACCAAGGGTTCGTGAAGCACGGTCGATTCGGGTGCGCGGGCTGCTACGAGGCCTTCGCGACCGCCTTGCCGTCAGTGTTCAAGGAGGTCCAGCGCGGCTACACCGAACATAGGGGCCGAGTGCCACTGGCGGCGCGGGAGCGACTGGATCGGCAACGGAAGGCGGTGAACCTCCGCGTGCAGTTGGCGGAGGCCGTCAAAGCGGAGCAGTACGAACTGGCAGCGAAGCTCCGGGACGAGATCGGCGAGTTGACGAGCGAGACGGAGTTGACGGCACATGCCCAGTGCTGACGGCACCCTCCCGCTGCTCTCCCGGATCGACCGGACGGCTGAGTGGATGCGGGGCACGGGCCCCCTGGCGGACATCGTGCTGACCTGCCGTGTGCGGCTCGCTCGCAACCTCGCGGGTTGCTGCTTCCCGCCCCGCTGCGACGACGAAACGCTGATCGCCATCGCCGAGCGCGCGGCAGCGGTCCACTCCTGCTCACGGGCGCTCGCGCCCTTCGAGTTTGTGCGCATGCAGGAGCTGACAGAGCTGGAGCGGTACGCACTCGTAGATCGGTACCTGTGCAGCCGGGAGCATGTTGCGCAGCCCGTCGGCAGAGCGCTGGTCCTCGACCGCTCCGGCAGCCTCAGCGTCATGATAAACGAGGAGGACCACTTCCGAATCCAGGCTCTCTACTCGGGTCTGCAACTGGAGACAGCGTACCGAGTGTGCGCCGGGCTCGAGGAAGTGTTGGAGTCAGCGCTGGGCTTCGCGTTCTCGGAGAAGTGGGGGTACCTCACGGCGTGCCCAACCAACGTAGGCACGGGGCTCCGTGCCTCTGCGATGATCCACCTGCCTGGCTTGACGGAAACCGGCCGGCTTGACGAGGTGTTGACCGCGGCGGCCAACGCCGGGCTGGCCGTGCGCGGGCTTTACGGCGAAGGCACGGAGGCGCATGGCAGTTTGCACCAGTTCTCCAACCAAGTGACCCTCGGCAGATCCGAGGAGGAGTTGGTTGCAGAATTGAGCAGTTCGTGCAAACAGATCGCCGCCGCGGAACGGGACGCGCGCGCGGCCCTTCACCGGAAGTCCCCGCTGCTGCTGGACGACCACGTAGCGCGGGCGTACGCAACGCTTCGCTACGCCCGCAGCGTCACCTCCCGGGAAGCCTTGGACTGCCTGTCGTGGCTCCGCTGGGGGGCGGAAATCGACCTCGCGCGGGGGCTGGACCGGCAGACGCTGAACGAACTGATCATCTGGATTCGACCGGGCGTGCAGCAGGTGCTGCACACTCGCCGGCTGCCGGCCGAAGAGCGCGACGTCCTGCGCGCCAGCTTGCTGCGGAAGCGCTTCGAGCAGGTGGAGTTGAGCGAAAAACTGTCTTCGTGAAGCCAGCGGCCTCGGGGTGGACACCGTCGCCGGCCTTGCGGAGTGGACCATTGGAGGAGAGCGTCCATGTGGCAACGATTCACCGAACGAGCCAGAAAAGTGATCCTGCTGGCCCAGGAAGAGGCGGGCCGTGTCGGCTCGCAACAGGTGGCGACCGAGCACCTCTTGCTGGGTTTGCTCCGTGAGGCCGAGGGGGTTGCCGCGCAAGTCCTGGAGTCACTCGGGGTTGGTTTGGCTGCGGTTCGGAGCGAAGTGGAGTCGCACGTGACTCCAAAGGACGCCACGGTCTCGGGCGAGCCCCAACTCGACCCGCGCGCGAAGAAGGTTGTCGAGCTGGCCGCTGATGAAGCCAAGCGGATGAAGCACAACTACATTGGCACCGAGCACCTCCTGCTGGGGCTCGTGCGAGAGAAGGAAGGGCTCGCGGCGAAGGTCCTGACGGCGCAGGGCGTGACCCTCGACCAGATGCGTCAGCAGGTGGCGGAGTACCTGGGAACCGAAGCAGCCGGGCAGCAGCCTGGTAAGACCAAGTCGAAGACCCCGGCACTTGATGCCTTCGGCCGCGACATCACCCAGCTCGCCGCGGCCGGAGAGCTGGATCCGGTGATCGGGCGCCAAGCGCAGATCGAGCGGGTCATCCAGATTCTGTGCCGGCGGACCAAGAACAACCCCTGCCTGATCGGTGAGGCTGGTGTCGGCAAGACCGCCATCGTGGAGGGCTTGGCCACGCGCATCGTGTCGCGCGAGGTCCCCGAGCCGCTCCTTGACAAGCGGCTGGTTGCCATCGACCTGGGTGCCGTGGTGGCTGGCACCAAGTACCGCGGCGAGTTTGAGGAGCGCATGAAGCGCCTGGTGCAGGAGATCCGCGACTCCAAGGGCGCGATCATTGTCTTCATCGACGAGCTCCACACCATGGTGGGCGCGGGCGGCGCCGAGGGAGCATTGGATGCCTCGAACCTCCTGAAGCCGGCGCTGGCCCGGGGCGAGATGCGCTGCATCGGCGCCACGACGCTGGACGAGTTCCGCAAGTACATCGAGAAGCATGGAGCGCTCGAACGGCGGTTCCAGTCCGTGCGAGTGCCCGAGCCGTCGACGGAGGACGCCGTCGATATCCTCAAAGGGCTGCGGGAGCGGTACGAGCAGTTCCACAACGTCAAGTTCACCGACGTGGCGTTGGCGACTGCGGCCGAGTTGTCGCAACGATACATCACTGACCGTTGCCTGCCTGACAAGGCCATCGACGTTATCGACGAAGCCGGTTCCCGGGCGAAGCTCCAGATCGCCCTGCCACCCAAAGACATCCGTGAGTTGGCCCGCGAGTTGGACCAGGTCAACGCAGAGAAGAAGGCGGCCGCGGAGAGTTCGGAGTTTGAGAAGGCGGCGGAGCTGCGCGACCGCGGGGCAGAGCTGGAGCGGCGCCACAGCGCCTTGCAGGCGGCGTGGGAGGCGGAGAAGGGCGAAGCCATGCCTACCGTTGACGAGCAGGAGATCGCCCACATCGTGTCTGAGTGGACGGGCGTCCCGGTGGCGAAGTTGACAGAGGAAGAGACCGCCAAACTCCTGCGAATGGAAGAGGAACTCCACAAGCGACTGATCGGGCAGCACGCCGCCGTCGTCGCCGTCTCCAAAGCTATCCGCAGGGCGCGAGCGGGGCTGAAGGACCCCAAGCGGCCCATGGGCAGCTTCGTCTTCGTCGGGCCCACCGGGGTGGGCAAGACGGAGTTGGCGCGGGCGCTGGCGGAGTTCCTATTCGACGACGAGCGCGCGCTGGTGCGCGTAGACATGTCCGAGTATATGGAGCGGTTCGCCGTGTCGCGCCTGGTCGGCTCACCTCCCGGGTATGTCGGCTATGACGAAGGAGGGCAGTTGACCGAGGCCGTTCGGCGGCGCCCTTTCTCGGTGGTGTTGCTGGACGAGATCGAGAAGGCGCACCCCGAGGTCTTCAACGTCCTGCTCCAGATCATGGAGGATGGCAGGCTGACTGACGCCCAAGGGCGGGTGGTCGATTTCAGGAACGCAATCCTCATCATGACGAGCAACGTCGGCGCGCGGAGCATCGTGGCCGAGCAGTCCGTCGGCTTCCGCGTCCAGCGGGCCGGCGAAGAGCCGGACGACGCCTCGTTCGAGCGGATGAAGCGGAAGGTGATGGAGGAGTACCAGAAGACGTTCCTGCCCGAGTTCCGCAACCGGATCGACGAGGTGGTCGTGTTCCATTCGCTGAGCAAGGAGCACATTCGGCAAATCGTGGAGCTGCTGGTCGAGCGCGTCCGTGGGGAACTCGCCCACCGCAACCTCAAGCTGGAGCTTAGCGCCGCTGCCGTCGAGCGGCTGGTGGCCGATGGCTACAACATGGAGCTTGGCGCCCGACCGCTGCGCCGAGCCATCCAGCAGACCATTGAGGACCCACTGTCCGAGAAAGTGCTTGCCGGAGAGTTCGGCGAGGGCGGCACCATTCTGGTCGACGCTGATTTGGACGGGGAAGGCCTTGCGTTCTCCCTCCAGGAGAGCCCCGTCGCGGGAGTGGTCGCCGTTGGTGCCGAAGCGGACCCGGCGCTCGTGTAGTGGCGGCGGGGTGCTGCCGGCAGCGCCAAGACCGGGGTGTCGCGGATGAGAAAAGCAGAGACCATCCATGCGTGTCAGGAGTGCGGGCGCGAGTCCCTGCGCTGGGTCGGGCGCTGCCCCGAGTGCGGCGCGTGGGGAGCGATGGTGGAGCGCACACTTCCCAGTCGCTCGGGTCCGGAGGCCGAGTGTGTCCAGCCGGGCTCCCCGGTTGCGTTGACGGCCGTCGAGGTCCATGCCGGCCCTCGGCTCCTGACCGGGATCGGTGAGTTCGACCGGGTGCTCGGGGGCGGTCTGGTTCCGGGGGCGACTGTGCTGGTGGGCGGTGAACCGGGAATCGGCAAATCGACTCTACTGCTCCAAGCGCTGCGCAGCCTTGCGGATCGGTACGGTGAGTGCCTCTACGTGTCGGCCGAGGAGAGTGCGGCGCAGGTCAGATTGCGCGCCGACCGACTGGGGTGCGTCTCCTCCGCCGTTTCCCTGCTTCCGGAGACCAATGTTGGCGTCGTCGATGCTTCGCTGCGAGCGCTGCGCCCGCACGCGGCGGTGGTGGACTCGGTGCAGGCGCTCTCGCTGCCGGCCGGCCCCTCTCTCGGTGGTTCACCCGCGCAGGTCCGCGAGGCGGCCGGCGTGCTGGTTCGGACCGCGAAGGAGCTGGACCTCCCGCTGTTCTTGGTGGGGCACGTCACCAAAGAGGGTTCCCTGGCCGGCCCGAAGGTGCTGGAACACCTGGTAGACGCTGTGTTATACTTTGAAGGTGTCGAGCACCAAACGCTTCGACTGCTGCGAGCCGCAAAGAACCGGTTTGGCTCCACCAACGAGGTCGGCCTCTTTGAGATGGGCGACCACGGGCTTTCCGGCATAGAGGAGCCCTCTCGTGTCTTGCTGGCCCAGCGTCCCTCGTGGGCTTCGGGCTCGGTGGTAGTGCCGACGGTCGAAGGCTCGCGAGCCCTCTTGGCGGAAGTGCAAGCCTTGGTGTCGCCGTCCGGATACGCGACTCCGACGCGAGTGACCACGGGGGCGGACCGCAGTCGAGTCAGCGTGGTTCTGGCGGTGCTCGAGAAGCGCGCCGGGCTCAACCTCAGCGCCAGCGATGTCTTCATCAACATAGCAGCCGGTCTGCGCGTCGTAGAGCCCGCTGCCGATCTCGGAATTGCCGCTGCTTTGGTTTCCAGCCAGCGAGACCGACCGCTCCCCGCGGGGTTCGCCGTCTACGGGGAGGTCGGCTTGTCCGGCGAGGTTCGCGGCACGCACCGGGCCGCGCAGCGGATCGCCGAGTTGGCCAGGATGGGGTTCTCCCGGTGCGTGATGCCTGCGCACGACCTGGCTGGCGAGTGCCGCCGCGCCGCCGGGGAGCAATTGGAGTTAGTGGGCGTGGGCGCCTTGGAAGAGGCGCTGGCGAATCTGTTTGGCTGAACACTGCTCATCGGAGCGGGGAGGAACGAACAGCTATGGTTGCGGTCCGAATCGCATGGGTCTTGTTCACGGTTACGTTCGCCTTCATTGGCGGCGTCTTCGGGTATGCGGTGAGCGTCTACTACCGCACCTGGAAGCCGATCATGGAGCTGATCGGGAACGACCAGCGCATCGTGCTGATGAGCACGGTGGCCTTTGTGTTGCTGGGCGCGCTCCTGGGGTTCATCCTGGCGGCATTCTTCTATCGCAAGGTCGTCATTGTGGCGGCCGATCTTCAGCGCATCTCCTTTGCCGACAAGGTGGCTGGCGTCTTAGGCGTCGTGCTTGGTCTGGGAGTCAGCGCGCTGATTGCTTTTCAGTTCAATTCCCTCCTGAGAGCCCGCGTCCCCGCCTTTGCGCTAACCGTGCCCTTCTTGGCGACCATCGTGTGCGTCTACCTTGGGGTGGCGTTGACGATGAGCATGAAGGAAGAACTCGCCAACGCCCTCTCCCCCGGGCCGACGGCGGAGGTCGCTGCTGTGCCGGAGGTGCTCGGCCCCACCCCGAAATTCCTCGACACCAACGTAATCATCGACGGTCGAATGGCGGATCTGTGCAAGACCGGGTTCCTGGAGGGCCCGATCTATATCCCTGCCTTCGTCCTCAACGAGCTGCAACAGATCGCCGATTCTGAAGACTCGCTGCGCCGCGCCCGGGGAAGGCGCGGGTTGGACGTGCTCGGCCGGATGCAGAAGGAGACAGACACACCCGTAGAGGTTTTCGACGATTACGGCCGGGAGCTGGACCGCATTGCGCAGGTGGACTCGAAACTCGTCCGTCTCGCCCGCGAGAACCAGGGCGCCCTCGTCACCAACGACTTCAACCTCAACAAAGTTGCGGAGCTCCAGGGCGTCCCGGTCCTGAACATCAACGAACTGGCCAACGCCCTGAAGCCGGTGGTGCTTCCTGGTGAGGAGTTGCGCGTCACCATCGTCAAAGAAGGCAAGGAGAACCGCCAGGGGGTGGCCTATCTGGACGATGGCACGATGGTGGTGGTAGAGGAGGCGCAGTCGCGAATTGGCGAGACCATCTCGACTCTTGTCACCAGCGTGCTGCAGACGGTGGCCGGGAAGATGATCTTCGCGGAGGTGGCCCCTTCGGCTCCCCGCGGGCGACCCATCCCTCACGCACAACCCGGAGATGATCTGTTTGGCGACAACAACAGCGATAGTTCCGGCGGCGGGCAAAGGCGAACGGGCGGGCGACCGCGCCGGCGGTAAGCTGTTCGCTCCGCTCCTTGATCGACCGCTGCTGGCGTGGACGCTCCAAACGCTGGTAGCGTGCCCCGAGATCGACGAGATCATCCTGGTGTCGCGAGTGGACAGGCTGGCGAAAGTTGAGGCACTTGTCAGCGACTATGGGGGTGCCCAAGTGTCGCGGGTGGTCCCCGGCGGGGAGGAGCGACTGGACTCCGTGCTGTGCGGCGTGCGTGCCCTCTCGCCAGACGCGGACTATGTGGTGATTCATGACGGCGCCAGGCCGCTGTGCCCGGAGGCTGTCTTCGCCCGGACGTTTGCAGCAGCCCGCGCACACGGTGCCGCCATTGCCGCCATACGGGCCACAGACACGGTGAAACAGGCGACGGCTGACGACTGGATTGAGCGCACTCTTGAGCGGCGGCACCTGTGGCTGGCGCAGACGCCCCAGATATTCGAGCGTTCGTTGTTCGAGCGGGCCTGCGAGGCGGCTCATGCCGGCGGCGTCGCAGCGACCGACGACGCGGCTTTGGTTGAGCGACTGGGGCACCCGGTGCGGTTGGTCGAGGGGTCGCGGCTGAACCTGAAGGTGACATTGCCTCAGGACTTCGCCATTGCCGAGGCACTGCTGCGGCTGCGGCAAGCAGGAGGGGCAGCGTGGTCCGAGTAGGCATTGGCTACGACCTCCACACGCTGGTGCGAGGGCGACGGCTCGTCCTGGGTGGCGTCGAGATCCCCCATGAGACCGGCCTGCTGGGGCACTCCGACGCCGATGTGCTGACCCACGCCATTTGCGATGCGCTCTTGGGGGCCGTCGCTGCGGGCGACCTCGGTCAGCACTTCCCCGACACGGACCCGCAGTACGCAGGGATCTGCAGCCTGGAGCTACTCGCGCATGTTGGCGCGCTGCTGTCGGCCCGGGGCGCGCAGATTCAGAACGTCGACAGTGTGGTGCTGGCGCAGCGGCCGAAGTTGGCCCCACACGTTCCGGCCATGCGCGAGAACTTGGCCAAGGCGCTTGGGCTGGACCCTACGCAGGTGGGCGTCAAGGCTACGACCAATGAAGGAGTCGACGCCATCGGCACCGAGACGGCCATTGCCGCCCATGCCGTGGCTTGTGTAATAATAGGCAACGGTGCCACTTCGGGGTGAGTTGGGGCGATCGCAGCCCTGCTTGGCGCCAGCGCACCCACGGGAGGAAAGCAGTCGAGTGAACATCATCCTGAGAGGCAAAAACGTCGAGGTAACCCCGTCGTTCAAGGAGCACGCGGAGAAGCAGGTACAGAAGCTGACGCGGCTCCTGGACAATATCGACGACGTCTTGGTAACTCAGAGCATTCAGCGGAACTGGCACACTGTGGACGTGACTGTTCAAGCGCGGCGAATGATCTTCCGCGCGGAGGAGCGGTCCACTGACATGTACGCCTCGCTGGACATGTGTCTGGACAAACTCGAGCGCCAGACCAAGCGCTTTCGCGATCGGCTTCAGCGGAAGAACCAGCGAAGCGCCACACGCCCGGAAGAGGCGGCTTCTGCAATGGGCGCTGAAACGGAATCGCAGGACGAGGCGGCGCCTACCGACACGCCGCAGATCGTGCGCACGAAGCGGTTCAACCTGAAGCCGGTGACCCCCGAAGAGGCGATGCTGCAGTTGGAGATGGTCGGTCATGACTTCTTTGTGTTCTTGAACGCCGACACGCAGTCCGTGAACGTGCTCTATCGGCGGCATGACGGCAACTACGGACTCATCGAGCCCGATGCCTGATTCGCGAAGGTAGCCGACGCAGGGGCGCAGCGGCGGCCGCCCGCCGGTGCCGAACTGCAGCCGGTAGCGCTGGAGGTGAAGAAGTGAGAATCGTGGTGGCACCGGACTCCTTCAAGGGATGCCTCACTGCGCTCGAGGTATGTGACGCCATGGAAGCCGGCATTCGGGAAGTGTGGCCCGAAGCCGAGGTGGAGAAGGTGCCCATGGCAGATGGCGGCGAGGGCACGGTTCAGTCATTGGTGGACGCCACGGGAGGGCGGGTGCTGAAGCAGCAGGTTACCGGGCCGCTGGGTGAACCGGTGGAGGCCCAATACGGCATTCTGGGCGACGGCGAGACCGCGGTCATTGAAATGGCCTCGGCCTCCGGGTTGCCACTGGTCCCTGAGGACCGGCGAAACCCGCTCCTGACCACCACCCGGGGAACCGGCGAGTTGATTGTCGCCGCCCTGGACCGTGGCTGCCGCAAGTTCATCGTCGGAATCGGCGGTAGCGCCACGAACGACTGCGGCCAAGGGATGGCGAAAGCGCTTGGAGTGCGGTTCCTCGACGCCGACGGGATCGACCTGGGCGCCGGTGGCGGCTCGCTTGCCTCGCTCGACCGGATCGACATCAGCGGTCTGGACGGGCGGGTAGGGGAGTGCTCCGTAGTGGTCGCCTGCGATGTGGACAACCCGTTGTGCGGGGAGCGGGGCGCCTCGGCGGTCTATGGTCCGCAGAAAGGCGCCACGCCGGAGGTGGTGCGCCAATTGGACGCCAACCTGGCTCGCTGCGCGGAGATCCTCAAGCGCGACCTCGGGAAGGACGTGGGAGACACTCCGGGAGCCGGCGCCGCCGGTGGACTTGGCGCTGGTCTCATGGCATTCCTGAATGCGGAGTTGAGGCTTGGCGTCGACATCGTGCTCGACGCCTCGCACCTCGAGGACCGGCTGCGCGGCGCCGACTTGGTTCTCACCGGCGAAGGCAGGATCGACCGGCAGACGGTGTACGGGAAGACGCCCATCGGCGTCGCCAAGACAGCCGCAAAGCTGGGCGTACCAGTCATCGGAGTTGGTGGTAGCATTGCAGACGACGCGACCGTCGTCCACGCACACGGAATCGACGGGCTGATACCGATTGTCGCAGCGCCCATTCCGCTAACGGAGGCCATGGCTCGTGGCGCCGAGCTTGTGCGCGCAGCCAGTGCGCGAGGGCTCAGGCTGTTCCAGCTTGGTCAGCGAGCGGCGGCGCGCGTTGCCACGGCACAACAGGAGGTGCCTGCTGAGTGAAAGATAGCCTCGTCAGCAAACTCATCGAGATCGCGGGCAAAGACAATGTGAAGACCTCCATCGAGGACCGCATTGCGCACTCGTACGACGCTACACTGTACACCCAGTTGCCCGGTGTGGTCGTGTCACCCACGACCACGGACCAGGTAGCTGGCGTCATGAAGCTGGCGTACGAGGAGGAGATCCCGGTCACGCCCCGCGGGTGTGGCACCGGACTCAGCGGCGGCGCCGTTCCTTCCGAAGGCGGAATCAGCCTCGCCATGACCCGGATGAACAAGATCAAAGAGGTCGATGCCGAGAACCTCATGGCTGTGGCGGAGCCCGGCGTCATCAACCAGGACCTCGACAAGCTGGTAGAGAGCATGGGGCTGTTCTATCCGCCGGACCCACTCAGCAAGAAGGGATGCTCCATGGGGGGCAATGTGGCTGAAGGCGCCGGCGGACCCCGCGCGTTCAAATACGGGTGCACCCGGCAGTATGTCAAGGGACTGGAAGTAGTCCTCGCCAACGGCGACGTGCTGAAGACCGGTTCGCGGACGGTCAAGTATGTGACCGGCTTCGATCTCACGGGTCTCTTCACTGCCTCCGAGGGCGCCTTGGGCGTGATGACCGAAATCACCGTCCAGCTCCTGCCGAAGCCCGCATACACGGAGACGATGCTGGCCATCTACGACGACGTCTGGCAGGCTGGGCGCACTGTGTCGGAGATCGTCGCGGCCGGGATCATCCCCTCTGTCCTAGAGTTTATGGACAGTGCTACCACCAAAGCCGTCGAAGCGTACGCGAAGGTTGGCCTCCCCGCCGACGCGGACGCGGTGCTGCTCATCGAGACAGACGGTCATGCGGAGGCAGCCAGAGAAGACATCGCCAAGTGCGTGGAGATCTGCCAGCGCTGCAAGGCGACCCGAGTGCAACGGGCGCACACAGCCGAGGAGCGCGAGGGGCTGTGGAAGGCTCGGCGGTCTGCAATGGCGGCCATCACGCGGATCAATCCGTCGCTGATCCAGGAGGACCCGGTCGTGCCGCGGAGCAAGGTTGCGGATCTGGCGAAAGCTGTCCTCAACATCGGCGAGCGATACAACCTGCACATGTGCAGCTACGGGCATGCCGGCGATGGCAACCTCCATCCGTCGATCCTCACCGACATTCGCGACCCGGCCGCCATGAAACGGGCGCGGGAGGCAGTGAAGGCTCTGTTCGACTGCGTTCTGGCGCTGGGCGGGACGCTGTCGGGCGAGCATGGCATCGGCCGGGAGAAGGCTCCCTATCTGCGCCAAGAGGTGGGCGATGTCGGCATCGCCACCATGAAGGCCCTCAAGGACGCCCTCGACCCGAAGGGCATCCTGAACCCGGGCAAGATCTTCGTGAACTGAGCGGGGAGAGCCCTTTTCGCAAGCGGAGGATGAGATGACTGAGCTGACTGAACTGCTCCCCGTCTTAGACGACGACATGACCAAGTGCGTGAAGTGCGGCATGTGCCACGCCCACGACGCGCTCTACCTCGCGTCCCTTGACGAGTCCTTGGGGACCCGCGGCCAGTTGATGCTTCTGAACGCCGCCGTTCGCGAGGGCGCCCAAGTCGGCGACCTCTTCACCGAGAAGATGTTCTGCTCGCTGAACTCCTACGACCCGCAGACCAACTGCCCCACCGGCACGCCTGTCCTGAAGATCCTGGCACAGGTCCGACAGCACCTGCTGAAGACGCGCGGGCTGCAAGGGCTTGCAGACATGTTCGGCGAGCGAGTACTTGCCGCGGTCTCGGCGTCCGCAGCGGCTCGGCAGCGCGCTGCGGTGCTTGCCAAGGTCGCCGCCGCTGAACTTCCGGCCGGTAACCAGTGGACCGACGCTCTACGCCCACTCAGCGACGCCGGCGCGCTCGCGCCGGCAACTGCGCTTGAGTTACTGCCCGAGGTTTCGCCCGCCAAGGGGACGGGGCGCGTTGCGTACCTCGTCGGGTCGCTGACCAACTACGCAGCGCCGGAGATTGCGCAAGCCACCGTCAAGGTGCTGAACGCCGCCGGCTACGAAGTGGTGACCCCCAAGGCTCAGAAGTGCCCCGGCGACCTGTTCGTAACGCTGGGTGACCTCGACACGGCCGCCGCGCTGGCTGCGCACAACGCCGCGGTGTTTGCCGAGTTCGACACAGTGGTGACAAGTTGCGCTGCTACCGGCGCTGCTGTGAAGAACGGCTTGGCCGGTGACGACTCCGGCCTGTCGGCGAAGGTCAGAGACGTTACCGAACTCCTCGCCGAGGGCTTCGCGCCGCGGGCGCGGCTTGACCGGAAGGTCGCCTACCACGACGATTGCCAGCTTCGCGCCGGCATGAAGGTGACGAAGGAGCCCAAGGCGCTGCTCACTGCCGCCGCCGGGAGCAACTTCGTGGAGCTGGCCGCCGCTGATTCTGCCAGCGGCGCCGGTGAAGGGCCGTTCTCGCTGTTCTTCGCGCCCCTCGCGCAGAAGATCACCGCCAAGAAGGTCGAGCGCATCGTCGAGAGCAAAGCCGACGTCGTCGCGTCGGGCAATGTTGCGGCCGTGCTCCACCTCAACGAAGCGCTGGAGCGGGCGGGCGCGTCGGCGAGAATGAAACACACGGTCGAGTTGCTCGCCGAAGTCTGCTGAGCCATACTCTCTCGTACACACCGAACCGACGGCGTCGGACGCGATTGGCGTCGGACGCCGTCGGTTCTGCTTTTGGGGCACTTCGTTGGAATCGCCTTGCGTTCCCAGCCGCCATTGCAGGAGGTCGACCGCTATGCCCAACCCAAGTGTGTTCGCGACCCGCCACATTCCCGAGGCGGGGCTTCAGATGATTCGTGAGGTCGCCGAGCTGGACGTCTGGGCGGAAGAACTGCCGCCGCCCTATGAGACGATCAAGGAGCGCGCTGCCGAGTGTGAAGGAATCCTGTCTCTGCTCACCGATCGGATGGACGGCGAGCTGATGGACGCCTGCCCACGCCTGAAGGTCATTAGCAACTACGCAGTTGGGTTCGACAACATCGACGTGGACGCCGCGACGTCGCGAGGCATTCTGGCGACCAACACGCCGGAGGTGCTCTCGGAGACCACTGCCGACTTCGCCTTCGCCCTCATGCTTGCCGCGGCGCGGCGGGTGGACGAAGGCACCCACTACGTGGAGGCAGGCCAGTGGAAGACGTGGGGTCCCGAACTGCTCCTTGGCCAAGATGTGCATCACGCCACCCTTGGGCTGGTCGGTCTCGGCCGGATTGGCACCGGAGTGGCGAAGCGCGCCCGCGGATTCTCCATGCGTGTGCTCTACTACGACGCGGTGCGTCGTCCGGACATCGAGAGCGTGCTCGACATCGAGTACGCCGACATGCACTCACTCCTTCAGCAGGCCGACTTCGTGAGTCTTCACGTTCCGCTGCTCCCGGGAACGCACCATCTCATGGGCGCGCGGCAGTTCAAGATGATGAAGAACACGGCCGTCCTCGTGAACACCGCCCGCGGGCCCATCGTGGACACAGACGCGCTCGTGGACGCCCTTCGCGTTGGCGAGATCATGGGCGCCGGGCTCGACGTGACCGACCCGGAGCCACTTCCCGCGGATCATCCGCTCGTTCAGTTGCCGAACTGCCTCGTGGTGCCGCACCTCGCCAGCGCCAGCGTGCAGACGCGGACCAAGATGGCTACAATGGCAGCCGAGAACCTGATTGCCGGGCTTGAAGGCCGGATGCCGCCGTCGCCGGTGAACCCGCAGGCGGTCGGTGCGAAGAACGGGTGAGCGCCCGGCAGCGCAACCGAGGAGAAGACACATGCAGATCGGACTCTTGACCGCGCCGTTGATGGACAAGTCGCTGGAGGAAGTCATCGCGTTCGCCGCGGACGCCGGCATTCAGGCACTGGAGGTTGTCAGCACGCCGGGTGGTGGGCATTTCGACCCCGCTGGCGCCGCCGGCGCGGCAGGGGAGAAGCTCCAGCAGTTGCTTGCCGACTCCGGCGTCGCCATCTCGAGCTTTGCCTGCTACGGTAACGTTGTGGACCCGAACGAAGCGAACCGTGAAGCGCTGTTGGCGCATCTGCGCCAGCTCGTACTAGCCGCCGAGACGCTGGGCGTGGGCATTGTCTGCACGCTCGCGGGCATGCCGGTTCCGGGCAAGTCCAAGCTGCAGACCATCGAGCAAGAGTGCCCGGCGGTGTTCGCTCCGTTGTGCGAGTTCGCGGCGGAACACGGCGTGAAGATCGCCCTGGAGAACTGGTTCGCGACCAATCTCCAGAATGTTGCGTGCTTCGCGCGGCTGTTCGAGGTCGTCCCGGCCGACAACTTCGGGCTCAACTACGATCCGTCGCATCTGATCTGGCAGGGCATGGACTACCTCGGCGCAGTCGAAGAGTTCGCCCCGCGGATCTTCCACACGCACGCCAAAGACTGTGAGATTCGCGACGATAAGCTGCGCCGCCTGGGCTGCCTCGAAGGCGGCTGGTGGCGCTACGTGATCCCCGGGTTCGGCAGGATTGACTGGGGAGAGTACGTCGGCGTATTGCGCAGCGTCAAGTACGACGGCGTCCTGAGCATCGAGCACGAAGACGGCACGTTGGGTGCCGAGGAAGGCTTCCGCAAGGGAGCCGGCTACCTGGCGCAGTTCGTTTGAGAGAGGGGCGCCCTCCCGAAAGGACCTCACCACCGTTTGAAGGCTGAATCGCCCGTCAGTGCCCAAGGGAGTGGCGCACCCGAGAAGCGCCAGAAAGTCCTCCTCGTCGGTGTTGCGTTCTCGCAGGCAGATTCAACCGGCGAGGGGACGTTGGACGAGTTAGCCGCGCTGGCCGACACGGCCGGCATGATGGTGTTGGACCGCTTGATGCAGCGCCGCGAGAGCCCGGACGCGCGGTACTTCATCGGCAAAGGGAAGGCGCAAGAAATCGCGGACCTGTGCGAGCGTCTCGAGATCGACGCCGTCCTCTTCGACCACGAGTTGAGTCCCGCACAGGCCCGCAACCTCGAAAAGCTCACCGAGGCGGCCATTCTCACCCGCACCGAGGTAATTCTCCACATCTTTGCGGGGCGTGCCCGCACGCGCCAGGCTCGCTTGCAGGTGGAGTTGGCCCAACTCAAGTACGAGATGCCCCGCCTGCGCCGGATGTGGACCCATCTTTCCCGCATCGAGGGTGGCGTGCGCCGAGGGGGTGTCGGGGCGGGACGCGGGCCCGGCGAGACGCAGTTGGAGGTCGACCGGCGCGCCTCCCGCAAGCGCGTCCGCGAGCTGGAGCGCTCCTTGGAGCAGATCCAGCGCCGCAAGGAGACCGAAACCGGTCCCCGCAAGGAGCAGCTCACCATCGCGCTGGTGGGCTACACCAACGTGGGCAAGTCCTCGCTGATGAATGCGCTGACGGGGACCGGCGCGTTCGTCGAAGACCGCCTCTTTGCGACCCTCGACGCGACGACGCGGCTGTTGACGACTCCGCAGAAGCAGACCGCGCTCCTCACCGACACCGTGGGCTTCATCCGGAACCTGCCGCACGACCTCGTCGCGTCGTTCCAGGCTACGCTGGAAGAGGTCCGCGAAGCCAACCTGCTGCTGCACGTGGCCGACGTCACTTCGGAACAGCTCGACGCACAGATGGCGGCCGTTCGGGACGTACTCACCGAGTTGGCGTGCCACGAAACGCCCACGCTGACGGTGCTGAACAAGGCCGACCGGCTGCCCAAAGCCACCGCGCTCTCGGAGCTGTGCGCTCGCTACGACAACGCAGTGGTTGTGTCAGCGCACACGGGGTCCGGGTTGGACCAACTGCTCACGGCCATCGACGAGCGCATGGCCGCAGCCCAAGCGCAAGTCCGGATCCGAACGGCGCCCGGCGACGGCCGCCTGCGCGCGTACCTGGCGGAGCATGGGACGGTGCTGGGGGAGGCCTACAGCGGCACGGAGACCACTTTCGACGCCTTGGTCGGCCCGCGGGTGCTCGGCCGCCTGCGGCAGCAGTTCCCCGACGCCAGCATTACTGAAACTCGCAAGGCGCCGGTTGCCAAGTAGGCTGTGCGTGAGGCGGGGGAGGGGTTGCGTGTTGACCGGCCCCAGTCGCTGCCAACCACTCGTGAGACAGAGAAAAGCCGTGTTACCGTAGTCGTGTCGAGCGGGCAAATCTCAACAGACCGTGGGATCGGTAACACGGCTTGCCGAACCAGATTCAACTTAGGGTAGCGTGGCCGGATGAGGGGAAGCCCTAAGCATTCGCTGGTTACGGGTTAGCTCTGGTCTGGCGACCAGAACTATTACATAGTCTGACCACCGGGCAGTTGCCCGTAAACAGTTCCGAGAGATTCTTTTTCGCGCCCTGTCCCGACCGGCGATTTGCCGCCCGCAGCCACCACCGAATTGCCCCCCCCATGGAACACACCTACCTCGCTCTGCTCCTCAACCAGCACCAACCGCTCCTCCGCGACCTCCGCCAGACGAGCCCGCTCGGCGCGTACCGCGACCCCTGGGTCCGGTTCTATGCCGCCAAGGACTACTACCAGATGGCCGCCCTCCTCGGCGAGCATCCGCGGGTCCGCGCCACAGTCACCATGATGCCTTCGCTTGTCTGGCAACTCCGGGACTACGCGGACAACGGCGCGACGGACGTGGACTTCGAGCTTTCCTCGATCCCCGCGGCCTCGTTGAGCGCCGAACAGCGCCAGGCGGTGATTGCGCGGTTCTTCCGGGCCAGCTTCGACCAACAGCTCCTGGCCTCCGACCGCTACCTGGAGCTGTACACGAGCCGGCTTGCGGGTGACAGCTTCGGCGAGCAGGAACTCACCGACTTGCAAGTCTGGTTCAACCTCGTTTGGGTCCATCCGGTACTGCGGGAGCGGCGCACGCAGCTTCCCGACGGCACGTGGCTCGATTTGCGCGCACTGGTGGCGCAGGACAGGGGCTTCTCGCACGAAGACGTAGAGACGGTGCTGTCGGCACACACGGCGCTGGTCCGAAACGTGCTTCCACTCCACAAAGCGCTGGCGGACCGGGGGCAACTAGAGCTGGCCACGGGGCCGTTCTACGCGCCCATCCTCCCGCTCTTGTGGGACAGCACCACCGCAGTGCTGGATCGAGCCGGCGCGACGCTGCCTGAGCGCTTCCGGCGCCCCGCCGATGTCCGCGCGCAGATTGAGCAGGCCGCGGCGTTCCACGAAGAGGTCTTCGGGCACCGCCCCGCCGGCTTGTGGCCGCCCGAAGGAGCCTTGTGCGAGGGCGTGGTGGACCTGCTGGAGGACGCGGGGTTCGAGTGGACGGTTGTGGCCAAGTCGGCGCTGCAGCCGGGCGACACGGCAGCCGACCTGTCGGACCTCTTGCTGTTCACCCATCCCTGGCGGGCGCCCTTGGGTCGGCGGGAGCTGGCGGTCTTCCCCCGGGAGTCCTGGCTCTCCGACCAACTCGAACAGCTCTACGCCCACGACCCCGACTACCCCGCCGCCGCCCGAGCGGCAGTGTCCATGGTGCTGCGCGCGGCGCGCTTCGAGGAGCCGGACTTGTTCGAGGACGAAGTCGTCACCGTCGTGGTGGACGGCGACCACCCCTGGACCTCGTACCGGCGAAACGGAATCGACTTCCTTCGGGCCTTGTTCGCCGAGTTGTCAGCCAGCACCGACCTCTCGACAACCACCTTCCACGAATACCTGACCGGCACCGAGAACAAGCAGCTCGCGCGGCATCCCGTTCACGCCTTGCCGCTCCTCAAGCACCTCCGCTGCTCCAGTCTGGAAGACGAACCCGGCTCCGAGCCCGGCGCCGACCTCGGCCGCTGGATCGGCGAGCGCGGCGAAAACGACGCCTGGGACCTCGTGCGCCGCATCGGCGCCGAACTCGACGCCCTCCCCAACGCCGCCGCCCGCTTCCTCCTTGCCTTCCAGTCCCTCATGGCAGCCGAAGAAGCCGGCACCTTCCGCTGGCTCGGCGACGACAACGCCCCACCCCCCGGCCGGCAGGCCGAGCACGTCGCGCTCTTCAAAATGCACCTCAAGAACGTCTACAACCTGTCCGAGCGACCGGTTCCGGCATGGCTCGACGGTTGGGATCCAGCCGAGGATGCATCCGCGCCGCCCCAACCGAGCCTTGGTCCTGAAAGGACCAAATGACAATAGCCCAGCGGCTTCAGCCCTGGGTCCACAAAGCCCACACATCTCCTCCCGATTCAAGACCAGTTACCCTTCGCCGCCGCGGGCGACTGGGTCTTCGTCGTCGTCCGCGCCTACACCGCCGGCCGGGTCGCAGCGACCAGCAGCGTCCTCCAAGTCACCTACAGCCCCACCGAACTACCGCCTGAGGAGCTGGAACCCGATCCAAGCAGCCCCGGCGAAGGCCTTCCGCCCTCCCCGCTGACTGCTCCGACCCTCGTGTCGGTGGCTCCCGCCTCGCCGACAGCCGCTACGCTCACATGGACGTTCGCTGGTTGCAGCGACTTCAACCGTTTTGAGCTCGAGCAGCAAGCTGCTACCGGTGAATGGCGAACCATCGTCGTCTTGTCCGCTCCTTCCGCCCGCAACTGGACCGGTCAGCCCCTCTCGCCCGATGTTAGCCTGCCTTTCCGAGTCACCGCGTACGACAATACAGGAGCTGGCGAGTCGAGCAACGGGCTAAGGATCGAGTAGAGGCGTGGAGGGACACGAAAATGGCTACGAAGGACCGAAAGTAACCGGGAAGGGACTGCGAGGAAGCCATCAAGCGTCACAAGTAGCCCCAAAAGGACCAATAGTAGCGCGACAAGGCTCGCGAGCGACACGCCAAGGCATCCAAGTAGTCCGCAAAGCACTCCGAGTAACCGGCGGAGACCACGCAAGTAGCCTGCGAAAGGTACTCCAGAACCAAGAGCACTTCTCTGCGCCTTGGCGTTTTGGCGTCTCTGCGTTGACGCCGTCGAAAAGAAAGGAGCCAGCACATGCCCCAAAGCAAAGAGAGCCACTACAACCTGCGCGTGGAGATCGACGGCGCAAAAGAGAGCAAGGCGGTGGCGGCGCAGATCACCGAAGTGATTGCCGAGATGGCCGAAGCCGCCTGGGACACGGAGATCGCCGAGGGCGAGGCGGCGTACGCTGCGGATGACTCGGCCGACCGCGACTCCGGCGCCGCGACCGGTCACGTGAAGATCCTCTCCGCGGAACTCGACGAGCTGTGCCGCAGCGTCAGGACCATCGGGAAGTCCCGCTTCAAGCTGACCGACCCCGTCCTTTGGCAGAGAGGAGCAACGAACAATGGCAAAGTGCTCATACTGCGGTTCCACCATCCTCTTCGGAGGGAAGAAAGACGAGGGGCTGACGTTCTGCAACGACAAGTGCTTGGGGAAAGGCGTTGTCGTGCGTCTCGCCCAACAGCTTTCGGAGGAAGAAGTTCGGCAGGAAGTGATGACCGTTTACCGGGGGAAGTGCGCGAAGTGCGACGGGTACGGGCCGATTGACGTCCATGTGTCGCACCGGGTGTGGTCTGCGCTGTTCATGACCTCCTGGTCAAGCCGACCGCAGGTGGTGTGTGCGTCATGCGGGACCAAGGGCAAGGTCAACGACGCCCTGTTCTGCCTTGTCCTCGGCTGGTGGGGGATCCCGTGGGGTCTGATCATGACGCCCATCCAGATCGGCCGCAACATCGTCGGTCTGTTCAAGACCCCTGCTCCCTCCGGCCCCTCCGAGGCGCTCACGTCAGTCGTCAGGGCGACCATGGCGGCCGCGTGCCTGGCGGAGGAAGAGGCGAAGAGCCAACCAGGGCTGCACCTGCAAGTGCCGGGGAGATGAGACCTTCGGTCGCGGTAGCTTGGTCGAACGTGCTCCTTCTGGTATCATCACGGGTGCTGGATCACGTGCCAAGAGGAGTTGCGCGATGAACACCATAGCCGCTCAGGAGATCAAACGGCGCGGCATCGCCGCGGTGGACGACCTCCTCCGGGTCGGGGATGTCCACGTCATCCGCAACAACCAGCCGCAGTACGTGGTGCTGTCGGAAGCACGGTATCGGGAGCTGATCGAGGTGCAGGAGGACGCCTACGAGGCGCGGGTGCTGGCCTCCATGGAAGACCTCCGGGCAGGGCGAGTTCGGCGCTTTTCCTCGACGGGAGAGCTTCTGCGGGCGGTTGCGGCCGAGGATGAAGCGTAGTGTTCACGATCGTGGCCACTCAGTACTTTCTGCGGCGGGCGCGCAGATTCCTGAGGAAGCACCCCGACCTCCGGGAACGCTTCGCCCAAGTCGTCGAGGACCTGAAGCAGGACCCGTTCGCGCCCCCCCTGGCCTACCACCAGCTCGGAGGCAAGCTAAAGGGGGTGCAGGCGGTTCGCGTCACCGATAGCTACCGCCTGACGCTGACAATCGCGCTACGGGAGAAGGAGATCGTCCTGCTCGACATCGGCAGCCATGACGAGGTGTACCGGTAGGGCGAGACCGCAGGCGTCGGAGGTGCGAGACCTTCGGTCGGAGGGACGGCGGGGTCGGAAGACTCTCGCCGAGCGGGCCGAGCGGCGTCTGGGGCCTCAGAACCGGTCTGCTTGCCAGAGGTAGGGGCAGCGTTGGGGGAACAAGACGCGTAGCAGGGGGAGCGCTGCGGTCGGGGCGGTGACGCCGGGGAGACCGGAGAGGTCGTCGATGCTGCGGTAGCCGCTGAGCAGTTGGCAGAGGCGGCCTTGGTCCACGCGGACTCGGGAGGAAATGGACGCCGGGGAGTCTTCCAGGAGGGTTGTGTCCCCATCGAAGCCCAGGCCGAGCTGGCCGAGGTCGGTTGCGAGCGTGAGGCTCGGCAGCGGCTTCTCCAGGGACGCCGCGACGACGCGCGCGGACAGCTCCGGGAGGAGCTTGCGGGCGAACGAGCGGAAGTTGAGGACCCGCAACATGCAGCCGCTGTTGCGCGGATAGCGAACTGACGCCTCCGCTCCATACTCGGGGCAGTGCCGGGCGAAGGGGTGGTCGAGGGAGAGGTGAAACCGCAGCTTCTCGACGCCGGCCCGTTTGGCGGCGCGGGCGCAGTGGGCAAGGAGGGACGACATCACCGGCGCTTTGGGCTGCGAAACGACCTGGCGGACCACGTAGACCCCGTCGGCGACCTCGCCGTGCCACGCCGCGACGAGCTTGCCGCCGCCCTCGCGCAACGTGCGAGCGGTCCTGAACCGCGGGAAGAGGTGCTGCCAGTACGCCGTGGACCGAACGAACGTCATCGGCAGCGCCGCGTCGGTCCTGGCGTGCAGCCGGGCCGCCGCCGGGAGGTCGTCGCGCCGCAAGGGCCCCACTGAGAGTGCCCCTGCCTCGGCGTGCAAGGCATCGGGCACGGTCAGCGTCAGCGAAGACTCGCAGCCGGCAGGGCGGTAGCCGAACTTGTGGTAGTAGTCGGTGATCCCGAAGAGCACCGAGACGGCGTAGCCCTGGTCGGTCATGTACTCGAGGCAGTGCTCCATCATCTGTCGCCCCAACCCGCGCAGGCGGCAGTCGGGGTCGGTGGCGACGTCGCCAATCCCGGCGCACCGGAACACCGACCCACCGAAGCGGAGTTCCTTCTCGACGATCAGGGCGCCGGCGACGATGCGCCCGTCGACCTTGAGAATGCGCTGATGCTCCGGCCGGCAGCCAGGGCGGCGCACATCCGCCCAGAAGCCGGCCATCAACTCCGGCGTCACCTGCCTACGGAACGCCAAGGTGGTCATGCGAACCGTTTCGGCCAACTCAGCCTCGGTCTGGGGGAAGGTGATCTCGCTGGTCATGTCGTCGAAGCTCCTCAAAGGCCGGAATGGTCACGAGCGTACACGGAAAAGGGCTCCTTCGCCATGGAACAGGTGAAGGAGCCCTTGCGCAAAGCGCGACCGTGGAGCGCGACTCAGTCAGGCGTAGAGGCGACGTAGGACGAGTAGCCCTGATCGGCGAGTTCCTTCTTCACCTTCTCGGCATTCGCCCGGTCACCATAGGCGCCGACCTGGACTTCGAAGCGCGTCTTGCCGTCTTTCTTGGTCTCGCGCGTGTAGGTGTAGTAGCCTTTCTCGTGCAGCTCGGCAGCGAGCTTCTGAGAGTTCTCTTTGTTGTCGAACGAGCCGACTTGCACGCGGTGCGGCCGCGCGGGCGGCTGCGAGGGAGTCGCCACAGCGGGCGCCGGCTTAGGTGCAGGGGCGGGAGCAACCGGCGACGGCGACGCAGCCCGGGTGGCCGCCGCGGGCGCAGGCGTCACGGAGCGCGCAGCGGCGCGTTCGGGGGTGCGCGCAGGTCGCGCCCGGGTGGTGGCGTCGCTGGGTGCGGGCGACCGAACAACCTCACGACGCGCCGGGGTGGGAGTGATGGCGGGACGGGTGGACTCGCGCGGAGGGTCGCGCCGTTCGGCGCGCGTGGGCTGCTCCGCACGCACGGCAGTCGGCCGCGCGCTTGTGTCGTCTCGCCTGGGGGTGGTCTCCCGTACCGGGCTGGCGGCCCGAGGCGTCTCTTTGGGGCGCTCGGGGGTGACTTCGCCGACCTCGTCGCGGGCTTCGCTGGCAGCGGGCTTTTCTGTGACCGGCTTAGTCGACGTGTCGGCAGGCTTGGCGTCGGCGGGGACTGTCTCGATCTCGATGTCGGGCAACTTGGCGTCGCTCGGCTTCTTTGCAGCGCTCTTCGCGGTGTCGGCCTTTGCCTGGACCGAGGGCGAGTTCGTGTCGGTGCGCTGCGTGCCGGCCACTTGGGGGTTGAGGACCCGTTCGCCGAGGATGAACTTCCCGAAGCAGAACGAAGCGGCACCGATCGCCCCGAACATGCCGACCAATAAGGTCCGGGACAGCATCTTGTTGGACATGGTAGTGCTCCTTTTGCTGCGATGAGGCAGGCTGTGTCACGGCGTCGGCCGGACAACCGGTGACCCGACGGGGACTTGTCCTACGTCCCTATGCCTGCGCGGGTGCTTCTGCTGGGCCGATGAGGCGGCGCACGATGTTCAGGAGTTCTTCGGGTTCAAACGGTTTGCTGAGATGGACGTCGGCGCCGAAGGCGATGCTGGTGGCAACCGCGTTGTCCGCCGCAAGGGCCGTCAACATCACCACGGGAAGATCCCGCGTTTCCTCGTCGCTGCGCAGTTCGCTGACCACGTCCCACCCGTCGAGCTTGGGCATCATGATGTCGAGAAGGACCAAGTCGGGGCGCGTCTGCTTCACCGCGTCCAGCGCGGCCAACCCGTTGTAGGCTACCGTAACCGCGTAGCCCTCCAGCTCAAGGTTGAACCTGATCAACTGGACGATGGCAGTGTCGTCGTCGGCGACGAGTACCGTCTTGGGCACCTTAGCAACTCCCGAACGCGGAAACGATGTGACTGAGGGATGCTACACCATAGCCGGAGATTTGTCAACGGCAGCGTGAGCGGGTATATTGGGGACGCATGAAACAGCGATGGATTGGAGTGTGCGTGTGGTGAGTGGCACTCGGATGATTGGCAGCGTGCTCTTGGTGACGTGGCTGAGGCTCGGCGGCGCCTTCGCGGAGGAACCCACCGAGGGAGTCGTCGCAACAGCAGCCCCAGCAACCGTAGCGAACGTCGCCCTGATCGCTGACTTGAGCGGCGGCACGCTGAAGACTGTCGGGAACATCAAAGTCGACGACGCCGGTGTCCGCCAGGGACCGCAGACCTTTGTGAAGGAAGCCGGCAAGCGCCTCTGGAAGCTGGGAGCGGGCGACGCGATGGTGGTCTCGTTCAGCGCGCCGCCACAGATGCGCGCGATTGCGGTGCAGATCGACGAAGTGGGCTGGCTTGAGGCTGACCTCGCCAAGACGCTCTGCGTCGCAATCAACGGCAATGAACCGCTGGAGTTGCCGGCAGCCCCCGCCAAGACGCTGAAGACGCACCATGTAGAGATCCCCGCCGGGGCCTTGCGGGAGGGCGGCAACCGGATCTCCCTGGCGAACAACGGTACGGGCACCATTGGGATCCAGACCGTGCTCGTGGTGTGCAGTGGGACTGGCGAGGCGGTGCCGAGCCAGGCCGCCAAGCCTCAGCCGGCGGCGGCTCCCGCTGAGGGACCTGTTGCGGACGAGACGGCACTCGTCCTGAGCGATGAGGACCGCAAACACGGACGTACGGAGCTTCACAAGGCCGCCCAAGCCGGCGACGTGTCCGCGATTCGGAAGTTGCTGGAGGCCGGGGCCGACAAAGCTGCGGTGACGGACAGGAAATGGACAGCGCTGCACTACGCAGCCGACGGTGGACGCACGGAGGCGGTCTGCTGCCTCTTGGAGGCGGGATTGCCGGTCGACCAACGAACAAGCGCGATGGGTGGGGGGTGGGCGACGGCGCTCTATCTGGCGGCAAAGGGAGGGTATGTCGCCACCGCGCAGGCACTGATCGACCGCGGCGCCAACGTCGATCCCGCCGCGATGCAGAGCTGGACGCCGCTGCACATCGCTGCCTCCCGCGGGCAGCAGGAGATGGTCGCGTGCCTCCTGGCCGCCGGAGCCAACGCGAATGCACTGACCGACTTGGGCGACCCGGCGTTGCACCTGGCCGCGGCCGAAGGGCATGCGGCGGTGGTGAAGACGCTGGTCGAGGTAGGCAAGGTGGACAAGTGTGCTGTCAACGCGGAAGGCTTCACGGCACTGCACTTGGCCGCCCAGAACGGCAAGTTCGAGACCGCGAAGTATCTGTTGGATATCGGCGTACCGATCAACGGACTCAACCATAGCGGTCGGACGGCGACGGACCTGAGCAACCCCGAATTCGCGAAGCAGTGGCGGAGTGTGCGAGACACCAGCGGGCACAAGAAGGTGTACGACCACTTGCAGTCACGCGGGGGAAAGCACGGGTGGGAGCTGAAGGCAAAGAAGAAGACGAAGTGAGTGTGTCGGCGAGTCGGGCGGATAGGGGAGCAACTACTCGCTCCTCAGCCACTCGTTCAGCGGTGCGAACAGCGAAGAGGTGTGCGTTGGCTGGTAGGCAAACCCAAGGAACCCGTCTGCACCGGCCTTGCGAGCCAGCGCGACCTGTGTCGCGACTTCGTTAGGGGTGTGCATGGTGCCGGGACCGGCAGCGATGCCAATGCCCTCGATCAGCCGGAAGCCGTTGGGCAGCGCCTCCCGGTGAACCTTACAGCGGTCGGCGAACAGCTTGGCATCGAGCGTGTAGTTCATCGGGCAGACGAAGTCGAGCCAGCCTTCCTTGCACCAGCGGACCCAGTCCTGCCCGACGGCCTCGCGGCATCGCGGCCAGTCGCAGAAGACGGCGGCGCTGATCTTCACCTGCGGCGCTTCCTTGCGTAGGCGTGTGGAGATGCGCTCAACAAGGGCCGAGATGCGTCCGCAGCGGAACTCGATCCACTCGCTGTGCCTGTCACCCTCCACGACGTCCTTCGGCCAATTGGCTACGGGCTTGCCGGTGTCGGCCTCGAAGCGCGCTCGACACTTGGCGCAGAAGCAGCCCTGATCGTTGGGGTAGCGGATGAAGTCGTACTGAACGCCGTCGACCCCATACTGGGTCGCGATCTCCAGCATCACCCGCTCCATGGCGTCGAAGTTGAGGTCCTGCGAGGGGCAGAACCAGTCGAGCGGGCGGCCGTCGGGGCCTTCCTGCAAGCGCCCGGCGTCGCGCAGCCGCTTGAGCGATTCCGGTGAGGTCCGTCCCTCGACAACGCAGTTGTTGACGTAGGGATGGATCTGAATGCCATTCGCTTTGGCGTACTTGACTGTCTCCGCAAGCCAATCGCCGTCAGGCGCCAAGGGGTCCTGGACGTCGGGCTGCACTTTGGACCCATAGAAGGCGGCCGTGCCGCCGGCGATTCTCAGCACGGCCGTGTTGAGCCCGAGTCGCTTCAGCTCGGGCATCACCAGTCGGGGGTGTTTCTCTGTGGCGACGTGCAACCACACGCCGCGGACCTCCTCCTTGGGCGGCGTGCCGTACACGGCGTTGACGCGCACCTTCTGTTCCAGCGACAGGCCGCCGGCTCTAGCGCGAACGGTGTATTCCTGTTCCCTTTCGCGTTGCGGCTCCGTGGTGACCGAGAGGCGGAATGCCCTCAGCAGAGGAGGCGCATCGGGCGACTCGGCGGCCGGCTCTGGAGAGACTGTCGCGCCCTCGCACGTGAGCACCACGTCGGCCAGTTGGGCGGAACCAACGGCCGCATGGAACTCGACAGGGAAGCCAGCGGCGCTCAGCGCTTCCGCGGGGGAGACCTCCAGCCGCGGCGTCTGCAGCACCTGGCCGACGCGGTCTGCGCGCGGCACGGTCGGGGTCAGCCAACTCAGGAACGCCTTGAGAAGCGGCACTTCAGGGCCTTTGGGCGGGGCAGAAGAGCCGCCGCCGGGGATCGCCAGCGCCAACCCCGTGCTGATGACCCTTCCCTTGCCCAGTTCGCCGGCAACGGCCACGGGCTGTTGGGTGTCGTTCATCAGGAGAACAGTGCCGTTGGGACCGACCTTCTCAATGATGTGGTCTTCATACCGGGCGTTGAAATCGGCAAGTCCGGCCACTGCCGGGTGGCCCGGCACAACGTGCATACCGCGGCTGCCGTAGACGCGCTGGATGCCGATGCCGACCTGCCCGAGGAAATGGTGGTGCCACGTCTGCAACACGCCGCCGCCGCTCTCGACGAACGACTGCACGGCTGTTTGCCAGTCCGGTTGCACGCGCCCGGGGCTGTGCATGTCCGACAAGTACGCGATGTCGTAGCGGAGCAACGTCAGCGTGCCAAGGTCCGTCATGCGGTCGACGGAGTAGCCGAGATCGGTGAGCCCTCGCACCAACCCGTCCACCGAGGCGCCCTGGCCGCCCGCGGCTGATTGGTCGAAGACGCCGATTCGAGGCGACTGGGTCTGGGCGAAGCTGCAGTGCTGCGCGGCAAGCGACACCGCGACCAACATGAGGAGTGAAGGCATGGTTTGGGTCCTCCAGCAGAACATTGTGCCGATGCGTTTCGCCGCGAAACACGCCGAGTCCTGCCTTGGCACCACCAGCCATCGTACCAACGGTCGGCGGGTTACAGCACGCCGTGGGCTCTCGCGCACTCGTAGAAGAACTGGAGGTTCTCCAGCGGCGCTGCCCGCGGCGCATATCCGAGCAATGTCATCCTGGCACCCCGTTTGACCCGCTCGTCCAGCACCTGCCGAACCGCCGACTCGATGGCGTTGCGCGAACTGGCGAGGAGGCCGTGCGACACCTGCGCCTGAATGGTCACCCGGTCACCGATGTCGCCGATCATTCGCGGGAGATCCACCTGTGTGCCCGGACCATCGAAGACGGTGATGGCCAGCGCTTGATGCAGCGTCTTGAACAGGTGTTGCACGTGCCCGCAGAGGTGAATGTGCCTCGTTCCCGTCGTCATCTCCGAGTAGATCCGCTGGTGGCACGGCAGCACGAACTCCTCGTAGTGCGCTCGGGAGATCAACTGCAGGCTGTCGTCGCACAGACCCCAGCCGCCCTCCATGGGGAACGTTCTCTCGACCCCACAGAGCACTTGCCAGCACTTGATTCGCTGGATCGTCAACTCGGTCACAGTTGTCAACAGCTCGCGAACGAACACCGGGTCCTCGTGCAGGTCGACGCAGAGCTGTTCCAGCCCTCGGATCTCGGCGGCCTTGGTGAAGAGACCGTGGGTCGAGAGTAGGGGAGGGGGTGCGATGACGACCGGGCGGCCACAGTGCTCCATCCCGTCAACAAGGCGTTTCATCTCGACGTACTGCTGGTAGCACGTGCCCTGCCGGAGGCGCTCTTCAACGTCCAGCCCGTGGAGGTGGCGGAGCAACTTGCTCTTGCCCAAGACCAAGGGCTGGCCCCACCAGTAGTCGTTCTCTTGCTCGGCGACTTCGGCGCCGAAGAACGCGTTTTCCTCTGTCCAACTCGGCACGGCGAGGTGCCACTGGTCTGGCAAGCCCCTCGGGGCATCCTGCACGATGGTCTCGCGAATCCACTGCTGGCTGCGGAGTTGGACCGCGACCTGCGTCGGCACGTCGCGGTAGTACTTGCCGAAGGAGACGCCCCAACGGTGGAGCAGGAATTGCTCGTCGAAGGCGACCGTGACGGGCACACGCCAGTGCTGGTCACGGCTGTAGGCGTCGCGGAGCGAAGCGACTTCCGCGTTGTGGCGTTCAGTGTCCATGAGTGGGTGTGGGGCGCACACGCAACGAGAGACGTAGGACGGTGTCGCTCAGCAGGGAGTTTTCGGCTCGCGGACCCACTCTCCTTCTCAGGGCACTGGCAATACAGACCTCACAGCGGGGAGCGCGTGGCCATGCGCGTGCGTCAATTGCAGTCAGTTCGGCGACAGGTCCGGCCGAGCACAACATCCAGGTACTCCTGTGGGAGGTGTTCTCTGTGCACAAACGACCGATCAGGAGCGGGATCGCAGTGATGGCTTGTTTGCCCTTTCTGTATCTGCTGGGGTGCGGCGGGCAGAGCAGCCACACGGTTGCAGTCGGTACCACGGGAAGTCTGCAAGGGGTGGATTTCGTTCCCGCAGACCACACGCTCAACACGGACACCGGTGTCCGCTGCCGGATCTACTGGCACACCGGCTACAACCCACCTGCTGAGTTTGTGGCCTCCCTCAAGAAGGTGAAGCTCGACACGAGCAAGAAGGAGTCCGTCAAGACCGAGCTCAAGCAGGTGGGTACCGGCTACGTATGGGAACTGGACCCGGTGGGGAGCCTCGACCCCGAGAGCGTGTACTTCGTCGAGGTCGAAGCGGCTCCGGAGTCGGAGGTGGCAATGTTCGTCACAGTGCCAGCCACGAAGAGCCGAAGCGTCAGCGAAGCGCCGGGCACTGCCGACGCGGAAGACCGTGGGGCGTATGAGCACTTGATCAAGCCGGTTGTGGCTGACTCCGCGCACTGAGGCGATCGCTGTCCGCATGTTCGCGTGGCGCCGGTTCGCCTTTCGTGCTACCCTCAGACACTTGCCTGGCACCCGCTGCGTCAGACGAGTTGGACAGCCGGTCGGTGCTCGCGATCGTCCCAAGGAGTACGTAACAATGCTGATGGCAATGGCAGTGATCTCGCTGGTGGTCGGAGGCGTGGCAATGGCTGAGGAAGACCAAGTCCTGTTGTTCGCGGAGGGGAAGCTGCCTGCGCAGATGCAGCAGAACCACACCAAGGCGGTACTCGTCACGCACGACGGGCAGTCGGCCATGAAAGTTGACTTCCTGGTGACAGACTGGCCGAACGTTTTCTTCACTCCGCAGGAAGGCGTGTGGGATTGGAGCACGTCGGCTGGGCTCGCAGTTGATCTCCACAACCCGACTACGGAAACCGTCACCGTCTGTATGCGCGTGGACAACGCTGGCGGAGACGGGTTGACCAACTGCAAGACCGCCACCGGAATGGTGCCGCCCGGTGGAGACGCGACGGTGGAGTGCCGCTTCGGCACCAAAGACACGGAAGGGTTCTGGGGAATGCGAGGCGTGCCGATTCTCGGCCCGGTGCCCACAGGGCCAGCGCTCGACCCATCGAGAATCACTGCCTTCCAGGTGTTCCTGCCGCAGCCGGGCAAGCCGCATACGCTCCTGCTGAAGGCCGCGCGTCTGTTCGGCCGCGGCGGCGACCTGAGCAAGCTGGTCCCAATGCCGTTCGTCGACCGTTTCGGCCAATGCAAGCACGACGATTGGCCGGGCAAGCTGAAGGACGAAGCCTCCCTTCAGACGCGCCGCCAGGCCGAGGAACGGGCGTGGCAGGACGCCCCTCAACTGCCGGATCGCGACCAGTACGGCGGGTGGACCGAGGGGCCGAAGCTGGAAGCCACCGGCTGGTTCCGCACCGAGCAGGTGGACGGCAAGTGGTGGCTCGTCACGCCCGAGGGGCATCTGTTCTTCTCTGTCGGCGTCGATTGCGTCGGCACGTGGGAACGGACGTTCGTCGAAGACCGCGAAAGCTGGTTCGAGTGGCTGCCCGGGCGGGACGAGGAGCCTTACAAGGGGCTGTTCTCCCAAGTGTCCGGGGCGCACAGCATGGCGGACACGATTGGCGGCAAGGGGACCACCTTCGGGTTCTACTGCGCGAACCTGATCCGCAAGTACGGTGACCGATGGCAGGAGCAGTGGCGCGATAGCGTTTACCACCGCCTGAGGAACTGGGGGTTCAATACGGTCGCCAACTGGTCCCAGGCCGACGTGCTGCAGAACAGCACGCTGCCGTTCGTGGTCAGCCTCGGCATCGGAGGAACGGTGCGTGAGATCGAGGGGGCGCGCGGGTACTGGGGACGGATGAAGGACGTGTTCGCCCCGTCATTCGCCGAGGCTGTCGAGAGGTCCATCGCCGGCGGCGCAAAGCCTTGGGCCGCCAACCCGCTCTGTCTCGGCTACTTCGTCGACAACGAGATCTCGTGGGAGACCGTGCGCAAAGGCACGCTGGCGAGCCCCGTTGAGCAGCCGTGCCGCCTCGCTCTGGTCGACCGTCTGCGTCGGGCCTACGAGACCATTGCGAAGCTCAACGACGCCTGGGGCACGGACGCTGCGGACTGGGAGGCCCTGCGCGCCCCAGGGAGCGAGAACGAGGCCTGCAAGCGGGACCTCGACGGGTTCGAGTACGCCTTCGCGCTCCGCTACTTCGACACCATCAATCAAGCGCTAAAGAAGCACGCGCCGAACCAGCTCTACCTCGGCTGTCGGTTCTCCTCAGCGCCGCCCAACGCCGTCCGCGCCTGCGCGGCCGCTGCCGATGTGGTCAGCTTCAACCGCTACGAGCGCCAGATCGACTGCACGAAGTACACCGGCAGCAACGATTTGGGCAAGCCGGTCATCATCGGTGAGTTCCACTTCGGCGCACTGGACCGCGGGATGTTCCACACCGGGCTCGTGGCGACCCAGGACCAGGCCGAGCGTGCCCAGTGCTACGCCGACTATGTCCGCGCCGTCGCCGACTGCCCCGCGTTCGTCGGCTGCCACTGGTTCCAGTTCGTCGACGAACCGATTACCGGGCGCTGGTTCGACGGCGAGAACTACAACATCGGCTTCCTGGACGTGACAGATACGCCGTACCCCGAGCTGGTTGCGGCGGCGAGGCGAGTGCATGGGGAGGTGTACGGGCGCCGCTACCGATAGCGCGACTGGGTCCCTGAGCCTTCTGCTCTTCCAGCCTTCCAGCCCCTCCCTCGAAAACGCGCTGCCCATCCGAGCCGCGACCGTGAGGGAGCGCGTAAGCCGTCGTCGTCGCGGACTAAGTCAGCCTGTCATGCGCTCCCTCACGGTCGCGGCTCGGATGGGCTTGCGCCTTCACCAACGAAGAGCGGCCCCGCCGGACGGCGGGGCCGCTTGCTTCTCTGAACCGCTGCCTGCTACGACGCCCTACTGCACAGACGCCGTGTACTCGATCAGGTCGACCAGCTTGTTGGAGTAGCCCCACTCGTTGTCGTACCAACTCACGATTTTCGCGAAGTAATCGTTGAGCCCGATGCCGGCTCCGGCATCGAAGGTGGATGTGTGGGCGTCGCCGACGAAGTCGCTGGAGACCAGGTCCTCCTCGGTGTAGCCAAGGACGCCGGCCAGGCCGCCCTCGCACATGCACTTCTCAGACGCTTCCTTCATCTTCGCGCAGATGTCGGCGTAGGGCGCAGGCTTCTCGAGCCGGCAGGTGAGGTCGACGACGGAGACGTTGATGGTCGGGATCCGAAACGCCATGCCGGTGAGCTTCCCGTTGAGGGCCGGGATCACCTTGCCGACGGCCTTCGCAGCGCCGGTAGAAGACGGAATGCAGTTGGCTGCTGCCGCGCGCCCGCCGCGCCAGTCTTTGGCGGAAGGACCGTCCACAGTCTTCTGCGTGGCGGTGGTGGCGTGGACGGTGGTCATGAGACCCTCAACCATGGTGTAGTTGTCATTGAGCACCTTGGCGATGGGCGCCAGGCAGTTGGTGGTGCAGGAGGCGTTGGAGAGGAGGTCCATCTCGGGCTTGAAGGTGGTGTGGTTGACGCCCATGACAAATATGGGGGTGTCATCTTTTGAAGGCGCACTCAGCACCACGCGCTTTGCGCCTGCCGCAAGGTGGCCGCTGGCCTTCTCGCGAGTCAGGAAGAGCCCAGTGGACTCGACTGCGTACTCGACGCCGATCTCGCCCCAGGGCAGGTTGGCGGGATCTCGCTCGGCGCAGACGGGGATCTTCGCTCCGTTCACGATGAGGGTGTTCCCTTCGGCGCACACCTCGCCGTCGAACCGCCCGAAGACAGTGTCGTACTTCAGCATGTAGGCGAGGTAGTTGGCTTCGAATAGGTCGTTGATGCCGACAACCTCGACAGACTCACGCGCCGCAGCGGCACGCAGTACCGACCGCCCGATGCGGCCGAACCCGTTGATTCCAATCTTGACTGCCATATTTCACTCCTTGTTTCAGGCGCCCGGTGCTTGAGACCCTCTGTCCAGGCGACGCACTGGTCCTTCATTCAACAATCCTGCCGAAGGAGAAGACGTGCGCACAGCAGAACGGTGACCCAACATGACCGACAGGAGATGAGACCGGCCAGCGCCAGCGGCCAACGGGCTGCGAGGGCGCAGGGCGCTCTCGCTGGACTACGCGGGCCGAGGACCTGCGTTCGTCCAACGTGGGGTCTTGGACTGCCGGACGGACTGGCGGTGCCGTCGGCACTCCTCCCTCTCGTCCAAGACGCGCCACCCGGCCGCCTTCAGCAACGCCGCCTCCGCCATCATCTTCTGCTCAGCATCCTTACGTGGCGTACCCAGCAGATCGATCTGCCGATGCCACGTGTCGGACCTGAGTGCGATGAAATCACTGACGATGACCAGTTGTAGCTGAGGGATGCGGACCACTCCTCTGCGTGATTGGGACTTCCACCCCTGGCGATTTGTTTAGAGTTCCACGCTGACACGCGCGTTCCTTCCTGCCGGAAGAAAAGTCGGCGGTCTCAACGACAGATTGACACCTTGGGTCGGTCTGGGCCGCTGCTGAACAGGGATGCAGGTCATTTGGGGCCCGCGCGCGCCATCAATTGCGTGGCAGCATCGGGTCCCGCTCAACTGGACCCGAGTGGCAACTGCTGCAACGTTTCCGCCCCCTGGCGTCACGACCCGCGTTGCGTCGGCGGGTGCGGGCTGCTCTGTCACCTGCGAATGCAGGGCGCGGCCAGTTGTCTGCTGGTGGAGAGGTCGGGGCACAGAGCGGGAATCGAGGCCTCCAAGGAGACCGTCTCCGCTATAATCTACAGGCGTTCAGATCGCGCCACGCCCCCCTCTTGGGGCCCCTGTTTGCGGTCGCTCGCCAACCCACACCGAGGACATCCGCTTGCCAGACTCGCCACTGGGCAGCACAAACTTGCGCCCGTTCTACTTCGACGGCCACGTGCACATCGGTCGCACGTCCCGCAATGAGCCAGTGAAGATCACTGCCTCACGCGACCTAACGTTCGCCAACATCGCCCGGGAATGCGTCAACCGCAAGGGCATTGACTTGGTGGGGATCATCGACTGCGGATCGCCCGCCGTGATCCGCGACATACAGGACATGCTCGGGGGCGGCGACATGGTTGAGTTGCCCGGCGGCGGGCTGCGCTACCTGGACTCGGTCACGGTCATCTTGGGGTCCGAGATCGAGACGGGCGAAGTGGGCGGGGGCACGTCGCACCACGTGAGCTACTTCCGCTCGTTGGGGCAACTGCTTCAGTTCAGCAACACGCTGTCCGGTCTTATCACCAATTCGGATCTTAGTTCGCAGCGGTGCGGTCTCACCGCGCGACAACTGCTGGACTTGACGGACTCCCTTGGCGGGATCTTCATGCCGGCACACTGTTTCACCCCGCACAAGAGCGTCTACGGCAACTGCGTGCCCCGGATGGCATACCTGTTCGGCGACGCCTTCGAGAGGATCCCCGCCATCGAGCTGGGGCTGAGTGCCGATTCGTTCCTCGCTGACCGGCTGGACGAACTGAAGAGCAAGGCGCTACTTAGCAACTCCGACGCGCATTCACTGCCGAAGATTGCCAGGGAATACAACGTCCTGCTGTTGGCAGAGCCGACGTTCGATGAACTGGTCAGGGCCTTGCGACGGGAAGAGAACCGCGCGGTCGTTGCCAACTACGGCATGGACCCAAAGCTCGGGAAGTACCACCGCACGTACTGCCTCCACTGCGACAGAGTCGAGGAGAACCCGCCTCCTCTGTCCAGATGCACGGTGTGCAAGGGTGCCAACGTCATCAAGGGCGTGCTCGATCGCATCATGGAGATCCAGGATTTCGACGTGCCCGAGCCACCGGCGCACCGTGGCCCGTACCACTATCAGGTGCCGCTTCAGTTTGTGCCGAAGGTCGGCGCCGTCACTCTCAACCGGCTGCTCAACCGGTTCGGGACGGAAATGGCCGTGCTGCACCAGGCCTCTGCTGACGACCTCGTAGCCGTCGTTGGCCGCGAGATCGCCAGAAACATCGTGCTGGCGCGATCCGGTACTCTCCGTCTCCAAGCTGGCGGCGGGGGCAAGTACGGCCGGGCCGTTACCTCCGAGAAGGACACGCAACTCAAGCTGTTCGCCGACGGCCCCGTGGTGCGACGCGACGAGTTGTAGGTGTCACCTTGGCCTCCGTCCGGCGCAAGTGCTGCTCGAAGCACGTCTCCAAGCGGCGCCGCCCACCCGACAGCCAAGCCCTAAGCCACCCATGAAACGCCCCCGACACAAGCTACGGAACCGCGACAACTTCGCAGCGGACATCGTGGTCCTACTTGACGCCGAGCACGTCGAGGACCCGCAGCGGTTGGCGCAAACGCTGGACGCGGTCCGCGCGAACGGCTTCCGCTCGGCGCTGGTCGGGCTCCGAACCACACAGTTCGAGATCACCGACGCCAAGGTGCTCGCAGCCTTTCGTCACCTTGTGGAGTTGGGTGCGCAGCGCGGGCTCGCGATCTGGCTGCAGGTTGACCTCCAGCACGCCCGGCGGGAGTTTCTGCGCCAGTTCCCGAAGTGCCGCCAGCACCAGATGGCGTGGGTCGTCGCGCAGACGGCGGACGGGGAAGTGTCGCGCTCCCTGCTGGGTTCGCAGTCAGGGGACGTCTTGGCGACTGGCCAGCCGCGCCTGGTGCGCGCATACGCCCTGTCCGCCGGGAAGGCCTCGGACGTGACCCGGCAAGTCGAACTCCGCCCCTCAGCCGACGGGTGGACCGCCCAATGGGAGCCGCAGTCCGTAGCGGCGGACGAGATTGCCGTCTTTGCGGCTGTTGAGTTGGACACCTTCGACTATGCCCGGCTCGAGACGGTCCGGTTCGCCAGAGAACTGATGGTGACGATGACTCGCGAGGTCGGCAACGCCGCCGGATTTTGGACTGACGAGCCGGGGCACGCAGTGCCTGGCGACTGGCGCAGCCTGTTCGTCTCCGACGCCTTCTTTCATGAGTTCAAGGAGCGGCACCGCTACGACCTGCGAGAGCGGCTGGCGAGCTTGGCGTGGGACCTCCCGACCAGCGGCTCTACTCGGCAAGCTGCCGTGTCCACGTGGGCCGATATGGTCTTCCGCGTTCACAGTATGCTGCGAACCCAGGCCGCACACCACTCGGGGCGCGAGGCGAACGTCGGCGTCTGCAGCGGCCGGCGGGGGGTGTGCGCGGCGGAGGTTCTGCGCGGGAATGCCGACTGGTTCCGGTTCGCCGCGGCGACTCAAACGGGCGGGTTCACCGGCGGCGCGCCCCTCGACGAGGAGGCAACGGACTGGGGCGTCGCGCTTGCGCGGTCGCTGGGCAAGTACCACCCCGACCGCCTGGCGTCTCATGCCTCCTGGGACACCGACCTCGCCGGAGAACGGGCCCGCCCTCACGCCAACCTCCTGTGCGCTCAGTCGGTTCGCTCTATCCTCGCGGAGGCGGGTCAGTCGGACCTGGAGTTGACGCTTGCGGAGCAGCGCTGCCTCGCGACCTCGAACCGGCGTCTCGCCTGGACGGGAGAGCGCACCGGGTTCGAGTCCCCTCGGGCCAACGTGGCTGTCGTCTACAACTGGCGGGCGGCGGCGCGACTGTGGGGGGAGGCAGCGGAAGCGTATCTGCGCTCGCTGCGTCGGCTTGCCGGCACATTGACCAAACAGGGCATCGCATTCGATATCCTCTCGCCGGACCACCTCACCACCGCCGACGACATGACCGAGACTGGTGGGTTCACTCGCGCTGAGGAGACTTATGACGCCCTCGTCTATCCGTGGCCAGTAGCGCATGCTCCCCTCGATTGGGAGATCCTGCTCACCTACCTGGAGGAAGGCGGGAAGGCGGTTCTCTACGGTCTCCCCCCGGAACTGGCTGGCGCCGACGCCGTCGGCGAGGCGTTTGGGGAGTTCCTGGGGTGCTCTGTGCCGGCGGCGTCGCGCTTTTCGCCAAGCAGGCAGCCCCTCGAGTTCCGCGGGCAGACGGTGCCGGTGGTCGATGCCGGACTCTTGGCGGTGCTGGATGCGGCAGGCGACCCGCGTGTGGCGACGACAGCGGGGGCGACCCTCGGCGTCCGCAGCCAGGGTGCCAACTGCTGGTACCTATCGTATGATGCCGGGCTGATGACCCCCACGCTCATCCCGCAGTTGCTGGATGACCTCGGCGTGCCGCGCCTGTTCCGCGCGTCCGTCGGCGTGCGGGCCAGCCGGATCGGTGACTTGATTGTCTGTGCGGCTGAACCCGGGAGGTCGCTCTTGGGGGTGGGCATTCGGGTGGAAGGCAAGTCGTTCGCAATCCAGGAACCAGCGGACCTCGCAATCCTCGACCTCAACACCGGTGCCGTCGAGGCGTTCACCGAGTAGCCATGCCCGTCTTCGTCGACTCACATTGCCATCTCTGCGACCGGCAGTTCGACAAGGACTACGACGACGCTGTCACCCGCGCGCGCGGAGCCGGCGTCGTCGGCCTCATCAACGTTGCGTACGACCTGACCTCAGCGAAGAAAGCACTCGGGCAAGCCCGGAGTACGCCGGGCGTGTTCGCTACGGCCGGCGTGCACCCTCATGACGCCAAGGCGTTCACGCCGGAAGTCGCCGAGTCGCTGCGAGGGCTGCTGGAGAAGCCGGAGGTCGTCGCTGTCGGGGAGATGGGGCTTGACTTCTTTCGCAACCTGTCACCGCGCGAGCAACAGACGGCTGCGTTCGCAGCGCAGTTGGAATTGGCGGCCGAAACCGGGCTGCCGGCGATTGTGCACGACCGGGACGCGCACAAGGCCGTGCTCGATCTGCTGACGGAGTACGCGGCGCGCGGCGTCCGCGGGGTGGTGCACTGCTTCACGGGGGACTGGCCCGTGGCGACGCACATTCTTGATCTGGGGTTCCTTCTGGGTCTCACGGGCGTCCTCACTTACCGGTCCACGACGGAGCTGTCGGAGGTCGCGAAGCGGGTCCCGCTCGATCGGCTCCTGATCGAGACGGACTGCCCTTACCTAACGCCGCAGAAGCACCGCAAGCAGTGGAAGCGCAATGAGCCCTCGCTGCTGCCCGCCGTTGCGGAGTTCATCGCCGAGGTGCGCGGGGACCCGGTCGAGCGGATCGCCGAACAGACAATGCAGAACGCCTGCGACCTGTTTGGGATCAGCCTGCCGGAGGTCGCCTCCGTAGCGGCAACCCGAGACGACTCCACGCCGCCGCGGCGGGCCCAGGCGCGGGCACCCTCTCTCCCGAAGGCGAAGGGCCCGTGCGTGGATGAGCGCACTTGGAAGCTACTTGAGGTTGACCGGGTTGTTGCCGCGCTGTCGGAGCGGGCGGCAACTGAGGTCGGCCGAGAACGCTGCCTGCGACTGGAACCCAACCCTGAGCTGGCGACCGTCCGTGAGCGGCTGGCGGAAACGAGCGAAGCCCGGGCGCTTCTCGAAGCGGGCAGACGCGTGCCCTTTGGCGGCATCCGCGACCTGCGCACGGTGCTTCGCGACGCTGGCATTGGTTCGGTGTTGGCGCCAACTGATTTGCTCTCCGTGGCGGTCACCCTCGGCGGGCTGCGCGGACTCCACCACGCCCTGACCGCCCCGGAAGACGACGCCGGCCCACGCCTGCGTCGACTCGCCGCCCACATTGTCGTTCTACCCGCGCTGGAAAAGGAGATCGACCGCTGCCTCGATCCCGACGGGCGCGTCCGCGATGACGCCAGCCCCAAGCTGTCGGCCGTGCGCCGACGGATCGCTTCGGTGGACCGCGAGTGCCACCGGAAGATCGAGGGGCTGATGGGCACTTCGAGCGTCGCGAAGATGCTCCAAGAGCCGCTGGTGACCATCCGCGACGACCGGCTGTGCGTCCCCGTTCGCGCGGAGTTCCGCAGCCAGTTCGACGGAATGATCCACGACCGGTCGGCCAGTGGCGCAACGTTTTTCATCGAGCCCGCGGCAATCGTCGAGCTGAACAACCAGCTCCGCCAATTGCAGCTTGAGGAGCGGGACGAGATCCACCGAATCCTGACTGAGTTGACCGGTCGAGTGGCGGAGCGCCGGGAAGAGATCGGCACGTCCCTGCGTGCGGCAAGCGTTCTCGACTTCATCTTCGCCAAGGCCCGGCTGAGTCTGGACTGGCACTGCAGCCTGCCGCAACTGAGCGCGCAGCCGCGGTGCGACTTGGTGCAGGCCCGACACCCGCTGTTGGGCGAGGGCGCAGTGCCCATCGACGTTGCTCTGGGGGACGACTTCACGGTCCTCCTCATCACCGGCCCCAACACCGGCGGGAAGACGGTCGCCCTCAAGACCGTGGGTCTGCTCACCGTAATGGTCGCTTGCGGGCTCCACCTGCCCGCGCACGCCAACAGCACCGTGCATTTGTTCACCCGTCTCTTCGCCGACATCGGCGATGAGCAGAGCCTCCAGCAGAGCTTGAGCACCTTCAGCGCTCACCTGAAGAACATCGTGCGGTTCGTCCGGCACGCCGATGGCGACACACTGGTCCTCTTGGACGAAGTCGGCGTCGGTACCGACCCCGACGAAGGCGCAGCGTTGGCGAGGGCGATTCTCCGGCGGCTGAAGCACAACGGCGCGCGGGTCCTGGCTACCACCCACTACAGCGACCTGAAGAACTTCGCCTTCGCCGAAAGGGGCGTCGAGAACGCCTGTGTCGAGTTCAACCCCGAGACCCTCAAGCCGACGTACCGCCTGCTGACGGGGATCGCGGGAAGCAGCAACGCCCTGGTGATCTCGCAACGGCTGGGATTGCCGCGCGACGTAGTGCGCGAGGCCCTCGAGTCCATGGCGGAGCAGAAGGAAGCCACCGCCGAGCTGATCCGCAAGATGGAAGCGCGGCAGCGCGAACTGGACCACGCTGCGACGGCGGCCGAACGGCAACACGCAGAGGCGGAGCGGCTACGGGTGGAGCGCGAGCGCCAACTCGAGGAAGCACAGCGCCACAGCGAGGACACCCGGGAGGAAGCTGTTGCCGCTGCCAGTGAGCTGCTGACGCACACGCGGGCAGAGGCGGAACAGATCCTGCGCCAGCTTCGGCAGCAGTCGCGCGAAGGGAAGCCGACGCAGCAGGCGATGGACCGGCTCAAGGTAATAGAGCAGGAACTTGCTGAAGAAGAAGAGCGGGAGCCGGTGCTCGACCTGCGCCAATTCCAGCCTGGTCGGCGTGTGCGTATCCCCCGGCTGCGGAAGGCCGGCGTCCTGCTCACCGCCCCCAACGACAACGGCAAAGTCTCGGTCCGCACCGATACCGTGACCGTCGAGACCCTCGCCGGCGAACTGCAGCTTCTGCCGGACGAGGAAAAGCGCGAAGAGCCAACATACCTCACCAGCCTACGCCTGACAAAGTCCCGCGTCTCGATGGAACTGAACCTCATCGGCCGGACCGTCGAGGAGGCGATCCCGGAACTGGATAAGTACCTCGACGACGCCGCGGTGGGCGGCTTGCCCTACGTGCGCCTGATCCACGGCAAAGGAACCGGCGCGCTGCGCAAGGGCGTCCATGCGTTCCTACGAGACCACGGCATGGTGGAACGCTTCGAGCTGGCCGACCTCAAGCAAGGAGGGGATGGGGCGACGGTGGCGTACTTGGCGAGGGTGTGATTGCACCACGGAGACACGGAGAGCACGGAGAAGGGCAGGGATTCGGAATTGCAGTCCGAGGAAGACAAAGGGCGCGCGGCAGGCTGGCCCGGAGATCGCCCCGCCTCCTCTCTCCTCGCCGTGCCCTTGCCTCGACACTTGACCGTCTCCGTGCGCTCAGTGTCTCCGTGGTGAGCCGAGCCCTCCCTCGAAAGGAAATCCACAATGCAGTTCCTGAACCTGGAAACCGGCGTCCGCTTCGCCATGGGAAAGGTGGACTCCCGCCGCGTCGTCCACCCCGACATGGGCGCGAAGCAGTTGACCCTGAACTACTCGCTCTCCCAACGCGGGATGGAGTTCCCGCAGCACACTCACGACGATTCAGAGGATCTCTTCCTCGTCCTGGAGGGCGGCGTGGACGTGCGGCAGGGGGAGACCTACTCGCCGCTCTATGCCGGTGAAGCGGCTTTCATCCCCGGCGGCGAGGTGCATGGCACGATCACCACCAGCCACTTTGCCGCGCTCATCAGCTTTCAGTCGCCGCCCGACATGAAGCTCTACAGCGGTGACCGCGACGCGTCCAAGCAGAGCGCCGCGCCCGTCCCGGCCGAGGGGCATGTCAGCGGCGTGCAGCTTGTGGACAGGAAGCGCACCAGCCCGGTCTTTCGCTCGCCCGGAGTGTGGCGAAGCGTGTCCTCCGCCGCGAAAGGGGCCAAGCACCTTGGCGTCGAGTTCGTGTGCCTCAACGGCGACGACACCGTGGACCTGCCGCCAGCCGTGGGCGAGGAAGTTTGGGTGGTGCTGCGCGGTCAGGTTGCGGCAACAGGCGACAACGAACAGAAGGCGCTTGAAGTGAAGGACGTCGTCTTCCTCCAGCGCGGCGACTCGCTGGAGCTTGCCTGCCGTGGAGCGGATCGAGCGGAGGTTGTGCGCTGCCGAGCTCTGGCCGTCGGCGGGCGCTGAGAGAGCCGCACACCGTGAACTCTGGGCCCACTGTCCGCCTGTGTTGGCGCCCGTGAGCTGCGCCATTTCAGAGCCGCGTCATGCCGTTGACTTTCCGGCCGGAATGTGATAGAGTTTGAGGCGCGCGGGAATGGACGGTGCAGCACAGCGCGCCCGTCCCCCGGCAGAAGGGAGGTGCCGCCAAGTGATTCGTCGTCTGTTTGTTGAGGAAGAGGGACAGACCCTCGTGGAGTACGGGCTGCTCGTCTCCTTGATCGCCCTCGTGGTGATCGCCATCCTGACCGTCCTCGGTCAGAAGGTCCGCAACCTGTTCGTCACTGTCAACACGAACATCGCCTCGTCCACCTGATCCCCCGCTCGTTTCGGGATCGCTTGCCGCGTCGCCAGCTTCTGGTGCGCGGCGTTTTCATTGGTCCTCTGCGGCGTGCCGACCAAATCGGCAACAGCTCGGGCATACCAGCGCTGGGGCGCCCGTTCGGGCCGAGGGCGTCTTCGGGCACGATTCACCGGGTCCAACTTCGCCTTTTCCCGCCTTCCCCGCTCCGCGTTGGCCTTTGCCGGCGGGATGACGGCGGCGCAGCCCGCGACCATTGCGAACCCGTGGCGCCGCGCCACGGTCACGGTTGCGGAGCCGGTTCAGCGCACGCGCAGGGGGTAGCGTGGCATTTGGGGCAGCCGCTGGCGTACTTGCGGACGGCTGTTTCGAGGTCGATTCCCTTGAGGCTAGCGAGGGTGGCGAGCCAGGCGGCTACGTCGGCGAACTCCTCTTCGAGTTGCTCGACAGTCCCGGATCGGAGGGCTTGGGCGAGTTCGCCGACTTCCTCGACGAACCACATAAAGGTGCTCTCGACGCCGCGACCGCTGTCCTTGGCGAAGTAGATTGCCTCGATCAGTTGCTGGAATTCGCGGATGGCCATCTCTGGTCCTGGGCTTGCCCTGCTGAGTGTGCGATGAGGCGGCGAGTGCGGGCGGGGTCGAGGGGGTTTCCTGTGAGCCCGCCCTCTTTGACGGAGGTGCCAACGATCACTCCGTCGGCCTGGTTCAGGAGGGCGGCGACGTTGTCATCGGTTACGCCGCTGCCGAGGTAGAGGGGGCGGTCGGGGACGGCTTGTCTGACGATTCGGAGGGCGTCGAGGTCGACTGGGGCGCCGGTGCCGCTGCCGGTGACGATCAGCGCGTCGGCGTGGCCCCGGTAGGCTGTGTCACGAGCCAACTGGGCCAACTGCTCGGGGCCGAGCGGGGCGGAGTGCTTCACCGCCACATCGGCGAGGATTGCCACGTTGGCGCCCAGGTCACGACGGAGGCGGAGCGTCTCGGCCGCGCGCCCTTCAATGATCCCCTGGTCGGTCACGCGTGCGCCGCAGTGGACATTGACCCGGATAAAGCCAGCGCCGGTGGCTGCGGCAATACTCAGGGCCGCGCAGGCGTCGTTGCGGAGGACGTTGACGCCCACGGGAATGGTGACTGCCTGGCGAACGTGGGTGACGATAGTGGCCATGGCGGCGATGGTCACGGCGGGGACGCCGTCTTTGAAGAAGGGGATGTCGCCGTAGTTCTCCACGAGCACACCGTCGGCGCCAGCGGCCTGGGCGACTTCAGCGTCGCGACAGGCGAAGCCGATCAGCTCGGCCATGGTCAAGGAAGCGTCCGGCGCGCCCGGGAGCGGTGGCAGGTGGACCATCAAGATGACATTCTGAGGAAGCGATAGCTCAGGCATGGGGCACCAAGGGGATTCTCGTTACACGTTTCCACGTCACGGAAAAGGGCGATGGTTCGCCTTCGGGAAGGTAGGCGCAAGCCAATGGTCCCTCCGCAGCGCGGGGTCAGTAGGTTCAGGCTGACGCCTGTCCTCCGGGCTGTGGTGACGCCTCTTCCGGGGGAGGACACAACTCGCGGACTGCCTTGAGGACGCGCTCGGGATCGAAGGGCTTGAGAATGTAGTCGGCAGCACCAGCGTCCAGGGCGCGCTGGATATGTTCGGGAGTGGCCACGGCGGTCAGCATGATCACCGGGAGCGCCCGCGTGATCTCATCGGCCTTGAGCTGCGCGCAGACCTCCAGACCGCTCATGCCGGGCATGACGATGTCCAGTAGCACAAGGTCCGGCTGTTGCTCTTTGGCCGCCGCCAAGGCGGTCCGGCCGCTATCCAGCTCGCGCACGGAGAACCCTCCGCGGACCAAGGTCATCTTGAGGATCTGCCTGTGGGTGCGGTCATCGTCGACGATCAGTACTGCGGGCAAGCGGGGTCACCATCCATTCGGGGTAGGGATTGTATCCGCCGGGGCGAGCCGCGCCAAGGAGAGAGTCCCTTGTGGCAGGACGGCCAGCCGTCGGCTGCCGGCGAGCAACGCCTCGAGAGCAGTCACAGAAGCCAGCGGCTGCATCTTGAGCTTGCGAATGTCCGCCTGCGGCAGTGACGAGTACACGAACAGGTGCGCATGCTGCATGGCTCGGGCGAACTGGTACGCCTTGTGACCGCCCATGACGAACTCGGCTCGGGCGCGGCGGATGACGTCGTCAAGGGTGGGCGCCTCGGTCATCCACTGAACGAACAGGGCGGACCCAGCGCCCTCGCGGGCTTCGGCCACAAGGACGACGTTGCCGCCGGGCTCGACGATCTTCGCGGCGGAAGAGACGGACTTTTGTGCCTGGTAGAGGTCGAGGTCTCGCGGGTACCCACCGGGGCTGACCAACACGGTGTCGACGGGCCGAGGGATCTCCAGCAGGTACTGCGCGTCGACCAGCTTTGCGCCGGCGCGGAAGGCGCTATCCAAGTCACCTGCAAACGCGCCGACTACCTCCTGCCGGCTGTTGAGCACGGCCTGGAGGACGAAGTCCACGCCCGCCGCGCGCCCGGCTTCGTCGATCTCGCGGCGAACGGGGTTGCCGTCGATCTCGCCGGCCTCTGCCCCCGGCAGTTCCATGCGGGAGTGGCTCAAGCGGATTGCTTCGGCATCGGCAATGCCGGGGTACACGCTCTTCGCCCCGCCGCCATAGCCGACGAACTGGTGGTACTCGACATCGCCGGTGAGGATTTTCAGGTCGGCTTCCACGAACCGGCGATTGAGGTGAAGCGGCGTACCCAGGGAGGTGGTGGTAAGGAACTGCAACTGCGCGGGGTCATGCGGGTCGTGGTTGAGGAGTTCGAGGTCGCATGCCGCCGGACCCACAAGTGCACGCAGTTCCTCCGGCGTCAGCGGCCGATGCAGACCGACTGCGCAGAGGATGAGTAGATCTGTGCGCCGGACGCCGGCTGTCTCCAGGTCCTCGAGAACAGCCTGCAGCATCACCGCGGTTGGCGCCGGGCGCGAGAGGTCGTCGATAACGATTGCGACCTGCTGACCCGGGTGCGCCAGGGCGGGTAGGGGAGGGGAGTCGAGAGGACTGGACAGCGCTTGGCGCAACGTCGCCAACGGGTCGGCCACGGCAGGCAAGTCTGCCGGAGCGTACACGGCGACCTCGGCGTCGGCGGGCAGCCGCACGCGGACAGTCGCTCTTCCGTAAGCCAGTTCGCATTCGCGCATGGGGCGTCGAGGGTGCTCTGCGGAGTGGGGCGGCTCAGTCGACGGTGCAGCGGAAGAACTCGCCCGCCCAGGCTTCCCGCACCAGGAGGTCATTGCCATTAGGGTGGAGCGCCAACTCCAGCGGCTCCCCCCTCAGCGGAATGGACTGCTGCTTCTCCAACGTGTCTACGTCCACGACGACGACGTCGCTGGAGAAGGGCCGGGCAACGCACAGTCGTCGGCCCTCGGGCATCAGCAGCAGTTCGCCAATGAAGACTGCGAACTTCTGACCGTGGTCATCCCAGTCCGGCGGCTGGACCCGGCTCTCTCGGAGCACCTCTCGCGTGCGAGTGTCCACGACTGCCACTGTGTCGAAGTTCTGAACAAAGGCCAAGCCGTCGGCCCCAAATAGAATCTGCCGGCAACCGGCGCGCGGCAGGCGGATGGTTGCCAACTCCTGCATGGTGCGCGAATCGACCGCGAGGAGATGGTCGGAGCGGTCGACGGCATACCACAGCTCGTTGCGGCCAGGCACCGGCCAAACGCCCGAGAACCCGGGGGTCTTGCGGTCTTTAGGGTTGCGCCCGCGCCACGTGCAGGGGTAGGAGGCGACCACGGAGTCCTCCGGCGTGGCGATGAAGGTTTGCCAGCGCCCGCCGTAACGGCCGACCCAGTGGCGTTCCGCGTCTCCCAAGTACTCTCTGGGGAGGGTCACCTGCTCCTCGTCCAGCGCGAAGCGCAGCCGGAATACCTCGGGTGCCGTGTCGCTGAGGGCGCGGACGGAGAGGCAGGGCGTCTTGTCGAACCGGGCGCTCCGGGTGATCACCCAGAAGTACCCGTCTGCCGCAGGTCCCAGCGGCCGATCGAAGTCCCGCAGGAGAACCCCACCGACCTTGAGGCGGCGAGTCCGAGCCAAGTCAAAGCCATCGCACACAGTCAGCCGCCCGCGGTCCAGCCACGGGAGGAAGGAGATGAGGTGTTCTCCGTCGGAGCTAACGATCATGAGCAGCGCGCACCATTCCCGGCGGGACCCAGCCCTATGGAGCAGCGGCCTCCTTGGGCTTCTCTGTGGGGGCTTCTGCCTTAGCCTTTGCGAGCGCGTCCCGGATCTTGTCGGCATCGGCAGACTGCGGCACCAGTTCCAGGTACTTCTCGAGGGGCGCGATGGCTTCCTTCATCCGGCCGAGGTCGAAGAGGTACTTCCCGAGGTTGAGGTACGCCGGCGCGTACGTGGGCGCCACTTCAAGGGCTTTGCGGAACTGCGCAAGCCCGCCCTCTACCTCCTGGGCAACCATCAGCACCTGACCGAGATTGTTGTAGGCTTCCGGGAGGTCAGGGTTGAGCTTGATGGCTTGCTCGAACTCCTGGGCGGCGTCGTGCAGCCGCCCCATCTGGAACAACACCCAGCCCATATTGTTGTGCGGGGTGGCAGCCTCGGGTGCGTGCTTGATGGCCAGCCGGAACTCGGCAAGGGCATCTTCGTAGAGATGCTGGCGGAACAAACACCACGCGAAGTTGTTGTGGGCTTCGGCGTCCGTCTCGTCCAGCTTCAGGCACTCCCGGTACGCGCCGCATGCCTTGCTGAGATCGCCGCTGGCATCGTAGACGTTGCCCAACTCAAAGTGCGCTCGAGCAAAGCTCGGCGCGATCTTTGTGACTGCCTCCAAAGCCGCCACGCCTTCGGGCTTCTTCCCCGACCGAAACAGGACGACGCCCTTGTTCACGCTGGCGTTGTAGTAGTCCCCCTGGGCGGCCAGCGCCTGGTCGAACAGCGCCAGTGCGTCTGCGTACCGGTCCTGCCGGGCCAGCAGCACGCCCAAGTCGTTGTAGGCGGCCGCCATCTTCGGGTCCACTTTGACTGCTTCGCGGTACGCAGCCTCTGCGCCGTTCAAGTCGTTGTCCGCTTCCAGCTTCCGGGCCCGTTCACAGTGCTTCTCCGCTTCAGAGCGGGGCTTGTCTTCCGCGCCGGCCTGCGCGACACACACGAGCAGCAAGGGCAACAAGACGACGGCTACTCTCCTGCGGAAGCCGGTGAGCAATCGTTCTGGCACTGGTTGGTGTCTCCTCGATGAGGTAGCCGTGAACGCCGGTGAATGGTCTCGTGGCGTAGCGCCTCGGGCTACGTCGGCCAAGCGCAATTGTAACCGGTTCGCGCCGCTAAAACTGCTGCCCGACGCTGGTATTCAGCCATTGCCCGCTCTGACCGACACCGAAGCGGGTATCGAATGCGGGGAAAGCCTTCAGGGCCAGGTCGAGGCGCATCTCGCGGCGCTGCTGGTCCCACGTGAAGAACGCCTCCCAGCAGTGCAGATCACGGGTCACCTTGACTTGGTTGAAGTCGAAGCGATCTGTAAAGCCGTTCCAACCGCTCAGCGCCTCGATCTGCCACAATCTGTGCGGCTGCCAGTAGAGCTGCGTGTTGACGCGCGCAAGCTGTCCCAGGCGGGGGCTGTACCGGGTGTTGAGGTCGAGATTGAGCCTCTCACGCGAGGCAATGTTGACGCGGGTGAGGATATCGCGCAACTCTCCGTTTTCCAGATCGTAGCCGGTGGAGAGGCTGAGATAGTAGGTGTCGTTGGGCATAAGCTGGTAGCGGAGCAGCAAGTCGCGGTACTGGCTTCGCTCGAAGTCGTAGCCGGAGAGGAGGCTCAGTTGCTGCCGGCCGTTCTGGTCGAAGCCGATCCGAGCGTCCAGTGACTCGTAGCGGCTGGAGTAATCCAAGCGGTAAGGAGTGTAGCCGGCCGGCTGCTGCTTGCGGTAATCGAGGTTGAAGTTCCAGTTGGGGGCGAAGTCGCTGTCGAGTTCGGAGCCGTAGTTGAAGACGTACTGCGCAGTATCGTTGCTATAGAGCGTCTGGCGGAAGCTGCCGTCCACCTTCAGGTCGGTCTGTGACGAAAGCGGTTTCGTGTAGGGCTGAAGATCGGCATTGAAGTAGGTCCGTGTCAGCCCCAGTTGGCTGGGCAGCTCCCGGTACTTCCCAATGCTGGCCTCGGCCTGCACGGGGAACATGCCGAACAGCTTCCGGTTGCCCAGACGGACGCTGTCAGACTGGGCGATGATCTCGGGCAGTCGCTCGAACGCGAACAGGAAGTTGTCGCCCGGATACGTCCCGCCGTCCAAGTCCATCCGGTCCTCGATCCGGCACAGCAGGTCGAGGGTCTTGCCCCGGTTCGTGAGCTCGAGGGTCGAGTTGAGTTCCTTGTCCGCAGCGGTTGTGCTCCCGGTGTCGTTGCTCCGGTAGTTGGAGGTGAGGGTTAGCCCGAGCGCCCGCGAAAAACGCTGCTGGTGCCGGAATGTCGAGGTGGTGTTGGTGCGGGTACCGAACCCGGTGCTGGTCTGGCGGCGAACGCTGAGCGACGACTGACCGCTCTCGACCTGCCGGCGGAGACTCAGCTCCGCATTCATGTTGGAGCTGCTGCCAAAGTAGTACGCGTTGTTCCGGGTGTAGTTGAGACTGAGCTGTCCGTCCAGTTCGTCGGAGAGCGTCTGGCTGTGCTGGATTCGCGCGTTCAACTCGGTGGCGCCGGTCTGCTTGTCGCGAAGCCCGTAGAGGTACGCCTCGCCCCAAAAGGCGTCGGCCTTGTACTCATGCTCCACGCCGAGCCCGACTCCGCGTTTCTGCATCAGGTCGAGGTAGAGCGTGCCCAGAGCCGCCTCGTCTGCCCGGTAGTTGTAGCTGGTCTTGGCGAACGCGCCCTCGATGTCGTTGTAGCCCACGACCGGCACCAGGGACTGCCGGCGCCGACGTTGCTTCAGCGAGATGGTGTAGGATGGCACGCGCACGAGGGTGGTGTGCCCCACCTGGAACTTGACGTTCTTGGCGACCAGCTTGTCCTCCGGGTAGATGTGCACCGTCTGCGCGACGAGGACATAGTGGGGATCCTCTCTGTCACAGGAGGTAGCCTTGGCGGTGTTTGCAGTGGTCTCGGCGGCAACGCCGGCAAAGCTGCCGCCACTGGCAAACAGCGGCTGGGCCACGCCTTCCTGGAAGAACTCGGGATCGAGGACAACGCGTGCCGAGTCGCTGTGCCACTCGCGGGACTTCATGTTCAGCGTGAAGGACTCGCCGCGGATCGTCTGGCCCTGCACGTGCACTTCTACGTTGCCCGAGATGGTCGCCACGTTCGTCTTCAGGTCCACCTCAGCGCGGTCAGCGCGCATCTCGATCTCGTCCGCCTGAATCAAGACGTTCCCCGTTGCCGTAACGCGGTCGGTCTTCAGATCGTGGTGGACGGCTTGCGCCGTCACGGTGACAGGTTGGCCGTCGGATGCCGCGGTCGAGGGCACCGTCCGGCAGACCGAGCTCCAGACCAAAGCAGGCAGGACGATTCTGACGGCGCATCTCATCGTTCTCGAAGGAGTAACAGGAGCCCGATAAAGGCAAAGACGCAGTTCGGCGCCCAGGCGGCAACCAGGGGAGGGAGGTGCCGCCCTCCGCCAAGCGCGCAGCTCCAGCTCATGGAGCCGTTCCACAGGAAGTAGAGCACCACCGTCAGTAGCAGCCCGACGAAGCTGCCAGCCGGTGCCCAGCGCATGCTCAGCGGCGCAGCCACAAGGGCCAGGACCAGCGACGCCAGGGGCACGGCCAACTTGCGGTGGTACTCCATCTCCATTTCGGTGACATCCATGCCCCCGCGGCGGAACACCTGAATTTCCTTCTCGAGGTCCTTGACAGGCATCTCAAAGGGCGTCCGTTGCTCGCCGAAGAAGGTCTCGATCGCATCGCGGAGATTGAGGGTCACGGAGCTGGCTTTGCCTTGGTACCGGAGCAGACCATTGGGTCCGAACTTGTAGACAACGCAATCGATGAGGGTCCAGGCGCCGTGGCGTTGCTGAGCGCGCTTGGCGAGGACCAAGCGCGGGTACCCATTGCTGCCGTTCTCGCGCTGGTAGAGCATAACGTCACGCAGTGTGTCCGTCGACCTGTCGACCTCTCGGACGTAGAAGTAGTAGTCTCCCGAAGCGCGGAAGTACTTGTCGTTCTCGATGAGCGGCACCGGTTGGGCGTACAGCAGGCGCCTGACGATCTCCTCAGACTTGTGGTTCATCTCCGGTGCCAGTTCCTGGTTGACCCAGTAGGCTATGCCACTGACGCCGATGGCAAACAGGAAGATGGGCAGGAAGAGCCTGTGGAGGCTGACCCCGCTGACGCGGAACGCCACGATCTCGCAGTCGCGCACCAACCGATTCACGACGAGCGACGTTGACAGTAGGACGGCGGCGCCGAACGCACTCACGGCTACGGCCGGCACTTTGTAGAGCAGAAAGAGCGCAAGGGGGACGGGCGGGAGACCGCGGTTGATGACCATGCTCACGGTCTTGTAGAGAATGTCCCCGAGCATGATGGCGATGCACGCCAAGACGCCAATCACGAACGGCACGAGCATCTCAGCGGCGAGGTACCGGTCCATTCGGTTGGCCAGGGGAATGACGCGCATGGCAGGTGGGTAGAACGGACTGGACTCCGGTGCAGAGGGCGCCCGCTGAGCGGCCCAGAGGGATGAGTCCCCTCGCTGCGGTTGGCGCCCGGCGCTCGAAACGAAGCGCCAAGTGGCATTATACCCAAAGCACTCCCGAGCAATCGACAGCACCACGGGGGGCAGCGGCAGCCCCGGAGGTTGGTTGGTGTTCGCGCACATGTCACACAGCCCCCTCGCGGCCCGGTGGTCAGCCCCGCGCCGAGGGGATATAATCGCACTGCTGCCACGGGCAGCCATGCTCACTGCGTGTGGACACGTGAATGGGAGACACGCAGGGCGGTTCCCTGTCGACAGCCGATGTCTGAAAACCAGCAACTCCGGATCGGGATCATGGGCGGAACATTCGACCCGATCCACTTCGGGCACCTGATCACGGCGGAAGAGGTCCGCGTGCAGTTCGAGCTGGACCAGGTGATCTTCGTGCCGTGTGGCGTGCCGCCGCACAAGAAGAAATACGACCTCACGGACGCCAGGCACCGGCACCTAATGGTGGAACTGGCAGTTGCCGACAACCCGCATTTCACCACGTCGCGGATGGAGATCGACCGCGACGGACCCGCCTACACAATCGACACGATGCGCACCTTTCGGGAGCGCTTCGGCGACGCATGCCAGCTCTACTTCATCACTGGCGCCGACGCGATCCTGGAGATGCTGACTTGGCGGGACAACGAGTCGCTGATCGAGTTGTGCCGGTTCGTCGCGGCGACCCGGCCCGGCTATGAACTCAGTGAGCTGGACCGGCGGCTCGGCCCACGACACCGGGCGCGGATCGATCCCGTCTCCGTGCCCGGTATTGAGATCTCCTCGACCGACATTCGGCGGCGCGTCCGCCAAGGGAAGCCGATCCAGTACCTGACACCGTCGGCCACCGTAAGCTATATCCGTAAACACGCTCTGTACCAGCAGCCCGAGTAATCGCAGCCTTCGCCACAGCACCGACCGAGAGGAGCGCCCCATGAGACCCACGGACCGGTGGGACGATTCCCACTACTACCGCGGCAGAACGGCGACCCAGTCGCTGCACCTGCCCCCGCGGCCCGCGGCCCCCGCTCGTCAGCCGGCCAGGTTCGGTGACTACGCAGTGTGGGTGATCGCGCTCAGCACCACGATTGCGTTCGGCACCGGCACGTACCAGACGTGGCAGCGAGCCGGCTACGCCTGCGCTGGACACAGTGATTCCGGGACTGGCGTGCTGCCGCCGTTCAACGGTCAGGAAGTCGTTCGCTTCCTGCTGCTTGGGACCGACGACAGAACCGAGACCGGCCGCTCCGACACAATGATCCTGGCGTCGTTGTACCCACAGACGCACCGGGTCGTGCTGCTCTCCATCCCGCGGGACTCCCGAGTTCGGGTCCCGGACCACGGCGTTGACAAGATCAACTCGGCGTACGCGCACGGCGGCGTCACGTTGGTGATGGAGACGCTCCGTAGTTGGCCCCTGCTGCAGCCGATTCAGTACTATACCCAATGCGACTTCCGCGCGTTCCAGAAGATCGTGGACCTCCTCGGCGGCGTGGAGGTCGATGTCGAGAAGGACATGCGCTACACGGACCGGGCGCAGAACCTGTCCATTCGCCTGCGGAAAGGGCCTCAGCGACTCAGGGGCTATGACGCCATGTGCTACGTTCGCTACCGCGGCGACCGCCAGGCAGACATCGGCCGGATCGAGCGGCAGCAGAAATTCCTCCGTGCGGCGTTGCACGAGCTGCTGAGACCCTCGTCCTTGCCTAAGGTGCCCGCCATACTGACGGCGATACACGCCCATACGAAGACGAATATGGGTGCGGGGCAGGTGCTTGACCTCGCCCGAGTGTTGCCGCAGATCCAGCCCGGTGGTCTGCTCACCGGTTCTCTGCCGGGTGAGCCGCGCATGATTCACGGCGTCTCCTACTGGGAACTGGACTCTGTCGGTAGCGCCGAACTGATCCGGTCGCTGGACGCACAGGCGAGGGCGACGAGAACGGCGCAGGATCAGCCCGACCCCGTTGTGGAGGTACTCAATGGGTGCGGCGCGGCGGGGGCGGCTGCGAAAGTGGCGGAGAAGCTGGCCGGCCGGGGATTCAGAGTCGCCAGGACGGGAAACGCAGAGTCATTCGACTACGCGCAGTCGACGATCTGCGCGTACAAGTCGCCGAGCCCCTTGGCCGAAGAAATCCGAGCCGTACTGCAGTGCGGCACGATCGTCCGCGTCAGTCGTCCCACCCACGACGTGGAGGCGACCGTCATCGTCGGTCGAGACCTGAGCAAAGTATAGGCGGTGACATTTGGCAGAATCACAAATGATGAGTCCGGAGCATAAGCGGGACCTGGTCTGCGAGGCGTTGGCCGCTGCCAAGGCGGTCGACTTGGTGGTACTGGACGTCCATGAGGTCACCATCCTGGCGGACTACTTCGTCATGGGGACCGGCACGTCGTCCCTGCACATCGCGGCCATCGGCAGCAGCGTCCGGGAGCACATGAAGCGCACCCACGGAATCAACTGCCAGCCGGAGGGCGACCGAGAGTCAAACTGGGTCATCCTCGACTACGGCGACCTCGTGGTCCATCTCTTCTCCGACGAAATGCGCAGTCTCTACGGACTGGAGAAGCTGTGGCACACGGCCAAGCAGCACCGGTGGGAGGATCCCGCCGCCGCCGTCGAGCCCGCCGAACAGCCGTCCTGAGTTCGGTGCAAGGGAGAGAGGGATGGCTGTCGAGCGAGAACAGCAGGTGGAGCGGTTGCTCACCAAAGCCAACGCCCTGCGCGCGGCGGGCGACGGCGAGGGAGGTCTCGCGGCCTGTGGCGAGGCGCTGAAGGTAGACCCGGACCACGCCGGCGCCCTGGAACTCCTCGGGGACATCCTGCTGGCCGGCGGAAGAGCCAAGGAAGCGCTGACGCCGCTGCGCCGGGCGCGCGAACTACAGCCCGCGCGGGGAGTGCTGGAGGAGAAGATCGGGTTGGCGACCCTTCAGGCAGACGAGGCGCTCCGTGCCTTCCAGGAGCGTGAACTACTCCTGAGCAACCCCGAGTTGATCGACAAGCCGGAGCGCAACCCGGCGCTCGCCTTCCTCCTGTCGGCGCTCCTGCCTGGAGCGGGGCAGATGTACAATACCGAGTATGCCAAGGGCGGGGTCTTGCTCGGAATCTCCCTGCTCACCTTCGGGGTGATGTTCTACTCCTTCACGGCATTGCTTGGGGAACTCTCGCACATTCCTCTGGGCGGCGACCTGCTGAGCGTGGCGCTTAGGCTCGTCCAGGACTGGAGTGCGGGCCGGCTGTTGTGGGCGCTGTTCAACTCGCTGCTGCTGGCGGGCACGTGGGGATACGCCATCGTGGAAGCGCCGATTCGGGCGGCGAAGCTGAACGTGGAGCGGGAGAAGCGGCTGGGCCTGGCGTAGGCCGGAGTAGGGGAGAACACGCGCCTCGGGCGAATCGGCGGGGTGCACGGCCCTGTCGCTACAGACCGCCCCAACTGGCGGACTGGCGAAGCGCGGAACTACTCTTCCTGCGGTGTGAAGTTGTCGTACCGGAGCTGCGACCCGCGGCGCCATTTGGCGTGCCCATCGTAGTACAGCGTGTTGAACCCGTCTGTATGCCGCTCGAGATCGGGGGAGGTGGTGAGCGCGTCGCGGAATGCCTTCCACAAGACAGTGCCGCTGAGTTGCCCCTCGTCCCAGCCCTGCCATTTGCGGTTGTCAACATCAGCGTCCATCAGCAGGAGCGTACCGGTTGCGTCCTCGACAAGCGCGTCACACTGACCTACCAGGAGCGCATTCATCGCGTACGCGCCCGCGTCGTTGGTCCGGTTCGCCAGCCAGCTCGGGCGACTGGGGCAGGTGTAGATCTGCACGTTGCGGGTGTACGAGTAGATCGCTCCCTGCCATTGGACGTCATTGAGCGTGGGGGGGTCGGGAGGGAGCGTGTCGTCGTAGTCCATGGCGTACATCAAAAACGCCAAGGCGATCTGTTTCTGGTTGGAGCCACAGCTCGTGCTCCGTGCCTTCTCGCGGGCCTTGGAGAACGACGGGAAGAGCATGGAGGCGAGAATCGCGATGATCGCGATCACCACGAGCAGCTCGATGAGCGTGAAGCCACGGATCCGACGGATGCGTTTCATTGACGGCTCTCCTTGTGCTAAGCTGGTCTGTCGCCTCTTCTGGCCGACGGCCCCGCTCGCCGGGTGACTGCCCTGTCGATCCTCCGTGGACTTACACGTAAGTATACCCAATGGCGGAGAGGCGGCAACTACGGTCGTGAGAGGGCTGCTTCCGTCACTTCGCACAGGTCGCGGAAGACGTGGGTGGGGGTCTGGCGGGCCGGCGCGTTCTCGGCCTCCTCGGCGGTGTTGAACCCCGTCAACACGAGGGCACTCTCAACTCCGGCGCGGTTTCCGCACTCGATGTCAGTGTCCAGCCGATCGCCCACCACCAGCGCCTCTCCGCGGGGCGTCTTGTGCTCGGACAGCAGGGATTCAAGCATATGAGGTTCCGGCTTGCCCAGGAGGGTCGGCGGGCGACCGGCGAGCACCTCGACAGCGGCAACCATCGTGCCACTGCCTGGCAGCATTTCGGTCTCGGTAGGGAGGTGCGAGTCACGGTTTGTGGCAATGAACTCGGCTCCCGCCGCGAGCGCGCGCTGGGCGGCGGCGAGCTTCTCGTAGGTGAGCCCTCGGTCGAGACCGACCACAATGCACTGCGCGCTGGGTGCAGACTGGAGATCGAGAACCTCGATGCCCAGGTCAGTCAGCTCCTCGACCAGACCTGATTCGCCGATGACGAAAGCGCGAGACAGCCCGGCGCTGCTGACCCACCGCGCGGCCGCGTAGGCGGAGTTGAGTATGTCGCCAGCAACGGCAGGGATACCCATGGACGTGAGCTTCGCGGCGAAGCCGCCTCGCGTTCGGGTAGAGTTATTGGAGCAGAAGGAGACCACCCGGCCGCTCCGGCGGAGACGAGCGATGGAATCGACCGCGCCGGGCACCGGGTGCTCACCGTTGTACACGACGCCATCGAGGTCCAGAATCAAGTGCTTGGTCATGTGCGGTGTTGCCTTAGGTCCTCGGGGTTCTGCGCCCGGTCGCGGGGCGATTGTACGCTCGCACGGAGGCAGTGTCAACGGCCGCCGCAACCGGCTCCTCGCCCCGGTCGCCCCTGAGTCGAGGAGGCGTTGCGTCCCTCTCGTTCCGCTGGTAGAATGCCCGTATCGCATCGGGAAAGCCCGAAGGCGCCTCGCGCGGCTGGCGCCGACTGAGTGCTAAGAGCGAAGGCAGACCGTGTCCGGTGAGACCCTGAGGCAGGCAACGGAGAGCGACGTCGGCGGCATCGTCGAGCTGCTCATGCGGGTCTTCGGGACAGGCGGGCGATGGACGCCGGAAGCGTTCCACACCTTCTATGATGTCGACTGCAGCTACGCCCCTGAGCAATCATTGCTGATTGAGTGCGAGGGCGCCCTCGCGAGCCATGTTCGGTGCTCGCGGCGGACAATGCGGGTTCGGTTCAGCCTGTGCCTCGTCCGGCCTGAGCGGTGGTGGCAGGACAGATACGCGTGGTCCTGGGACCGCGAGACGGACCGGTTCTTCGTCGCCGAGAGAGAGGGCAAGGTGGGCGCCTACCTTCGGGCGCTGACATGGCGTGGCGAGGTGGCGGTGATGGACGCCGCGCCGGCCGACACCGAAGAGCAGGCGCTGACGGCCATGTTGCACCAGGTGGTGAGTTGCTGTCCGGAAGCGCGGACGGTGTCGGGACCGGTGCCGCTTGGCACACCTCTCGACCGCGCAATCCGCAACCTGCCGGGGGAGACCCAGAAATGGGAATCGAACGACATGATGCTCCGGCTCATGGACGTACGGGAGCTGTTCCGCAGTCTGCTGCCAGAGCTGAACCGGCGCTGTGCCTCGCTGCTGTCGGACGCCATGCGCGGCGAGGTCGCGGTAGACATGCCCGGTGGTTCACTGGCGCTTCGTGTGACCCATAGTGTGCAGCTCGTCGAGCCGACAGCAGAGGCGCTTCCCTTGGCGCTGACCGACCGCGAGGCGCTCCTGCTGGTCCTGGGGTACACCGGCGTCGAGAGGCTACCGTTTGCGCGCGACCGACAGTTGGCTGGGGACGCTGTGGCTACGCTCTCGCATTTGTTCCCGAGGCGTCCGCAGGTCTTCTGGGCCATGGACCAGTTCTGAGTTGGCGTGCAGACCCCGTCTGGCAGCGGCGGGCTGTTTGGTGGATAATTGAGCCATGGTCAGCAACCGCCAGTGGAGAGCAATGCCCCACAACTCCCCCCCCTTGACAGATCGCCGCGGCTTCACGCTGATTGAGCTGCTGATCGTCATCGCCATCATCGCGATCCTCGCGGCGATCCTGTTCCCCGCGTTTGCCCGCGCCCGGGAAAAAGCACGGTCGGCCGCGTGCCAGTCGAACCACCGCCAGCTCGGGCTGGGGCTGTCGATGTATGCGCAGGACAACGACGAAGTGTGGCTCTGGCCCGGGGCCATCGGCACTTGCCCGTGCGATTGGCACAGCGCGCTCAATCCCTACGTCCGCAACGACCAAATCTACCGGTGCCCAAGCGCACCCAAGCAAGCGGCAAGCTGTCAGTACAACGCCTCCGCGCTGAAGGGCGTCGCGGAGGCGGCCTTCACGAATGTCACAGTGAGCATCTCGCTCAATGACAGCAGCGCCTCGGACGACTGTCCGCTCTGCAGCAGCCAGAACGGAACCACCATCGTCGGCGTGGTGTCGCCCAGACACACTGAGGGGCTGAACCTCGCGTTTCTGGACGGGCACGTCAAGTGGATGCTACCCACCGCGCTGGCTGCCTACGGCGGAAACGCGGACCCAGTGGCCAGCCAGCTTGCTCCGCCGCTGCAGGCGACGCTGCGGGTCAAGGATTAGTAACTGCGAGGGCAGGGGAGACCGAGGCGCGCAAGTGGCCTGCCTGCCGGCCAGCCTTGGTGATGGGCAGTACCGGCGCGTCCGCGTCACTGTCAATAACGCAGCTCAGCCCTGCAAACGGACAAGCACAAGGAGGAGTCCATTGATCACCAACATCGAGGACATTGCAGGCCAGGTTCGGGTGTACTTCAACGCGTTAGACAGCGGCCGCGAGAAAGCGCTGGTGCTGTCTCGAGAGATCACCCGGGCGAGTGCGGAGACCATCCGCGCGATCCACCGGCGCGAGTACGACGCTGCCGAGGCGCGCCTCGGTGAGACGCGCCAGTCCGTCGACGCGATGCAGCGGGTGCTCGACGAATACCCAGACGTATGGAACACCGGATTCGCCATCGATTCCGTCAAAGAGCACGCCGAAGCGGTGTTCACTCTGGCACTCGTGCGAGGCGACTCCTTGCCGTTACCTTCGGAGCTGGGCGTTCCTGTCCCAGCCTACATCAACGGCCTGGCTGAGGCCATCGGCGAAGGGCGCCGCTTCATCCTTGATGCGATTCGCGGCGGCAACAGCGAGGACTGCGAGCGGCTGCTGGATGAGCTGGACGCGATCTACCAGTTGCTGGTCACGCTGGACTACCCGCACGCCATCACGAAGGGTCTGCGCCAACGCACCGACGCGGCTCGAGCGATTCTGGAGCGGACGCGGGGAGACCTCACCACGTCGCTCCGGCAACATGCGCTACAGCAAGCTCTGACGCAGCTCCAAGCGCGACTCGGTGGGAACGGGTAGGGGGAGCGCCCTCTCTTCGCATGGCTGGCGGTCCGCAAACAGGGCGCGCCTGCGGCACAACTTAACATAACACATATTATCAGACGTTACGTCTGACTGCATTTCAGAGTCCTGTCAACCGCACGCCGGAGCTTGGCACCGCAAAGTCCGGAGCGCGACCGACGCCGACCGCACGCGTCGGGATCCGCAAGCCGGAGCAGCCTGGAGCGTCACCAACGAGTAGCGCAACTGCCGAAGCGGCCTACAGCCCCCCCCCCGCGTCGCGACACGCCATCGCAGTGCGCCGGCAGCCCTCTGCGGTGTCCGCCGAGCCCTTTGCACGCCGGGACTTTGGTGCCAGGACGAGGGTGGCTGCGTCTGAGTCCCCGCAGGCGTGGTCTCTCTGCAGCCCGCTATCGGCCACCACGTCCGCTTCATCCCCCAGAAACGCAAAAACCGCGGATGCAAACATACGTTGGCAAAGCCGCGGTGTGCGTTCGAGTCAGAGAGATCGCCGTGAGGCGGGCACCATCTGCATCGGCAATCAGTCGCCGATGGTGTAGACGTTCTCGTCGTTGTCCATTTCTTCGAGGCTGCTGAAGATGCGCTTCACGAATGTAAGCAGCTCAAGTGGGCTGAACGGCTTGGTGAGGTAGCAGTCTACCCCGGACTGCCAACCACGGAACACGTCGGCGTCCTGCGCCTTGGCGGTCAGCATGATGACAGGGATGTCGCGGGTCTTGGGATTCGCCTTCAGGTGCTTGAGGGTCTCGAACCCGTCCATCTGAGGCATCATCACGTCGAGCACGATGAGCTCCGGGCTCTCTTCCTCGACCTTCTTGAGGGCTTCCACGCCGTCGAAAGCGGTCACGACTTCGTACCCGGCCCGTTCGAGATTCACTTGGACGAGTCGAACAATGTGTTTCTCGTCGTCCACCGCCAAGATCTTCTTCTTGTCCATGCGCGCGGTGACCTGCCTTTCTGGTCCAGTCGGCTCGGACGGTGTCGCAGCCCTTCTCGCCGAACTTGGTCAAAGTATAGCAAAAGCGCCTTCTGAGAGTCAAGCCGCATTATAGCACGGCTGGGGCCGGAGAATAACCCCCGGCTGAGAGGATCTGAACGGGGATGAGCACACCCATGGCAACAGTCAGCATCAACGGCAGACGCGTCGAGGCGGTAGTCGGCCGCTCCCTGTTCGAGTGTGCCGACAGTCTGGAGGTGAAGGTCCCCTCCTCATGCCCAAGAGCCGGCACCTGTCACGAGTGCATCGTGCAGGTTCTCTCCGGCATGGACGCCCTGGAGCTACGGACGGAGGAAGAGAGCTTCCTCGGTGGCGACTTCCGGCTCGCCTGTCAGGCACGGATTCGTACAGCCGACCAAGACGTGGTCGCCGCGTCGCTCAGGCGGCAACAGCAGATTGTAGCCGAGGGATCGGCTGATCTCCGGGAGCACTGGGAACTTGCGCCCTCGACTCGACGGGACGGTGCCAACGTGGTTAGAGACGGCCAGATCATCGACGACTACCGCGGCGCGATCTTGGGGCTCGCGGTCGATATCGGCACCACCACGGTCTCCGCCTCGCTGATGGACCTCGAGAGCGGTGCAACCGTGGCCCTGACCTCTTTCGAGAACCCGCAGACCTTCGGCGGCAGCGACGTGATGCACAGGATCCACTACGACGGCCAGCACCCGGGCGAGCTGCAGCGCGTGTTGGTCAGCTTCCTCAATGCCGAGCTGAAGGCGATGCCTGGCGACCGGGATCAGCTCTACGAAGTCATGGTCGTCGGCAACCCGACCATGCGCGATCTGTTCCTCGGTCTCGACGTGCAGAGCCTCGGCCAGAAGCCCTTCAAGTCGCAGACGGAACACGACCGCGACGCCGGCCGCGCCTCCTCCACTGCCGTCACCAGGAAACCCAAAGACCTCGGGCTGCGGATGAGCCCGGCGGGAGCGGTCTTCGGCGCTCCGCTCATTGCCTGCCACGTCGGCGCGGATGCCGCCGCGTGCATCCTCGCCACTCGGCTGCATGAGGCGGTTGAGCCGGCAATGATCATGGATATCGGGACCAACACCGAGGTCATCCTGGGCAACAAAGACCGCCTGCTGTGCGCCTCCTGTGCTGCCGGACCGGCCTTCGAAGGCGGCAAGATCAGGTACGGCATGTCGGGAATTGAGGGCGCCATCCAGTCAGTGCGGCTCCGCAACGGGCATGTCGAGATCTCGACCATTGGCGACGTGCAACCCACCGGCATTTGCGGCTCAGGTCTCATCGACCTGATCGCCGAACTGGTGCGGCACGGCAGAGTGAACGGCCGCGGGCGCTTCACGGGTGACGCGAAGGAGTGCGTTATCGACGAAGCCACCGGCATCACCTTCGCCGAGTCCGATGTCCAGGAGTTGGCTCAAGCCAAAGGCGCGACGCACGCCGGCACCTCACTGCTCCTCAAGCACTTCCCACTGCCGTTGGCGGACCTGACCACGCTCTACCTCGCCGGCGGCTTCGCCAACTACATCGACGTAGACAACTCCCGACTCATCGGCCTCACGCCCGACCTCCCGCCCGACCGCCTCCACAAGATGGGCAACGCCGCCGCAGAGGGCGCCAAGGAACTGCTTCTCTCAGTCAACAAGCGTCAGGAACTGGACCGGGTCGTCGGCAGCATCGAGCACCTGGAACTCGAGAGCGACGAGGACTTCTTCACCTACTTCGTCGAAGGCTGCCTCTTCGGCGAGAACTGACCCTCTCCCCTACCCGGCGTCTTCTCCGTCTCTGCCAGCCTGACTCCCGTCCGTTAGCAGTGACGGAGAATCTGCCCTACGTCGCGCACCACCTGGCCGGGCGCCTATTGCGTCTCAGCAGCATGGATAGCAGGCTGGCGATCACTTCCGTAAGTCTCGCTCGCCGGCAGGGGGGCAAGCCCCCCTGCACCCCCCTTGGCTCCGGGCTTGCTGCCCGGTCCGCTGCCTCCCGGCTCCGCCGGGACCGCGCTCCGCGCTGGCAGCCGTCCCGTGCCGCCGCCCTTCGCCCTGCTTATGCTCAAGGGAATGGAACGGAGGCCCTCGTTGAACTGGGGGCGAGAACGAGGCGGAAGCCGAGGCCGCCGAGCCGGTCGCCCGGCTCGAGCCCGATGCGGTACGCGCAGCGGCAGCCGCGAGCGCCGCCGAACCAACCGCCGCCGCGGACGACGCGCGTCGCGCCCCCTTCAGCCCCCTCATCCACCCAAGGGCTGCCGTCCTCCGGCGCCCCGTCGTAGTTGTTGTGCCAGTGATCCTCGCACCATTCCCAGACGTTGCCTAACATGTCATACAGTCCCCAGTGGTTTGGCAGCTTGCCCTTCACCGGGTGTGTGGTCCGGCCGGAGTTCTCGCCGTACCACGCCAGCCTGTCGAGATTCGGGCACCGGCCGTCCATGCTGGTCAGCTCCTGTCCCTCTTCTTCGCCGTAGGGGGCGTACAGGGCGCCGCCGGTCCCCGCGCGGCAGGCGTATTCCCATTCGGCTTCGCTGGGCAGGCGGGCCACGTCCTCGCGCGGCTCGGGCAGCAGCCCGGTCAGTCGCTCGCAGAACGCCCGGGCATCGGCCGAGCTCACCTGTTCCACGGGGCGTTTGTCAGCTTCCTTGGGTCCCTCCGCAAAGCGGCTGGGGTTCGCGCCGCTCACCGCCTTGTAGAATTCCTGCGTCACCGGCGTCTCGCCCAGCCAGAAGCCGTCGTCGATTCTGACCCCGTGCACCGGCCCTTCGTCGGAATACCGTTCCGCCTCGCCTTGCGGCGACCCCATGTCGAAGCGGCCCGGATCGATCCAGCGCAGCCGGTGGACGACCTCGCCGAGAACCAGCTCGGCAAACACGCCGTACCGATCGGCGCCGAAGCCGCCCGCCCAGGTGGGCGGTTCGGGGGGAGCCAGCGGGATGCGCAAGTGCTTGTTCACAGCGTCTCCTCGCCGGGCGAAAGGGGAGAAGGCGGCCGGGAGCCTTCGTCGCGGGCCTCCGCCCGCGCTACCAACACCCGGCCGCCGCTCGGTGCTTCGCCCCGCCGGGCCGTCGGGCCCGACGGGACAGGGTCACTGCCCGGTTCAACGGGGAACTCATCCGCAATCAACTTGATTGTGGATGAGTTCCAGGACCTCCGTCCATTCCCTTGAGCTGGGGGCGAGAACGAGGCGGAAGCCGAGGTTGTCGTTCCGGTTGCCCGGCTCGTTCCTGTTGCGGTACGCGCAGCGGCAGTTGCGAGCGTTGTTGTTCCAACTGCCGCCGCGGACGACGCGCGTCGCGTCGAGGATGACGCGGTTCGCGCCCTTGGGCAGTGCCCGAAATCTCTGCTCAGCAGCTTCCGGCGCAGCGGTGCGCCGGTTGTCCAGTCCGTGCGCGCGAGGATGCTGCGGGCGATGGCCGCCGCGGCACCCTCCTCGATCCGCTCTCGCCTCAACGCCTCTTCACACGCCTTGAGCCGCCGGCGGGCGCGCCGACAGCTCCGCGAACTGAGGCGGAGCGTGCCCGGGAAGACCACGAACCCGAGGAACGGCAGCCCGGCCTCGGAGCGGTTGAGGCAGGGCGATTTGAGGTCCAAGTCAAGGCGGGTCTCACAATACTCTCGGAGGGCGCGCTCCCACCGCAGCAGTTCGCGCGTGGATTGTCCCCAGACCACGATATCGTCCATGTAGCGCACATAGCCCGGGGCGCACAGCACCTCTTTGGCATAGTGATCCAGCCCGCTGAGGTAGTGGTTCGCGAAGTACTGGCTGGTCAGGTTACCAATGGGCACGCCCGCCCCGGCATGACGGCACCCCCGTAGCGTAGTCTCTTGTGGGTGTCTCCCGCCAGCCGCCGGCTCGGCGCACCGGCGACGCCCACAAGAGGCTACACTACAAGGTCCCAACGGCCCAAGCTCGTGTGCGCCACAGTGCCGAGAGGCACCCAGGGGCAAGCCCGTGGCCGCGCAACCCGCGGCACTCGCGTAGCCATCGATGACCCTGTCAAGCAACGCCAACAGCGGCGGCTCCTTGAACAGCCGGGCCAGGAGCGCCTTGAGACGCTCGTGCGAGAGACTGTCGAAGTATTTGCGGACGTCTAGCTTCAGGTAGAACGGGAACTGCCGCGCGAAAGCCGCCGCGCGTTCCAGCGCCGCTAGCGTCCCCTTGCCAGGCAGGCAGGCATAGCTGTCGTAGATCTGCGCCCGCTCGAAGATCGGGGCGCACACATCCATCACCGCATGGTGCAACACCCGGTCGGCGAACGGGGCGACACTGATCGTGCGCTCCTTCGGATCGTGGATCGTGAAGAAGTCGTAGTGCTCGAACCGGCAGTCGCCGGACAACAGCCGCGCCCGCAGCCGCAGCAGGTTCGCGTCCAGGTCCGCCGCAAAGCGGCATACCTCCGGCCGCGACGCCTTGCCCTTCCGCGCCTGCAGGAATGCGCCCAGCAGATTGCCGGGGGTGACGATTTGCTCAAACAGTCCGGTTGCCCGTCTCATTGTCCTGCTCCGTGTTGAGCCCCAGGATGCGCTTGCCGAAACGCTCAACCTTCTTTTCACCGATGCCCTTCACCGTGAGCAGAGCCGCCGGCGACGGGTCGGCAAGCCGGGCGATGCCCGCCAGCTCTTCATCCGTGAACACCGCGAACGGCGGCAGCGCTTCCTCGTCGGCCATTGCCTTGCGCCGCGTGCGCATCTCGGCAAAGCGGGCGAATGCCTCCGGTTCCAGGACCTCCTTGTAGTCGATCTTGCCGCGCCTGCCGGCGCTGCCGCCAGCGCCGGTGCCGCCTTCCGCGTAACGAACCGCAATGAACCACGTGCTGTTAGCGCCGTCCGCCACAAACTCCTGCCGGATCTCCAATACCTGGTGACCGCGCAGGAAGCTGTTCAGCGCGTCCTCCGCGGCCGCGTCACCGCCGGCGTGGATGAAGAAATGCTTGAGTTGAATGCTCGCCATGAGGTTGTCCGATTTTCGTCTTCGGCAGGGGGCAAGCCCCCTGCACCCCCCTTGGCTCCGGGCTTGCTGCCCGGTCCGCTGCCTCCCGGCTCCGCCGGGACCGCGCTCCGCGCTGGCAGCCGTCCCGTGCCGCCGCCCTTCGCCTTGCTTATGCTCAAGGGAATGGAACGGAAGCCCTCGTTGAACTGGGGGCGAGAACGAGGCGGAAGCCGAAGAAGTCGTACCGGATGCCCGGCCCGCACCAGTAGCGGAACGCGCAGCGGCAGAGGCGAGCGTCGCCGATCCAACCGCCGCCGCGGACGACGCGCGACGCGCCCTTTCTGGCCTTCGCATCCACCCAGGCGCGGCCGTCCTCCGGTGCCCCGTCATAGTCGTCGTGCCAGTGATCCTCGCACCATTCCCAGACGTTGCCTAACATGTCGTACAGTCCGAATGCGTTGCGTGCCTTCTTACCAACCGGATGGGTTCCCGCTTTCTTGTGCTTGTACTGCTTCTGCGGCCAGTCCGAGCTGTCGTAGCCGCCTTCGTACTCCACCCCGCTGTTGCCGCCGTACCAGGCGATTGCGTCCAGTTCCGGGGCGTCGCGCTCTCCCCTGAGGGTGATCGGCCCGGTATACAGGGCGGTCTCCGCCCCCGCGCGGCAAGCGTACTCCCACTCCGCCTCGCTCGGCAGCCGGAAAGCCCAGCCGGCCTCCAGCTCTCCCACCACCTCCAGCAACGCCCCCAGCCGCCCGCAGAACGCGCGGGCCTCCTTCCAGCTCACCTGC